>Ga0207428_10000917_pt1 | contig 32966 bp, 30 predicted proteins | sample RhiMethybrSRZTD1_FD_187600 | JGI IMG/M metagenome (GOLD analysis project Ga0207428, IMG submission 187600) | Populus rhizosphere microbial communities from Tennessee, USA - Rhizosphere MetaG P. TD hybrid SRZTD1 (SPAdes) (version 3) | ecosystem: Host-associated > Plants > Roots > Rhizosphere >...
TAAGGTGCGCGAACTTGCGAAGCCATAAGTCCCCGACATGACCGACGCCGCCGCAGCGAGGACACGCACCGCCAGGCCGAGCGCAGCGAGGCCGCTGCAGCCACGGCGACCACAGCAAATGCGGACTCGCCGAGACTCTGAGCTAGTGGGAACGGCAAGGACTTCACTGTCGGGCTGGCGAGATTTGAACTCGCGACCCCTTGACCTGCGGGAGAACACATCCAACACCACCGCCAGGTACAAGATCCCTTGCAAGGTTTTGATATAGGTCAGGTCCGCGACCCATAACGTGTTCGGCGCCGCGGCCTGGAACTGCCGCTCGACCAGGTCAGGTGCCGCGGTGACGCGCCGATCGGGACGGGTGGTTTTCCAGTGTTTGTGCAGGTGAGCACCCTGAATGCCGAGTCCTCGCATCAGCCGCTCCACCCGTTTGCGGCCCACCCGGATGCCCTCGCGGGCCAGCATGGCGTGGATGCGTGGCGCGCCGTAGCTGCGGCGCGACTGCTGCCAGATCTCCTCGATCCGCTCCGCCACCACGGCATCAGCCACCGCCCGCACCGACGGGACTCGGCTGGTGCGGTGGTAGAAGGTGGACATCGGCTCGCCGATCGCGGCGAGCAGCGGCGCAACCCCGACGGTGTGACGATGCGCTTCCACAAGCGTCACGACCTGCGCCGGGTCGGGTCGGCCTCCTGGGCGAAAAACGCGCTCGCCAACCTCAAAATCTCATTGGTGCGCTTCAGCTCCGCGTTCTCCTTGCGGAGCCGCTTCAGCTCATCGGCGTCCTTGCTGGTCAATCGGTCATCCCGCTCGCCCCGGTCCGCCTCATCCTGGCGCACCCACTTGCGGAACGTCTCTGCGCCGATCCCCAACTCACGGGCCACATCGGCGACCGTGCGGCCCTCTGAGGACCGATACAAATCAATCGCCCGAGCCTTGAACTCCGGCGCAAACTTGCCCGGTCTAGTCACACTCAACTCCTCCCTTGGCCAAATCAGACCAAGATCAGGAGCCTCCAGGAAAGCGGGGGAACCTCACCTGGACAACCTGCAACGAAACCGCCCCAACCGACCGTGGATCCAACCCGACGCCGGATCGATCCCGCTGTCCAAGCGAACCGATATCCACACCGGCCTCACGAACGTGAAGATCGCACTGACCAAGATCATCTAAGATGCCGACAAGCGAGGCGGGCGACTGAAGTAAGCTCATGGGCCCTCCACGTTCGATGGCAAGCGCAGACGCCCCTGCTAGCGACCGGAACGCCGTCCGGTCAAGGTACCTGCTGGGCTTAACCCGCCCTGAAGGTTGATCGTGAGGGCGCCGATTCCTGCTTTCGCGGACGAGTAGGGCTCGCTGCCCAGGCGGCGAGGGCGTTGAGCGAGCTGACGTTGACGATCGCGGGACTGTTGGTGCTGTGCCGCAGGTCAAGAATCGCTGCCGAACCGGTGACGATCACCGCAGCGCCGGCCAAGCGTTCCAGCTCTCCTCGTTGCTTCATGAGTGGAGGCCTGCCACTGAGCTCGACGCGAAGGTTCACCAAAATCGACCCAGATCAACGAGTCTTACGCGTTTGGACCCGTCGCGCTAATGCCCGTGCTCTCAAGCGCGTGTGCTCTTCCGCTTGGACTTCATCTTGCTCGCCCGCCAGATCTGTTCCGCAGGCCACTTCCTCGCCCAATCTGGGTCCACCAGCCCGTCGCCACGCAGCTCGCCCAGGTCATCAGGAGCCCGGATCTCGAGCAGGTCGAGCACCTCGAAGCCACTCGCTCGCAGCAGCCGGATCCAATCGCCGTACCCGAGGTGAAACTCGACGCCCGACTGGCCGGCCCAGTCGAACCGATGCATCCCGAAATACGGGCGCAGCAGCCGATCGGTTGCCGGCCCTTCGTCGTCGGTCTCGGGCACCGTCAGCACCCAGAACGTGCCGTTGCCGAGGAAGACCAGCTCCCCACCAGGCCGCAGGATCCGCGCCGCCTCGGGGATCCAGCGGTACGGATCGGCCCAGATGGCGGCGCCGTACTCGCTGACGGCCAGGTCGAAAGAGGCATCCGGCAGGCCGGTCTCCTCGGCGTTGCCGTGGATCAGCGGAAAGTGGAGATCGTGCTCGTCCTGGAGACCTCGCGCCGTCTTCAGCTGCTCTGCGGAGTTGTCGATCCCGATGACGCGGGCACCGCGCCGGGCGAGCCAGGCACCGAAGTAGGCAGTTCCGCAACCGAGTTCCACGACGTCCATTTCCGCCACATCGGCCGGGAGCGCGTGGAGCTCGTCCTCGGGGATGCCGAAGATGCCCCAAGTGATCTCCTGACGGGCCCACGCCCGGGCACCCGGAGCGGCGTACAGCGGTGCGTTGACCTCATCCCAGTAGACGCGGTTGCGGGCGACGTGCTCGGGCAACTCGGGTTCGATCACCGGCGGATAGTAGCGTCACCGGTCGTTCGCCAAGCCTGCGAGTCGGCGAAGGAGCGCGGCTGGCGATTCTCACTGAGCCATTTCATCGTGATGGTGCAGATCACAAGGACACGGCAGGCTGCTGGCCGAGTGAGGTGCGGTCCGGTAAGACAGCAATGGTCCAAGCACCGGGTGAAGCCGTCGGCTAACGCTGACCGGGTACCGAGCTCGACCGTTCTCGTGTCAAGTTCCACGCCCACCTCCGCCAGCCGGCCGCAACACGTGTCGGCCAGCTGCACCGTAGGGCGGTCGGCTGATGGCACATGGAGAGGACCTCCACGTAGTCAGACTGCGGCCGAACTTGTGCCTCGAAAACCGCCGCATTGCCAGCGAAGATGATGTTGGTTCAGCTCAGCGGCCACTGCTCTAGTCGCCAGGCGGCGTCCCAGAACATCCACTCATAGCGGGAGGTGAGCGTGAAGTGGTGGCGTGCGCGGGCCTCGTCGTCGCCGCCGAGCCGCGAGCCGATTCGGTCGGCCAGTGCGAGCGCCTCGGCGACGACCTGGGCGAACTCCGCGTCGGCATAGGCACCAATCCAGGCGCCGTACCGGGGGTCAGGCGAGCCACGGTCAGCTAACGCCTTGGCGACGCGGGCATAAATCCAGTAGCAGGGCAGTACTGCGGCCAGGCCCTCAGCGAAGCTGCCTCCGTACGCAGTGGCCAACAGGTAGCTGGTGTAGCCAAGAGTGGTCGGAGACAGCGGGATGCGGTCGAGATCCTCGTTCGCCAAGCCCAGCTGCGGCAGCAGTACCGCGTGCAGCGTGAGCTCGACATCAACCGTTCCAGCGGCGTGGCGCGCCAACATCCCAGCGTCGGCATGGGTGGGCGCCTTCGCGCCTATGACGGCTAAGGCGCGGGCGTAGTCGCGCAGATAGTGAGCGTCCTGAGCGACGTAGTAGGCAAATCGATCGGAGGGCAGATCGCCGCCGGTAAGTCCGCGCAGAAAAGGATGGCTCAGGATCGCATCGTAGATCGGCGCGACATCGGCCCACAGGCTTTCGGTCCAGCTGTTTAGCATGCGTTGATCATCGCAAGGCCGTGGTCGCGTATCGGACGTCGGAGTGTTGCAGCGCGGACAGCGTATTTGTTGAGCCGTTTGGAGCACCCCGCAGCGGTGCTCATCTTGGCCGGCTCAAGCGGGCGACTGGACACAGCCGGCGCGGCCGTACTAGCAGTTTGTGCATCTCGGGTTCGTCCGCTTGCCAACGTCCGTTGGTGGGTCCTCTCCGGGATGGATCGATCACCGGGCGGGCCCAGAGGCGCACCTGCCATGTCTGTTGCGCGGGCGGTGTCTATTAGCGAAGGGCGTGGTCGGGTTCAGGGTGAGCGTCACCTCCGGGATCTCAGCACGTCGAACTCGGCTCCTGGCGAGGACGGGTCGAAGCCGTGCTCGATCAGCCAGCGGGCCGCCTTTAGGCTTCGCCACGACCACCACGCGCGGATCACTTCGAGGTCGACGTCGGTGCCGTAGCCGGCGACGACGTCGCCAAGGTGCTCCTCATGTCCGAGCGTCAAGGTCGCGAGGTCATACAGGGCATCGCCAGGTCCTGCCTCGGACCAATCAATCACGCCAGTGATCTCGTCACCGTCGACGAACATGTGGGTAATCTGCAGGTCGCCGTGCACGAACACTGGTGTCCAGGGCCGGAGTGCAGCCTCGGCGATCCGGCGGTTGCGCGTCACCAGGTCGGTAGGAAGGACGCCGTTCGTGACGAGCCACTCGCATTCGCCGTCGAGTTGCGATGCGACCTCGTCGAGGCTCCGACCAGGCCATGGCGGCAGCGGCGCGTCGTGCAGCATCCGTGCGGCGGCACCCGCGGAGGCCCACGCCGCCGGGGACGCGGTCAACGGCTCGCCGAGGCGGCCGAGTGCCGTCCCTGGGAGGGCGGCGAGCGCGAGTACGGGCGGCTTCCGCCACAGGACCTCCGGGGTCGGGATCGGCGCCATAGCCATTGCCTCGACCTCGACGTCGGTGCGCGTCTGATCGGCGTCGATCTTCAGGAACACGTCACCGACGCGCAAGGTCGCGCGCTCGTTATGTGCTACAACGACCTCGACGTCTTCCACGGGTGCCATTGTCGCGACATGACCATCGACGTCTCCAGCGGTTTATGCGTGCGACGGTTGAGGTCATCGAGATTGGCCAGCAAGTTCGCCCGCCCGACCACCAGCTGTCAGGTGCAACCCGCCTTTGATGTTGACCGTCATCTCTTGACCACTAGCGAACGGGAAACCGGAAGCACTAGATCCGGCGCCTGCAAACCGGTCGACAAGCGACCACCGATGCTGTGTATATCGTCGGGATGCTGATCGGATTGACTTGGATGCAGCATTCAGCCGTACGAGGCGCCGGGTGACGGCAGTGATCGCATGGTGATCTCAGAGCTCCTTGCTTGTTGCCAGATATGCTGCCGGAGGATTGGTGTCCCACGCCCAGAGGCTCGGGATGGTGACGGCGGATTGGCCGGACGCAGTCCGAACCGCCCGCAGATAGCTCGCTGCCAATGCGCCTGGACGCTGTCGATGTGGGCGAAATTCGCGGCTGCGCCATGATTTGCTCATTGCGAGCTCCAGCAACTTGTCGGTCTCGGCGTCGAGCTCGGCAAGGAGGTCGAGCTCCTCTTGCGAGCAATAAAGGGCAGCTACGTAGCGCGCCGAATTCCATCGTGTTGCAGCCGCGTGGAAATCATTCCAAACTCGTTCCCAGCATTGGGCTTATCCGGTTCCGGTTCTCGAGCGACATTGATTAGCTGGCGATTTAGCTGTTGAAGTGCGTTCAGGGCCTCGGCGCCGGAGGCCAAGTGAGCCCCTCTGTGCTGGTTCGTCCGTGACCGTTTGTCACTGATGAGTGCGGTTGCCACCGAACCAGTGACTGTTAGCAAGCCGCCTACCAAGGCGCCCACGATGGCGCCTACAAGCGTGGGATCCATGACCACCGCCTCCCAAGTAGGCCTGAGTCCTAAGACAGGTCACATGATCAAGCTAGACAGAAGTAATAGCAGAGGTGCTCGTTAAAGGGGAGCTGAGGCTCGTCACTTAAGCGCTTCTTGGCGGGCACGGCCCGTATCGCAGCTGGTCGGCGTACGGCACACTCCATCTGGCCTGGACGCCCTATCTTCTGCGAAATGCCCTCTCTGATGGAAGGCTAGTCGCCCGTGACCTTAGCTCTCCGGCGTGCCCTGCTTGGCTTCGGCTGTCTCCTGGCCGTGCTCACTGCCTCCGTGGCCCTCGCATTACCGGCCGAGGCCGCGACGTTCACGACCCGGTGCGTAGTGGCCCGGGAAATGCGGATTTACCACACGTCCACCTCATCCCGGCCTGGCCGAACCAAACTCCACTTTGGCACCACGATCTACACCGACAAGAAGGCCCACCATCGCTATCGCGCCTGGTGGTGGACGCTGAGTGAGGGTTGGCACCGAGGCTGGATCTCCGCCAACCCGAAGTACACCGACCGCCGAGCCTGCGGCCAGATCACCTGAGGTCTTCACCACCCTTCACCGCTATGACTGCTTCGCGGGTTGCGGCTGGCGCCTGTTCTGCGATCATGCGAAGGCCTGGGCTGCGGCCGCAGCGAGCTGGTCGTGGGTAGGTCGGGCAGCTCCTGGCTCATGCTCCAGCGGTCCGTTCTGACCATCGCCCGAGTAGGTGGCAGCGGTCCGTTCTCGTGGGGAGGAGATGAGACCCAGGCTGGGTCAGATGTCGAAGACGACGATCCGCTCGGCAACCGCGCCGATCGCCTCGGCGACCGGGCGGTGATTCGGGTCGTTGAGATGGGCATCACGCGCCTGCAGCGTGGCAAAGGTCACGATGAAGCCGTAATGGTAGCCGTCCTCCAGCCCTTCGGGGCTCGTGGAGTGCCCCTCGACCACGGCGAGCACGCCGGGGATTGTGCCGAGGAAGCCTCGAACAGACGGCCGGACGAGCTCCTCGGTCTGGATCTGCTCCCGCTCTCCCAGGACACCAGGACGACATGGCTGATCGAGGTCACCGAACGACGCTATGCCTCCGCTCCGGCGTCATCCCGAGGCAGACGGTGTGCAGGTGTGCGGATCTCACGGCAGTGATCGGGCTTCGCCCGAACGTGAAGCCATTGCAACGTCACAAGGGGGTGGGCTTGCGGAACGTCCGCTCTGCGGCATCGCGGATCGTTACACCTGGTTGGACCAGGAGGACACTCGATGCAGCTGCTGGCGCCGTACCAAACTTATCCGGCGGCACGACCCCGACGCAGAGCTAGCGTTTCGTCTGACCTTCTACCTCTGCGAAGGGCGTAGCACAGGCCCTACCTCGGATGCTGTAACGGCTTCTGTGCCTCTGCGTCCTTCTCTGGGACCGTCTCCATCCAGCCGTATACGTCCGGGGCTGCAGCAAGCCGTCCTGGAGGTGACTCGCCGGTGAGCCAGCGGAGAGCCAGCGGAGCAGGCCAAATCTACTGAGACTAGGGCCCAAGAAGGGAGCAGATCGTTTCGCCGATCTCCGGCGCTAGCACATCGAACCTGCCGTGGTATTCCTGGTCGATCAATTCGCCGGTTTGGAGGTCGATGGTCAGTCGCCACAGCCCAATCGCGTATACCTGGCCCTTGACGCGGAGGTGGATGCCAGTGCCGAAGATTAGGAGCGTCCCATCGGGATTTTCCGTGAACTTGTCTAATCCGCGGTCAGAGGTCTGGATTGACGTGTACGGGCTCGTCAGCGTATCGCTCAAGCTGGGATGGTTGGTGACGAGCCGAGTATCTCCGCTCTTGTCGCGGAATTCAGTGACACGAATGTGTCCCCTGGTAGACACCGTGACAGGGAAACCGCAGGCTTCACTAAGGTCTGGATCAACGACCGGAGTCCCATCAAAGCGTATGGTCTCTTCCTCCACGATTATTGGCTTCACCGCCTGTGCAGGGGAAATCAGCAACACCGCCGCCAGCAGTCCCCCAAAGACCAAGAGAAGTACCTTTCGCATCTCCACCCCCGTCTGCCTCCAAGACTCCCCGAGCTGTACTGGACGGTGATGCGGCATGGGCTCATTTGTGAGGTGTTCCTCGCGAGAACCGACTTACCAGCCCAGCGACTACGGTTCCTCTCGTGCCGACCGAAAGCATGCGCTGATGCGGCTTGAAGGACGAGGATTCGGTGACGTGCCGGTGCACCTGGAGTACAAGCTCCAGGTGTGGGACTCCCCCAACTCGGCCGGCATCATCACCGACGCGGTCAGGGCCCGCAAGATCACAAAGGACCCCGGCCTGGGAGGTTCAGTGATGAGTGCCTGCCCCAATTTCATGAAGAGCCCGCCGGTGCAATACCACGACGCCAACGCACGTGACCTGTTGGAGGAGTCCATCAAAGGCTGAAAACATCTGCCTGTTTCCCCGCCTGAGCGCACATGAAAGGCCGTGACACCGGCGGCGGCGCTGGCTCCAGCAATCACCACGTGACGAGGGTACGGCGACGCAAACACTATTCCTCGCGACGCTGACTCGCCCACTGATCACCGCATTCGGTCGCGCAGGCGGGTTCCCCGTCCCTGGCTAGCCGAATGCCCGCATGCGGGTCGATGCTTACGGTCGGCGGCGCACGTTCGGCCCTTCCTGCTGAGAGACTCATCTTTACCGCCGCGCTTGCCAGATCGACTGCTGACTCATCACCCGCCGTCTACTCGGCCTCGTCTACACCGCCTCTAAATCCTGTGATGTATTAGACCGCCGCACTTCCGTCCGACGTACCCCCTCGAACTCTCAAAGCTCCGAGTCGAACAACACCCCATGCACCGCCGGAAGTAGCTCGGATCGGCCTGACCGCACAGGCGGCACGTACCCCCTTCGGGTGGGTGTGACGATGAGCATGCACAAGCTCACAGCGGGATCCGGGTATGACTACTTGACCCGGCAGGTGGCTGCGTTGGATGCGACCGAGAAAGGTCACACCGGGCTGGCCTCCTACTACACCGAACGCGGTGAATCACCTGGGGTGTGGATCGGGTCTGGGATGGACGGGATCGACAGCCTGGCCGCTGGTGACCCGGTGACCGGGGAGCAGATGCGAGCGTTGTTCGGCTGCGGTCTGCACCCGTTGGCCGAGCTCCGCCAGCAGCAGCTGGAAGGGCCGGGCCTCACTCCACGCGACTACCAGGATGCGGCCCGGCTAGGCGTCCCGTTCAAGATCGTCGATGGTGTCGTCAGCCCGTTCCGGCTCGAGGTGGCCAAACGTGTCGCGGCGATCAATACGGCGGCCGGCTTTCCGGCCGACATGCCGCTGCCGGCCGCGGATCGGGCCCGGGTGCGGACCGAGGTGGCCCGCGAGTTCTTCCTCGCGGCGCATGGCCGCGAGCCGATTGACGCCCGCGAGCTGGCGGGACAAATCGCGAAAGACTCGCGGCCACGAACACAAACAGTGGCTGGCTACGACCTGACGTTCTCGCCAGTGAAGTCGGTGTCCGCGTTGTGGGCGGTTGCCGATCCGGCGGTGGCGGCTGTGATCGAACAGGCCCATCAGACCGCGGTCAAGGATGCTTTGGCGTTCATCGAGAAGCATGCCCTGTTCAGCCGGACTGGGCCGCAAGGGATCCGGCAGGTCAACGTCCGAGGCCTGGTCGCTGCCGCGTTCACTCACCGGGACAGCCGGGCCGGCGACCCGGATCTGCACACCCACGTGGCGGTCGCCAACAAGGTCCAGACCCTCGATGGACGGTGGCTGTCGATCGACGGGCGGGTGTTGTTCAAGGCCAACGTTGCCGCGTCGGAGACCTACAACACCGCGCTGGAGCAGCACCTTCACGACAATCTGGGCGTGCGGTTCGCCGAACGGCCCGGCACCGACCCGGCGAAGCGGCCGATCCGGGAGATCGCCGGTGTCGACCCCCGACTGAACCAGCGCTGGTCAACCCGCCGCGCCCACATCAACACCCGCCGCGGCGAGCTGGCCATCCAGTTCCAGAACGATCATGGCCGGCCACCGACACCGGTCGAAGCGTTGCATCTGGCACAACAGGCGACCTTGGAGACCCGCGACGCCAAACACGAACCCCGATGCCTGGCTGAGCAACGAGCGACCTGGGTCAAAGAGGCCGCAGCTGTGTTGGATGGGCCCGAGGCCGTCGCGTCGATGGTGCGAACGGTGCTGGCGCCGCCCGCCGAGACCGCTCCGATCGCCGACTCACACTGGGTCGCAGACACGGCTGATCAGATCCTCACCGCTATGGAGTCGAGCCGCTCGACGTGGCAGATGTGGCATGTCCGGGCCGAAGCACAACGACAGGTCCGCACCATCGATGTGCGCTCGGAACGTGCCACGGCACTGGTGGACCTATTGGTCGATGAGGTGCTCGATCATCGATCGGTCGCCTTGGCCCCGCCGCACGACGGCATCGAGGAACCGGATGTGTTGCGGCGGGTCGACGGGTCCTCGGTCTACACCGTCGCCGGCGCCGCCCTCTACACCTCGCAGCGCATCCTCGACGCCGAACAACGCCTCCTCAGCACCGCCGGACGACGCGACGGGTCAGCCGTTGACGACACGGCGGTGGATCTGGCGTTGCTGGAGATGGCGGCAATCGGAAGCGTCCTCGATGCTGGGCAGGCGTACCTGGTCCGCCAGATGTGTACGTCGGGTTCTCGTTTGCAGCTCGGGATCGCTCCCGCGGGCGCCGGCAAGACCACTGCGATGCGTGCTCTCGCATTGGCCTGGACCCAAGACGGCGGCCAGGTGCTCGGCCTCGCCCCCTCGGCGGCCGCGGCTGCCGTCCTCGGCGAGCAGACCGGCATCCGCACCGACACACTCGCCAAACTCACCTGGTCACTCGATCATGACGGCCTGCCTGACTGGGCGGCCGCGATCGGCCCCTCCACCTTGGTGATCATCGACGAAGCCGGCATTGCCAACACGCTCTCCCTCGACACCGCGGTCCAGTTCGCCGTCGGTCGGGGTGCGAATGTTCGCCTGGTCGGTGATGATCAACAACTCGCCGCGATCGGCGCCGGCGGCGTCCTCCGCGACATCCAACAGAGCCACGGCGCCCTCCGCCTCACCGAGCTCCATCGCTTCGGCGATCCAGCCGAAGCCGCGGCATCACTCGCCCTCCGCGACGGCAAACCAGAGGCACTCAACTTCTACCTTGATCAAGGCCGGGTTCACGTCGGCGACCTCGCCACCACGACCCAAGACGTCTTCGCCGCTTGGGTTTCCGACCGGACAACAGGACTTGATGCGATCATGCTCGCCCCTACCCGAAAGCTTGTCGCCGACCTCAACCGACAAGCCCGTGATCATCTCCTCGGCAGTCACCCGGCCGGGCGCGAAGTGCGCTTGGCGGATGGGAACCAGGCCAGTGTCGGCGATGTGATCATCACCCGCAGCAACGACCGCCGACTTCGCCTCACCGCAACCGACTGGGTCAAAAACGGCGACCGTTGGACTGTCACCCATGTCGGCCAACGCGGCGACCTGGCCGTGCGACACAACCGAAGCCACCGCACAGTCCGGCTGCCAGCCGACTACGTCCGCACCTCCACCGGTCTCGGCTACGCCACCACCATCCACGCCGCCCAAGGCGTCACCGCCGACACCATGCACGGCCTGCTCACCGGACACGAATCCCGGCAGCAGCTGTATACGATGCTCACCCGTGGCCGAGCCGCGAACCACCTTTACCTGCAGGTGGTCGGCGACGGCGACCCGCACACCCTCATCCGACCCGAAACCGTCACCCTAAGCACCCCAACCGAGCTCCTCGAACAAATCCTGGCCCGCGACGATACGGCCACGTCAGCCACGACACTCCTCCGCCGACTCAGCGACCCGGCCGCGCGGCTGCATGATGCGGTCCAGCGCTATAGAGACGGACTCAAGGTGGCGGCCGAGCAGCTTGCCGGACCCCAGATCGTTCACGCGCTCGACCGCCAAGCCGACTACATCGTCCCCTCGCTCACCAGCGAGCCGTCGTGGCCAACCCTCCGGGCACATCTCCTCGCTTTGGCGGCTGAACCGGGTGAGCACCCACTCCTCCACCTGCAGACAGCCGCCGCAGGCCGAGAACTCCACACCGCCGGCGACATGGCCACCGTACTCGACTGGCGCCTCCCAGAGCCCGCAATTATCGGCCAAGGACCGCTTCAGTGGCTTCCCGGCATACGTCAACGATTCATGATCATCAAGTTTGGGGCGACTACCTGGCGAAGCGGTCACAGCTCGTTTCCCGCCTCGCTGATGAGGTCAGAAAAGACTGCGCCAGCCATAACCGCGAACAGCCGGTATGGGCACCACCGGGCAGCCACCCGACCGCCGCCCTCATCGGTGAAGTCGCCGTCTGGCGAGCCGCGAACGGCGTCGACCCCCAAGACCGCCGCGCTACCGGACCGGACCAGCGGCAGATCTCTTCGGCCGAATGGCAACGACATATCGAGAGAAGGATCGCCCACGCTAGCGACGACCCGACCAACTCGGATTTCCGGCAGAAAGTTGGTTCCAGGTTCGAGGTTCACCGTGACAAAGATCAACACCACTGGTTCCGGCGATCTGAAAATAACCGGAGGTCGGGTCCGCCCCACCTTGGACGCTAGGGAAATCTGTCATATGGCCACGGCACACGAATCGACGCTGCGGTGATGCATGTCACCGCGACGGTCAAGCGGTCCGACCACATGATGGATCGTGGTCGACCAGCGGATATCCGGCCAGGCAGGCAGCGCTCGCGACTTCTGCGTTGCTCAGTAGAAAAAGGTGACGAGACAGTGACCACCAACGCGAGCTTTCTCTCCTTCGGGCGGTAAGAGAGGCTGGTCTGAACCAGCCTGACCTCGCGAAGACATCCACAGGAGCTGCACCACGCTGGCGGCAAATCAGTCAACGTGAATGAATGCTTTGGTGGATAAGGGAAGGAGCTACCGGTGTACTTAAAAATCGGGCAGCTGCCTCCGCTCTGGAAGCTCCAGCGCTGGTTGTCCCAGTTCTGCCGGCCCGAGGCTGTGGCGTGAGCCCGAAGCGTCCTCCGCTGGGAGTGCGGTTGACAGCGGACATTGAGGAGGTCCGTGCTCCGCGTGGCACGGTGTGGTGGGCACGGGTTCGCTGGCACGATCCGGAATCGGGGCGGCGGGAAAGCATAAAACGCTCGCATTCCACGCACGAGGCCGCAGCACCTGGATCGCACAGATGCAGAACGCGTCGCGGACGGGGGTTGACGCGACGCAGACACTGGCCGAATACGTGACCTTCATCGGCGACCGCTGGACTCGAGGAATCGACCCCACGTCGACGTACGACCCGTACTCGGCCGGTCTCCGTCGTCGCGTCCTTCCGACACTCGGCCATCTTCCGGTCCAAATGATCACCGCGGGTCTGGTCGACCGCGCGATCGACCAGTGGGAGACCGAGTTCGGGCGGTCGACGATCAAGAACACGGTCTCCGCGCTGGTCCTGGTGCTCAACGAGGCGGTACGCGACGGCATCATCCCTCGCAACCCGGCGACGGACCGAGCTCGTCGCCGCACGGTCGGTCGTTCTTCCGGCAATTCCGAACCGAGCACCCCCCGTGAGCTCGCGCTGCCCAGCGTCGCCATCCTTGAGCAACTGGTAGCCCTCGTCGTGGAGGCCGGCAAGGACCAGTCGTGGGGCGACATGGTAACGATCCTTGCAACGACCGCACTCCGGATCAGTGAGGTGTCAGGCCTCCGCGTTGGTGACATCGATCTGGTCAGAGGACTGATTCACGTCTATCGGCAGACGTACCCAGGCCACGGCGGTCTAGTGACGAAGGAGACCAAAGGGCGTCGGCGGAGGACGGTGCCGATCATCGACCCTCTGCGTCCGACGCTCGTCCGCCTGACCGCCGGCCGCGGCCCGGAGGAACGACTGGTGGTTGGTCCCCGTGGCGGCGTGATCACCACCGCCACCTTGCGGGACGCGACCGGTTGGGACGCGTTGGTCACGGAGCTCGGGCAGCCGGGTCTTGTCCGCCACGGCTTACGGCACACCGCGCTGACGTGGATGGCCGACGCTGGCGTCGATCTACACATCCTGCAGCGGGTCGCCGGACATCAGGATCCGGCGGTCACGGCTCGCTACCTGCATCCTGATGTGCAGGCCATGCTGGACGCGGGGACAGCGTTTTCGGCCTGGTGGTCCGTAGCTGGTCCGGAGCGGCCGTCGCTGGGCGTTATCGACGGCGGTAAGAATGTCGGTTGAATACCGGTCCGACTAGGTCGGATGGCGTCCATAGGTTTGGTCGGGCTGGCGAGATTTGAACTCGCGACCCCTTGACCCCCAGTCAAGTGCGCTACCAAGCTGCGCCACAGCCCGCTGACCGTGCTCCGTGGAGCATCGGCCACGAGCGGGAACTCTACTACGATGGCTCGCCTGATCAGTAACGGTCGCTGCGGCACAATCGGCCGGGTGACGCGTTGGGTGTGCCCAAACTGTGAGCGGGAGTTCGCGTCCGTCAACCAGGCACACATTTGCGTGCCAGGCATCGCAGTCAGTGATCTTCTCAATCGACACCCGCGGTGGGTTACTGAAATCTACGCCGCCGTCATCGCGCATCTGAGAATTCTTGGCCCGGTCCATGAGGACGCCGTCAACGTCGGGATCTTCCTTAAGAGCGATCGCAAGATCGCGGAGTTCCGGCCGCGCGTACGGTCCGTGTCGCTCAGTCTCTATCTCCCCTACGAGCTACGCGATGCTCGGATCGCCCGGGTCCTGCCGGCTGCCGCCGATCGGGTCGTTCACATGATCAACCTCATCAGCGTTGATCAAGTCGATGATCAACTTCGCGAGTGGCTGACGGAGGCCCACGACTTCAACACCGACTAGAACGGCTCGTAGCAGTCGTACGCCTCCTGGCGGATGATCTTGTCGTCGCGGAAGGTGAAGATCAAGATGCTGTAGGTGTGAAGCCGCTGTCCTCGTCGCAAGGGACCAGCGTCCTTCGCCAGCTCGGCGTGCCACTCGGCTTGGCAGACCACCGTGTCTTCGTTCTCGATCCAGCGGCTGACGTCGTAACGCTGGAACGCCAACATGCCGGCACCCAGCTCACTCGCGGCGATCATGCCTTCGAGACCGCGACGCCCAACCCGAGGATCGACCAGACTCGGGTACTCGATCTGCTCGACATCTTCGTGGAAGAAGCGCTGTAGCTCTTCACCGTGTACGCCGGACTCGAGCGCCTGCATCAGCTCGATGACGAGCGCCTGTTGATCACTCACTTGTACGTCGCCGGTCGTCATCTCCGCCTTCCCTTCTGCCGCACCCGCACCTCGAGATGCACCGGGGTACCCCGAAAGCCGAACTCCTCGCGGAGTTTGCGCCTCAGGAAGCGCAGGTAGCCCGACTCAAGCTCGCCAGTAGTGAACAAAACCAAGGTGGGTGGGCCAGCGTGTGCCTGAGTAGCGAACAGGATCCGCGGCTGCCTGCCGCCGCGTACGGGATGGGGGTACGCCGCGAGGATCCGGCCGAGGAACGCATTCAGCCTCCCTGTGGAAATCCTGGTCTCCCAGCCAGTCAGGGCCTCCTTGATCGCTGCGTCAAGGCGGTCAACATGACGCCCGGTCAACGCCGAAATGTTGATCTTGGCCGCCCACTCGAACTGAACAAGATCACGTTCGATCTCTCGCCGCAGGTAACGGCGCCGTTCGTCGTCGGTCAAGTCCCATTTGTTGAACGCGATCACGAGCGCGCGACCGGCCTCCACGACCGAGGTGAGGATGCGAAGATCTTGTTCGGTAACCGGCTCGCTCGCATCGACAACGACGACGCACACCTCGGCGCGCTCGATCGCGCCGTGGGTCCGCAGGCTTGCGTAGTACTCGTGTCCGGAGGCCTCTTTGACCCGGCGACGAATGCCGGCTGTATCGATGAACCGATAGATCTCGCCGCCGACCTCTACCAGCTCATCGACCGGGTCCACGGTGGTTCCGGCAACCTCATCGACAACGACCCGCGGCTGCCCGGCCAGCTTGTTGAGCAGGCTCGACTTGCCGACGTTGGGCTTGCCGACAATGGCCACCCGACGTGGGCCGCGCGCGCCGTTCATCAGCGTCACCGGCCCCTCTGGAATCGCAGCGAGGATCGCATCCAGCAGGTCGCCGCTGCCCCGGCCGTGTAAAGCGGATACCGCAAACGGCTCGCCGAGTCCCAGTTGCCACAGGGCCGCCGCTTCCGCCTCGGTTCGCTGATCATCCACTTTGTTTGCGGCCAGCACCACCGGCTTTCCGCTGCGACGCAGCACCCTGACAACCGCCTCGTCGACGTCCTGTGTCCCAACCGTCGCATCAACCACAAAGACGACCGCATCCGCCGCGGCTACAGCCAGCTCCGCCTGTTCGGTGACCCGGGCGGCCATCCCTTTGGCATCTGGAGCCCAGCCGCCAGTGTCCACCAGCACGAACTGGCGTCCATTCCAGGTGGCGTCATAGGAGACGCGATCCCGGGTCACCCCAGGCACGTCTTGGACCACAGCCTCCCGGCGTCCGATCATGCGGTTGACCAAAGTCGACTTGCCGACATTGGGGCGGCCTACAACCGCCACAACAGGCAGTACTTGCGACTCCTCGGCAGCCGCGATGTCGCTCATGTTCGCTGCGCTCCGAGTTCTCGAACCAGTTGGCTACGGACTAGACGGGTGAAGGTTACGAACTTTGGCCTTCGGTGGCCCCGGCAAGGGTAGCCCGGTCAGAGCCTGCGCTGCGACCACATGAGCGGCCAGCCGCTCTCGAACGAATGCAGTCCAGTCCGCTACCACAGCCTTACGCCGCGGCCAGGGAGTTCGAGGAAGGTGGAACGGCTCCCCGTAGACCAGGTGGATCGAGCTCCGCAGATGCGGTAACTGGCTCTTGCTCTGTCCGGGTTCCCGGGTACCGAGAATTGCCACTGGAACGACGGGCGCACCCGAGACCATCGCCAAGTAGGCAGCGCCCCTCTTCGCCCACGCGACTTCCCCACCGGTGCGTGAGCCTTCGGGGAAGACCGCGAGAACCTTGCCGCTCCGCAGCAAGTGCACCGCTCTCCGAATGGCTTGCGGATCAATCTCCCGACGATTGAGCGAGATCTGGCCCACGTGAGCAAGAATGCGACCGACGGCTCCGGTGAAGGCCTCTCGCTTGACCAACGCAAAGGTGGGCCGCCGCGTCATTGCCACCAGAGCGGGACCATCCAAGACCCCAATGTGGTTCGCGGCCAAGATCACTGCTCCAGAGCTCGGAACGTATTGCGAACCGTGCACCTTGACCCGCCACGAGAGCTGCAGCCAAAGGCGTACCAGCGGCCGGGTAAGCCGCAGGCCCCACTCGCTTGGGGCCCGTAATCGATCGGTGTGGGGCAGATCAGGGCTAACCCCTGGGATCACGCGCGTCTCCCATGGCCCGGACCGGGACGAACGCGCAGATTGTCTCGATCACCTCTTCCAAGCTGAGGGAGGTGGAATCGACCACGTGGACTCCGGGCGCCGCCGATTCGAAGTCGGCGACTGTGGCATCATCGCGGTCGCGGCGGATCACCTGATCGGTCACGGTATCGACGTCGACCTCGTGCTCGGTGAGCTCGGCATGCCGCCGGGCTACTCGCGCGGCCGGATCGGCAACCAGCAACACACGTACGTCGGCGTCCGGCGCCACCACCGTCGTAATATCGCGGCCCTCGGCGACGATGCCACCAATTGCGTCGGTGATCAACTTCTTCTGCCGAGCGACCAGCTCGGCGCGTACGTCCAAGTTGGTGGCGATCGCGCTCACCGCCGCCGAAACCTCCGGAGCCCGGATCGCCTCCGACACATCGACCCCATTGATCGCTATGCCAGGACGGCGAGGATCCATATCGACCTCGACGGACGCATGGGCTAAGAGGTGCGCGACGGCTGCCCGGTCGTCGAGGTCGACGCCTTCTTGCAATGCCAGCCACGTAATGGCGCGGTACATCGCACCGGTATCGAGAAAGGCCAACCCAAGCCTCTCGGCAACGCCTCTGGCCGTACTCGACTTGCCTGAGCCGCTAGGGCCATCAATGGCAATGACCAGCGGCCGATGAGACCCACCAGTCGAACCTGGCTCGCTCGCAGTCTGGAACTGTTGGGTCATCCCTACCTCAGACACGCGCCTCAGAGTACCGGCCACCTGCTACAGAACGGTCCAACCGTGGGACAGCATCGTGTCGACGAGCGCATCCGCATGCTCAGGTGCCACCGACATAGCCAGATAGCCGATCTGGAGGACCGGGTCGTGCTCGATGGAGACGTCTTCAACATTCACCCCTGCAGCGCTCACGTCAGCGAACAATCGGGCCAGCGCTCCTGGAGAGTCAGGAATCGCGACGACGATCTCGCTGTAGTTGACCGGAGCCGCGCCGTGCTTGCCCCCGATCTTGCGCGTCCCAGCGACGCCGCGCTCTAGTTGACTGCGCAAGTCAGCGGTAGCCGGCGCGGCCTCCACGGCCTTGATCAACAAGCCCAGCTGATCTTGGACGCCGCGCAGCTCCTCGAGCACCGCATTCGAGTTCGCCCCAAGAATCTGCTCCCACAGCAGCGGATCGCTGCCGGCGATGCGGGTGACATCACGAAGACCTTGCCCAGCCAGCATCAGGTCGCCTTCGGGGACCCGAGTGAGATGCCCAGCCACCAGCACGCTCATCAGATGTGGCAGGTGCGATACCCGGGCGACGGCCGCGTCATGATCATCAACGTCCATGATCACTTCACGCGCCCGGCAGGCTCGGACCGCCGCCCTGACGTGTGTTACCGATTCGACTGCCGACCGGCGATGCGGCGTGACGACCCACGTCCGGTCAACGAACAAGTCGGGATGGGCGGTCATCGGGCCGGAATGGTGGGAGCCCGCCATGGGGTGTGATCCGACATACCGACCAAGATCGACATCGCGTTGCCACAAGGTGTCGAGGACCCCCGCCTTCACCGAACCGACGTCGGTCACTGTCGCGTTCGGATAGACCTGGAGACTGTGCACCACAAGATCAGCAATGGCACCAGGTGGCACCGCTACGACGACCAGGTCGACCTCTGCGGACAGCGGAGGATCGATGGAGCCGGCGCCGAGGCCAGCCGCCACACGAGCGTGGCTGATCTTGTGATCACGCAGGTGTACGACATAGCCCGCAGCGGAGAGAGCACATCCGATCGAGGTCCCGATGAGCCCGGCCCCGATGACGACGCAGGTGATCCGGCGCTGCTCCGCACCGGAGGTCGGTTCGGCCTTTTTCACGATGTGTCGGCGACTGAGTTGGCAGGCTCGGGTCCGTCGGCGAGCAGGGCGGCGAGTCGATCACCCTTGATACGCCGAAACTTGCGAGGCATCGCTCTGCTTCGGTCAAGAATGGCAACCTCCAAGGCTTCGACCCCCAGTGCTCGCGGTCCGGCGTTGGGCCCGCCGTCGGAGCCGAGCGCGCGAACCGCAAGCTTGGCAGCGTCAGCGAGGCTAAGGTCCGGACGGAATCCGCGACTCACGACCTCGGCTATGACATCGGCAGATCCACCCATGACGGCAAAGTTCGCCTCATCCGCGACGGAACCGTCATAGGTCAGTCGGTAGACCTGGTCTTGTGCCGGAGTTGCGCCCAGCTCTGCCACAACGATCTCCACCTCGTACGGCTTTTCAGCGCCCGAGGAGAAGATGGTGCCAAGCAGCTGAGCGTACGCGTTAGCCAGTCCGCGAACGGTCACATCGGTCCGGTCGTAGCTGTAGCCGCGAAGGTCGGCGTAGCGGATTCCGGCTTGGCGCAGGTTCTCGAATTCGTTGTATCGACCGACGGCCGCAAAGGCGATGCGATCGTATATCTCGCTGACCTTGTGCAGCGCCTGGGACCGGTTCTCGGCGACAAACAAGATGCCGTCGGCATAGTGCAAGACGACCACGGAACGGCCCCTCGCGATGCCCTTGCGTGCGTAGTCGGCCCGATCCTTCATCTGCTGCTCGGGGGCGACGTAGAACGGCATGCTCATGGGTACGTCCTAGGCAAGTGGAGCCCCCGGTCCGTCGGGTCGGTCGGCACGGCTTGCCATCAGCCGCGTGATCATCTCGGCAGTCTGCTCATCGCTAAAACGCTGCACGCCGTCCTCGGTGGCCGCCAGGACGACCGGGAAGATCCTCCGCGTCAAGTCTGGTCCACCGGTCGCCGAGTCGTCGTCGGCAGCGTCGTACAGCGCCTGCATCACCGCCATGGCCGCCTCATTGGCGTCAAAATCCGGCCGATAGAGCTTCTTCAGCGATCCTCTGGCGAAAACCGAGCCAGACCCGACTGAGAAGAAGGCGTGTTCCTCGTAACGGCCGCCGGTGGCGTCGTAAGAGAAGATCCGGCCATCTCCTGTCGCTTCATCCCAGCCGGCGAACAGGGGCACAACCACCAGGCCTTGCATGGCAAGGCCGAGATTGAGTCGGATCATCGTGGCGAGCCGGTTGGCCTTGCCCACCAGGGACAACGGGGCGCCCTCGATCTTCTCGTAGTGCTCCAGCTCGACCTGGAACAAGCCCACCAACTCGACGGCGAGCCCAGCAGCACCGGCGATCCCGATGATCGAATACTCATCAGCCGCGAACACCTTCTCGATGTCGCGCTGAGCAATGATGTTGCCCATCGTCGCCCGCCTGTCACCGGCGACCACAACTCCGCCGGGGAATGCCGCGGCGACGATGGTGGTGCCGTGCGGCGTGAGATCGCCAACCCCGGCAACGGCCGTGCGCGACGACGGCAACACGTCGGGAGCCACGCGGGAAAGGAAATCGGTAAAGGACGAAGACCCGATACGGAAGAACTCAGAGGTCAGCTCAACGACATGTCGTCCGTCGTTCACTGGCCGCCCTTCTGGACGAACGAACGTACGAACTCCTCAGCGTTCACCTCGAGGACGTCGTCAATCTCGTCCAGCAGCGAGTCCACCTCTGAGTCCAGTTCGGCCTTGTGCGCTGTATCAGCAGGCGCCAGCTCCTCGATCTCACGATCGTCGGCTCGCCGCGCCTTGCGTTGGCTCTGCTCTGACTCAGCCATGCCTACTCCTAGTCTGTGCTGGCGTCCAGCGTAACCAACGCCACCGACAACACCACGACATTCCCAGTCGGCGTAGTGGCGTCGCGAAGGCGCGAATCCCCAAGGCTATCGACCCAACGCAGCGAACAGCTCGGTGACCGAACTGCACTCATCGATCAGCTGGCCAACCTGCTCCCGGGTGCCACGCAGCGGATCGAGCAGGGGCAGCCGCTGCAGCGCCGGACGATCTGGCACGTCAAAGATCACCGAGTCCCAAGAAGCGGCAACCACCGAGGATCCAAACTTCTCCATGACCCGACCGCGGAAGTACGCGCGGGTGTCGTCCGGCGGCGATACGCGAGCGCGCTCGATCTCGTCATCGGTGACGAGCCGGCGCATCTTTCCGTTGGCCAACAGTGCCCGGTACAGGCTGCGGCGCGGGTCGACGTCGGCGTACTGCAGATCGATGAGCGCCAGCTTGGGAGCGGACCAGCCAAGCCCATCACGCTCGCGATAGGACTCCATCAGCTTCAGCTTGGCGACCCAATCGAGTTGATCGGCAAGGCTGAAGATGTCGGTGCGCAGCGCATCGAGACAGTCCTGCCATCGGCTGAAGATGTCCTTCGCCTCGATCCGGGCCGTCTCGGTGAGATCTCCGGCAATCCGCTCGTAATGGTTGCGACACGCCTCCAGATACACCTCTTGGAGGTCCAGCGCCGTCATGCTGGGCCCCTCAGTCAGGTAGAGCGGCTCGCGAACCGACAGGTCATGGCTGACAGTCCGCATTGCGGCCACCGGTGCGTCGAGCCGAACATCGCTGCCCAACTCACCTGCCTCGATGGCCCGCAGCACCCAGGACGCGGTGCCCACCTTGAGATAGGTGGAGATCTCTGAGAGGTTGGCGTCTCCGGTTATCACGTGCAATCGCCGATGCTTGCTCGCATCGGCGTGCGGCTCATCGCGAGTGTTGATGATCGGCCTATTCAGCGTGGTCTCGAGCCCAACCTCGGCCTCGAAGAAGTCGGCGCGCTGGCTGATCTGAAAGCCGGAGGTCTGGCTGGATTGACCCCGGCCCACCCGACCGGCGCCGATGATCACCTGCCGCGTCACGAGGAAAGCCGTGAACTGGGTCACGATGCGGTCGAACGGTGTACTGCGCTGCAGGAGATAGTTCTCGTGGGTTCCGTATGAGGCGCCCTTGCCGTCGGTGTTGTTCTTATAGAGCCTGACCGAGCGTCCCAGCGACTGGGTGGCGCGCTGCGCTGCGATCGCCATGACCGCTTCGCCGGCCTTGTCATAGCGCACCGCATCCAACGCGCAGGTCACTTCGGGACTGGAATACTCCGGATGGGCATGGTCTACATATAGCCGTGCGCCGTTGGTCAAGATCACATTGGCCATACCGAGATCGGTGTCGGTCAGCTGGTCCGGGTGGGCAGCGGCCCGGGAGATTTCGTACCCGCGGATGTCGCGCAGCGGGGTCTCGGTTTCGTAGTCCCAACCAGCCGGCTGGCCTGCTGCCGAGGCACCGTACGCCTTGACGACGTGGTTGGACAGCTGCATGGGATGCAGATCTTCCTCAACGAAGACATTGTTGAATCCACCAGGCAGCGCAGGTGGGCCGGGGGCCAGAGCGCTGATGCCGTACTCGGTCTCGATGCCCATGACGCGCGCGTTCAAGCGCGCAGCCAGCTCCGAGTTCGCGGTTGCCAAGTCCCCGCGATCGGCTGTGGAAGCCATGGCCTCAGCGTAATGTGAGGTTCATGCAGATCCTGCCAGCGATCGCTGTCGACGTAATCTGCATCCTGGTTTTTGCGATCGTCGGACGCAGTAGTCATCAGGAGACGACCGACCTGCTCGGCGTCGCACACACGGCTTGGCCATTCCTGGTCGGCTGCCTCTTGGGCACACTGATCGGCCGCACCTGGCGCCACCCGTATTTGCTGAGGTCTGGTGTCGCGGTGTGGCTTGGCACTGTCATTGGCGGGATGACCCTTCGGTGGCTCACCGGCGGCGGCGTGCAGCTTTCGTTCGTCCTGATCGCCAGCTGCGTCCTCGCCGTGTTCCTGATCGGCTGGCGCGCCGGCCTGCGGCTCATCCAGCACGCCCGGGCGAGAACAACCGCGGCGGAGCCAACCTCGAGGCGTCTGGCCCGCCGGTAGGCCTGCAGAGGCATCTCCGCGAGTGTCGTATCGCGCTAGCGGAACCTACAGGTACTGACCCGTGTTGGACACCGTGTCAATCGATCGGCCGGGCTGGGTGCCCTGCTTGGAGGAGATCAGCGTTCGGATGAAGACGATTCGCTCGCCCTTCTTCCCCGAGATCTTGGCCCAGTCATCAGGGTTGGTGGTGTTGGGCAAATCCTCATTCTCGGCAAACTCATCCAGGCAGGCCTGTAGCAAATGACCGATCCGCAGGCCTCGTACGCCGGTTTCCAAGAAGTCCTTGATGGCCATCTTCTTGGCCCGGTCCACGACGTTTTGGATCATCGCACCGGAGTTGAAGTCCTTGAAGTAGAGAACCTCTTTGTCTCCGCCGGCGTAGGTGACCTCTAGGAACTGGTTCTCCTCCGACTCCTCATACATCCGGCTCACCGTGCGATCGATCATGGCCTGGACGCACATCTGCGTATCGTGATCGAATTCGGCAAGGTCTTCCGGATGCAGTGGCAGCGTCGGGGTGAGGTACTTGCTGAAGATCTCCCGGGCAGCCTCCGCGTCCGGACGCTCGATCTTGATCTTCACATCCAAACGCCCAGGTCGCAGGATCGCCGGATCGATCATGTCCTCGCGGTTGGAGGCTCCGATGATGATCACGTTGTCGAGCCCTTCAACGCCGTCGATCTCGCTCAGAAGCTGCGGCACGATGGTGTTCTCCACATCGGAGGAGACGCCAGAACCACGGGTCCGGAACAGCGAGTCCATCTCATCGAAGAAAACGATCACTGGCATGCCGTCGGTCGCCTTGTCGCGGGCCCGCTGGAAGACCAGTCGGATGTGTCGCTCGGTCTCCCCGACGTACTTGTTCAGCAGCTCAGGTCCCTTGATATTAAGGAAAAAGCTGCGCCCTTCCTCTCCGGTTCGCTCGCTGACCTTCTTTGCCAGCGAGTTAGCGACAGCTTTGGCGATCAAGGTCTTGCCACAACCCGGCGGCCCGTAGAGCAGGATGCCCTTGGGTGCCTTGAGCTCGTGCTCATCGAATAGTTCCTTGTGCAGGAACGGCAGCTCGACCGCATCGCGGATCGCCTCGATCTGGTTGCCCAGTCCGCCGATCACCGAGTAGTCGATATCGGGCACTTCTTCCAGTACCAGTTCCTCCACGTCCAGCTTCGGAATCCGCTCGTATGCGAAGTGCACCCGGCGGTCGATCAACAAGGAGTCGCCGGAGCGCAGGTGTTGATCACGAAGCCGATAGGCGAGGCGGACGACGCTTTCCTCATCGCCATGGCCGATCACCAGCGCGCGGTCACCGTCCTCGAGCATCTCCTTGAGCAGCACGACTTCGCCGACTTCGTCGAACTCGAGGACTTTGACGACGTTCATCGCCTCGTTGACCATGACCTCCTTGCCGGGGGTCAACGCGACAAGATCAACATCAGGACTCACACTGACCCGCATCTTGCGGCCGGAGGTGTAGATGTCCGCAGTATGGTCTTCGTGTCCGGCAAGAAACACTGCGAAGGTCGCCGGCGGCTGTGCTAGCCGGTCAACCTCGCTCTTGAGAGACACAATCTGATCGCGCGCCTCACGCAGCGTAGCCGCGAGACGCTCGTTGTTGGCCGCGGCGGTCCGGGCATCCGATCGGGCATCAGCTAGCCGCCGCTCGAGCATCGCGATGTCATGAGGATGGGATGAAATCCGTTCCCGGAGCCTTTCCAGCTCGTCTCGGAGCGCACCAATCTGGGCTATCAAAGATTCGCGGTCCTCATACGCACCACGATCGTGGATAGATCCGGCCATGACACACCTCCTGTCAAGACCCTACCCGGGCAGGTTGTGCGGTCCTTTGTAATCATCGCTGTACGCGCCGTGTGCTGGGCGACGTTTGCGTAACGGTGCTGTGAAGCCTGGCGCCATACGCCGTGCGGTGATCACGAACCCAGTGTGACCCACCATGTCATGCCTTGGACGCACTGCCAATCCCTCAACGTGCCAGGCCCGGATCAGCGACTCCGTCGCCTCCGGTTCGGCAAAACCGGTATGAGCTCGCAGCGTCTCCACGGTCTGAGCAAGCTGCGTAGTGGTGGTGACATAGGCGCAGAACACACCGCCTGGGACCAGCACCTCGGCCAGCGGCGCGACACAATCCCAGGGAGCGAGCATGTCCAGAACCACCCGATCGAGTGGTTCGTTGGTGAGCGAGGCGAGGAGATCGCCGATCCGCAGCTCCCAGTTGGATGGGCGGGCGCCGAAGAAGCTCTCGACGTTTCGCTGGGCGAGATGGGCAAAGTCCTCGCGCCGCTCGTAGGAGGTCAATCGCCCGGTCTGACCGATCGCCCGGAGCAGGCTGCAGGTCAGCGCACCGGATCCCGCTCCCGCCTCGAGGACCCGCGCGCCCGGGAAGATGTCGGCACTCATCAAGATCTGCGCCGCGTCCTTGGGGTAGATCACCGCAGCGCCACGCGGCATCTTGACGGTGAACTCGTTCAGCAGCGGCCTCATGGCCAGGAAAGGTGTGCCGCCTGTCGAGGTGACCACGACGCCCTCGGGTTGGGAGATCAGGTCGTCGTGGCTCACCGAACCTTTGGCGGTATGGAACTGACCGCCAACAACCAGCAGGATGGAATGCCGGCGGCCTTTTGGATCGGTCAGGGTGATCCGCTCCCCCGCCTCGAGCGGTCCCAGCCGGACACCCGAGAGCTCGATCGGCTCAGGCATTGCCGATGCCGAAGAATCCCAGTTGCCAGCCGGGACCGAAGGAACCGCCGGACATGTTCACACCGTCGCGTACGTAGAGATATTCGTCGGACTGGCTGATCGGGAGCATGATCAGGTCGACGGCGGCTTGCTTTTGCAGCGCCGCTAGCAGCCGGTTCGCGGCGGCGTTGTCCGTGGTCGCTCGGAACTCTGTTTCGATGGTGCTGACGGTCGACTCCACAGCCGGCAGTGGAGCGTCCAGATAGGGCTGTAGCCACGCGAGGGCCGTCGAGGTCCACGCCTTGCGATCGACCAGATTCAGGTCCGCGTTCAAATCTCCGGGTCTCAGTTGCACACTCAGCCCGCCAGTGTTCTCCAAGCGGCCGCGGATCTGCGTCGCGAGGTCCTGGCCATTGGGCATCGAGAGGTCATATCCGAGGGTGAGATTGATGCGGTTCTTCCACGTCACCTTGGGTGTGGCCTTGCCGCCGAGCGGAAACGCCGGGGTATGGCCCTCCACACCATTGGGGACGATCGAATCGGATGTGCGGTCGCTTTGCAAAGCGACCGCGATCGCCTGCCGAAGCGCCTTGTTCGACCGCATGGGCGAGGTCGGCGACCACGCGAGCTGCAAGACCCGGGCGCCGTTCAGCACGCTTTCTTTGAAGCCGTTGGTGGTCTGATGATCAGGGTTCAGCCGCACCTGCTGGCTGAAACGGGTGACGGCTGCCGTGTCGAGACCGCGCCAAACCACATCAACCGTGCCCCGACTCATGGCGTCCTCGATCGTCGGGGAGTCAGCGACGCTGCGATAGACCAGAGCGGGAAGGCGAGCAGGGTTGCGTCCCACGTAGGCGTCATACCTGCTGAGCTGCAGCATGTTGCCGGTGTACCTGGTGACCAGGAAGGGACCAGAGCCGATGATGGGATCGGTGGGATCCTGCACCCGGTCGGCGTCGTAGACCTCCTCGTCGACGATCGATGCCGCTGGGGAGGCCAGCGCCCAACCGAACTGGGTGTCTGGCCTGCTCAACACGAACCGAACGGTCTTCGCATCCGGCGTCTGAACCCTCCTCAGGGACGACAGCGCGCCCGCAGAGGAGCCCGGGACCTTCAGGCGATAGGCCCGCTCGATGCTGAACTTCACGTCGCTGGAGGTCAGCGGATGACCGTTGTGGAACGCCAAGTCGTCGTTGAGCGTGCAGGTGTAGGTGGTCGTGGCGGTGAACAGGCAGTCACGGGCTGCGTCCGGTTTGAGGACGGAGCCTCCAGGATCTGCCGTCATCAGCCGCTGAAAGACATTGAGCGCTAGCACGGTCGAGGCAGCGTCGGTGATCGCAGCCGGATCGGTGACCCGGATCTGATCGGTGGACATCACCGTGAACGGTCGCGGGGTCGAGCTTGCGGTCGGAGTGGGCGCTGGTCGGTCTCCGGGTGTTCGGCAACCGGCCACAAGGATCAGTAGCGCAACTCCGGCCAGCACCCGGCGTACCCGGCGCATCTTTCTCTGCTCGCGCGGCGCCCCGGGAAGCTGGTGCCGTCGTCGCTCTTCGCGAAACGAAAAGCATGTTTCGCTCCTCGTTCCTCCGATCACCATCGGGCGCCTATCGACGCTCGCTGAGGTTCAGTCGCCATCGAACTGCTCCAGCAGTTGCGCCACGGCAGCCGCGTCCAAGTCAGCCAGGGAATTCACGTGCAGCCGCCGCGGAGCTTTCGGGATCGGTACGCGGTTGGGTACCGCCAGCACCAAAGCTCCAGCAGCGTTGCCTGCCCGACAGCCGGTTTCGGAGTCCTCCAGGACCACGCAGTGACGAGCAGAAACGCCAAGCGCCGTACATGCCTTCTCGTACGGCTCTGGGTGTGGCTTGCCCCGGCTGACTTCATCGCCGGCTACCGACACCTGGAAAGTGCCCTCGGGCAGCTGGTCGAGCGCGGCATTCAGCAACACCCGGTACGACGCCGACACCAGGGCGCATGGCACGCCGGCGTCGGCGAAGGACTTGAGTAATTCCATGGCACCAGGGCGCCAGACAATCGGGTGGCGATCGATGTGGTCGACCACAGCTGTCAGCAGCTGGTCCACCACCCAGGCCGGACTCAGATCCACACGGCCGATGGCATTCAAGATGTATGAGCCAGAGTCAAGCAGCGAGTTGCCCACCAGCTGCTCGGCGTCCTCCTCGGACCAGGTGCCGCCCAGCTTGCCGATCAGGTCGTACTCGGCGGCAATCCAGAGCGGCTCCGTGTCGGCCAGTGTGCCGTCGAAATCCCACAGCGCAGCGGCCAGGGTCAAGTTAGTTGTGTGGCTCATGGCGCGGCCATTCTTCCAGCCGGAGCCAGAGGCGCAAATCGGTGCGGATTCGCTATCTGGCGTTGAAGTACTTCGCCTCGGGATGGTGCACGATCATCGCGTCTGTGGACTGCTCGGGATGTAGCTGGAGCTCCTCAGACAGCTCGACGCCGATCCGCTGGGGACGGAGCAAGGAGACAAGCTTCCGCCGATCATCCAGCTCAGGGCAGGCGGGGTAACCGAAGGAGTATCGAGAACCGCGGTAGGTCTGGTCGCGAATCATCTCTTCCATCGGGCCGTCGTCGCGGGCAAAGCCGAAGTCGGCCCGGATCCTGGCGTGCCACATCTCGGCAAGCGCCTCGGTCAGTTGCACGCTAAGCCCATGCAGCTCGAGATAGTCCCGATACGCGTTCTGCTCGAACAAGCTGGCAGTCACTTTCGCGACTTGCGATCCCATGGTGACCAGGTGGAATGCCACCACATCGGGACCCTTGAGCGCGGCCAAGTCCCGATCCCGGAAGAAGTCGGCCAGGCACAGGAAACGTCCCCGGGTCTGCCGCGGGAAGCGGTAGCGATGCAGTTCGGCGCCCGGGTCGGAGACATCAGAGCCTGGACGCAGCACGACAAGATCGTTGCTCTCGCTATAGCAGGGCCAGTAGCCATAGATCACCGCGAACTCAGCGATCGCGTCGGTCTGGATGCGGTCCAACCACATACGAAGCCGCGGTCGGCCCTCGGCCTCCACCAACTCCTCGTACGACGGCCCCCTCCGGGTACCCCGCAGACCCCATTGGCCCATGAAGGTGGCACGCTCATCGAGGTAGCCCACGACATCGGCCAGCGAGATGCCTTTGACAATCCGATCGCCCCAGAACGGTGGTGTCGGCACGTCGATGTCGACCGCCACGTCGGACCGCCGCGGCGCCGCGGCGTCGACCCGCTCCTCCACCTGGATCGCCCCGCGAGCCTTGACCCGCCGCTCCCGGGGCGCCGGCAGCGCCGCGCCCTCCTCGCCACGTTTGACCGCCATCAGCGCGTCCATCAGCCGCAGGCCCTCAAAGGCATCCCGGGCATAGCGAACCTCGCCCGCGAAGATCTCTCGGAGATCTTGCTCCACGTACGCACGAGTGAGCGCTGCGCCGCCTAAGAACACCGGATAGGCGGTAGCGATCCCTCGCTTGTTGAGCTCCTCCAGGTTCTCCTTCATCACGACGGTGGACTTCACCAGCAGCCCCGACATCCCGATGGCATCGGCGTGGTGCTCTTCTGCCGCATCGATGATCGCGCCGATAGGCTGCTTGATCCCCAGATTCACCACTGTGTAGCCGTTATTGGTGAGGATGATGTCGACCAGGTTCTTGCCGATGTCGTGCACATCACCTTTGACGGTCGCGAGCACGATCGTGCCCTTGCCACGAGCGTCGGTTTTCTCCAGGTGCGGCTCCAAGTAGGCGACCGCGCCCTTCATGACCTCGGCGGACTGGAGCACGAAGGGCAGCTGCATCTGACCGGACCCGAACAGCTCCCCGACAACCCGCATCCCGGCCAGCAGGTCGGTATTGATGATCTCCATTGCGGGCGTGCCGGTCGCCAGCACCGCATCAAGATCATCCGTCAGCCCTTTGCCCTCACCATCGATGATGCGCCGCTGCAGTCGTTCGCCGACGGGCAGCTTGAGGAGCTCCGCGGCCCGCTCCGCCCGGGTGTCGGCCGTCGTAACTCCCTCGAAGAGCTCCAGGAAGCGTTGCAGGGGGTCGTACGCGGGCTCGGTAGCGGTGGCTGGGCGCCGCCGGTCATAGACCATGTCGAGCGCAACATCGCGTTGCTCGTCGGGGATCCGGGCCATGGGGATGATCTTGGCGGCGTGCACGATGGCGGAGTCCAGGCCGGCCTCGATGCATTCGTTCAAAAACACCGAGTTGAGCACCACGCGAGCCGCCGGATTGAGACCGAAAGAGACGTTGGAGAGGCCCAGCGTCGTCTGCACATCAGGGAATAGCCGCTTGACCTCGCGAATGGCCTCGATGGTCTCGATGCCGTCCCGGCGGGTTTCCTCCTGGCCAGTGGCAATCGGGAAGGTCAGGCAGTCGAGGATGATGTCGCTTTCGCGTAGGCCCCAGTTTTGGGTGATGTCCTTGATGGCACGCTCCGCGACGCGCACCTTCCACTCCGCCGTACGCGCCTGACCTTCCTCGTCGATGGTCAGCACGATTACGGCTGCACCATGCTCTGCGACCAGCCTCATGACTCGGGAGAAGCGGGAGTCGGGTCCGTCGCCGTCCTCGTAGTTGGCGGAGTTGATCACCGCCCGCCCGCCGAGACATTCCAGACCGGCCTGCAGTACCGCCGGTTCGGTGGAGTCCAGGACGATCGGCAGCGTCGACGCGGTCGCCAGCCGGAATGCCACCTCTCGCATGTCGGCGACGCCGTCGCGGCCGACGTAGTCGATATTGAGATCGAGCATGTGGGCGCCGTCGCGAATCTGGGACCGGGCAATGTCCACACAGTCGTCCCAGCGTTCCGCCAGGAGTGCCTCGCGGAATGCCTTGGACCCATTGGCGTTGGTCCGTTCCCCGATCGAGAGATAGCTGATGTCCTGACGGAATGGCACGTCGGCGTACAACGACGCCGCGGCGGGCACGTGCTTCGGTGACCGAGCACCAACCTGCCGGCCTTCCAGACGCTCGACCACCTGCCGCAGGTGCTCGGGTCCGGTGCCGCAGCAACCACCCACCAGGCCAAGTCCGAACTCGCCGGCGAACTGCTCCAAGGCATCGGCCAGCTCGATCGGCTTCAGCGGATAGACCGCGCCGTCAGCGGTCAGCTGTGGCAGACCGGCGTTCGGCATGCAGCTGACCCCGATCTTCGCGTAACGCGAGAGGTGCCGCAGATGCTCGCTCATCTCCGACGGACCTGTCGCGCAGTTCAGCCCGATCATGTCGATGCCGAGCGGCTCGAGTGAAGTGAGGGCGGCACCGATCTCCGATCCGAGCAACATGGTGCCGGTGGTCTCGACCGTGACATGCACAATCACCGGAAGATCACGCCCCGCGTATGCCAGTGCCCGCTTGGTACCCAGAGTCGCAGCCTTGGTTTGCAGCAGATCTTGTGAGGTCTCGATCAACACGGCGTCGACACCGCCGGCAAGGAGACCTTCGACTTGCTGCTGATAGGCATCCCGCAGCCGGGCGTAGGGGACATGCCCAAGGGTTGGCAGCTTCGTGCCCGGGCCGACGCTCCCGAGCACCCAGCGCGGCCGCTCCGGCGTACTGTGCGCGTCGGCGGATTCGCGAGCGATGCGGGCGGCGGCCTCCGCCAGCTCGGTTATCTGGTCCGCAATGCCGTACTCGCCCAGTGCAGACAGATTCACGCCGAACGAGTTCGTCTCGACCGCATCGACCCCAACATCGAAGTACGCGTCGTGAATCGCGCGGACGATGTCGGGGCGGGTGATGTTCAGAATCTCGTTGCAGCCCTCGAGCTGCTGGAAGTCCTGCAGCGTCAGGTCGTAGCTCTGCAGCATGGTGCCCATGGCGCCGTCCGCGATCACGATGCGTTCCGAGAGCGTTGAGCGGAGGTCGGCTGCGGCCAACGGGGTTGAACGCAGAACGGCTGCCGCCGACGGGGCGGTACGAAGATCGGCGGGCGCAGGCACGCTTACGTCGGCCGATGATGGGTCGGCAGGCAAGCCATCGGGCATCTCGTGAGAATAATCGCCGCAGGTGGCCCAGCGTGTGGACTACCACGATGTGGAGCGAACCCTCAGCTCCGAACTGACGGCTACAGTGAGGCATATGCCAGACTCACCCAGCTCGGCCAGCCGTGACTTGCGCGACCTGGTCGACCCGGTGGTGGTGATGGCCTTCGGGGGCTGGAACGACGCGGGTAACGCGGCGACCGGAGCCGTCGAACATCTTGCCGAGACGTACCAGGCCGAACCGGTCTACGCGCTGGACCCTGACGATTTTTACGATTTCCAAGTCAATCGCCCGCGCGTGGCACTCACCGAGGACGATGAGCGCGAGATCACGTGGCCGACCACCGAACTCAAGATCGCTCGGCTTCCTGACGGCCGCGACTTGATCTTGGTCCAAGGCTTGGAGCCCAACCTCCGATGGCGGCAGTTCAGTACGTTGATCGCGTCCGCGCTCAGCTCGGCAAACGTGACCCGTGTACACCTGCTGGGTGCGCTCCTTGCCGACACTCCGCATACCCGTCCGATTCCGGTGTCAGTATCCACACCAAGCCGCGAGTTGATGACGAACCTCGGCCTCGCGCCGCCGACGTACGAGGGGCCGACCGGCATCATCGGCGTACTCGGCGACATCTTGGCACGCGCGGGTGTCGAGGTACTCACGCTGTGGTCGGCAATCCCGCATTATGTGTCCCACCCTCCGTGCCCGAAGGCCACCCTGGCACTGCTCTCTCAGTTGGAACGGGTGCTAGACGCGTCTCTTGAGCTTGGTGAGCTGACCGAGCTGGCCCGCGCCTGGGAACGCGGCGTGGACGAGCTCGCGGCAGAGGATTCCGAGGTCGCCGAGTACGTCGCCTCGCTGGAACAGATGCAGGATGCCACCGAGCTGCCCGAGGCAAGTGGAGACGCGATCGCGGCCGAGTTCGAGCGCTACCTGCGCCGCCGCCACGGCTAGCTCACTCACCAACGCCGAGTTGTCAGAATCTGAGCACCATATTTGGTGCTCAGATTCTGACAAGGCGGTGGAAGTCAGGCCGCGGCGGTTGCTAGCTTGCGCAGTTTGGTGACCACGGCGTCGGGATCCTCAGCGCCGAACACCGTTGAGCCGGCGACGAAGGAGTCGACGCCGGCGGCCGCACATCGCTCAATCGTCTCGACGGAGACGCCGCCGTCGATCTGCAGCCAGATGTCACCATCCTGCTTGTCCAGCAGCGCGCGTGTCCGCGCGATCTTGGGAAGGCACATGTCGAGAAAGCCCTGCCCTCCGAAACCGGGCTCAACAGTCATGATCAACACCATGTCGAGCTCGGGCAGCAGATCCTCGTACGGCTCGATTGGCGTGGCCGGTTTGAGGGCCATGGCGGCCCGGGCGCCCAGCTTGCGCAGTTGACGAGCTAGCCGCACCGGCGCCTGGGCTGCCTCGATATGGAACGTCACCGACTCGGCACCTACCTCGGCGTACGCCGGCGCCCAGCGGTCGGGCTGCTCGATCATCAGGTGAATGTCCAAGATCTTGTCGGTGACCTTGCGGATGGACTCGACAACCGGCAGCCCAAGGGTGAGATTCGGGACGAAGTGGTTGTCCATGACGTCGACGTGTATCGCATCCGAGCCTGGCACCGATTCGATCGCCGTCTGCAGGTTTGCGAAGTCGGCCGACAGGATGCTCGGCATGATTCTCACGGCCACGGAGTCGACTCTAGTGTTAGCGCGTCTTGCGGAGGTAGGC
>Ga0207428_10000918_pt1 | contig 32957 bp, 29 predicted proteins | sample RhiMethybrSRZTD1_FD_187600 | JGI IMG/M metagenome (GOLD analysis project Ga0207428, IMG submission 187600) | Populus rhizosphere microbial communities from Tennessee, USA - Rhizosphere MetaG P. TD hybrid SRZTD1 (SPAdes) (version 3) | ecosystem: Host-associated > Plants > Roots > Rhizosphere >...
TTTGATGCGCGTGGTTGTGGCGAATCTGACCGAGCAGGACATGGTCGGAATTACGGCGTATCTTGCCTCGTTGCCGCCCGTGAGAACGTCGCGTCCCCTGACGCAGCCGTTGGGAAACGCGACGCGCTAGCCCATCGCGAACATCTGGCCGCGCTGCCGTGGCATTGCCGTCGGCGGAGTTTAGGTCGGCGCGTGTTTTGCTGCCCGTTCGCGCGGTGTTCAAGGAGTCCGACGTGCGGCGCCACGATCGTCTTCGCGCTCTCCTGTTGCTGTCCGTTGTTCTGAGTGGCATTCCGCGTACGGCTGCGGCTCAGGCTCAGTGGGATCCGTTCGACCCGCCTCGCGATCCGGGTCACCTCGATGTGAGCGGCACCGCGGGCCTCCGCTTGTCCACCGACTGGAGCGACCTGATCCTCCTGGGGTCGGTTTCTCCTGCGACCGGTGCCTTGGAACAGGTGCTCGGACGCGACCTCGTGTTCATGCCGGGTCCCGTCTTCGACGCAACCGTCATGTACTGGGAAGGACGCTACGGCTTTCGCGCGCATGGCGGCTTTTCACGCAAGTGCCTTGCGATCGCCGGGCGCTGTGTCTCGATTCCCACCCTGGACGGACCGACCCGCGGATCGGTGTCCATGGATGCGTACTCAGCCGACGTCGGCGGCGCATTCGGCCTGCGTGAGTACCACCGGAACCCGTGGGTGTGGCCCTATGTCTTCTTTGGATTTGGCGCCGTCACCTACGACATCAAGCAGAGCATCAGCCCGCCGCTGCAGATGTTCATCGAGCATCGTCCGTCGGCGACGGCCGACATCACGGTCAACAAGAATTTGACGAATTTTGGCCAGACGCTCCTCATCTCCATCGACGAACTGGGACTGGAAACGAAGTTCGCGATGAATTTCGGCGTCGGTACCGATCTGCGTGTGCCACTCGGCGCCGCCGGTGTTGGTCTCCGGCTGGAACTGTCCGACAACATGCACAATTCGCCGCTCGACATTCAGATCGCGGAGCTGAACACACTGACCGACGACGTGGTGCGTGCCAACGGTGGTCTCGTGCACAACCTGCGCGCGAGCGCCGGAATCGTCCTTCACTTCGGACGTTGACATGCGCCGCTATCTTCACGCCTTTATCGCCGCCCTGACCATGTGCCTGTTGACCGTCGTCGACGGCGCGCGTGCGCAGACGCCTGAGCATCGATTTGCCCCAGGGACACCTCCGATCGCGGTACGCCCGTCTGCGCTCGCGCAAATCGTCAGCGAGCTCGCCGGTTCTCCCGTCAACGTCCAGCGCGCTCGAATCCTCTGGGTCATCGATTCGCACGCCGTGGTCATCGAGTCGGACTCGGCGTTCGATCCGACGTGGCGGGACCGCGGCCGCGTACTAGTAATGCTCGAACGGAGTCGCTCGCTTTCGATTCCGCGGCCACCTGTGTCGATTGCGCCGGTGAACGTCCTCGGCATCGCCCGCACGTTGCTTGGCATCCAGGCGGCGCAGGACGTGCCGTGGCCACAGGCACTCACGCGACGCGAGATTGAACGGCTTGGAATCCGCGCGGCAATTCTCGCCACCTCCGTCCGGACGTCCGACGGGGTCGAGCTCACATCGTCAACAGCGGCGCCCTGACGTCAGTCCTCGCCGAAAACTCCAGTCGTCGGCCATCATCACACTCGAGGGTCTCTCCGCAGTCGGTTATCGTTAGGCGGAGAGACCGGCGAGTGAAGTCCGCGCCAGTTTGTCCGAAAAATGAGTTGAGAAGGCACGCGGATACGAAAGGCTGCCACCGATGACCCGATGGATGGCTATGCTCCCCGCAATCGCGCTGGCTGGATGCGCGACGACATCATCTTCCCTGGTCCGCGGCATGACCGCGCCCAACCCGAGCGGCTGCTATATCCAGGTGTTTGACGGCGAACGGCTGCGAGGCGTCGCCGACTTCATCAATGGGCCGATGCGGTACAGCAGCTTGTCACGCCTGCCGAACGGCACTGATTGGACCGGCCGTATTCGCAGCATCGAGGTCGGGCCGGCCGCAACCGCAACAATCTGGACCGAAGTCAATCAGAGCGGGCAATCGATGAACCTTCTCCTCGATCGCCGGTACCCGGCGCTTCCGGAAGATTTCAGCGGCAAAGTGCGGTCGATGGAGCTGCGGTGCGAGGAGTCAAGGCTCGCAAGCGAACACGAGCCTTCGTCATCCTCCGTCACGAAGTAGCTACCCTCCTCCGGCTTGAAGTCTTTCGCCGCGTCGAAGGTCATTGGGACTGGCGGGAGTGGTATTCACACGAAATTGTGTGTCTATCAGGGTTACACCGACCGAGGTTCCCATTTGGGCGGCCTGAGTTTTGCCCTACCAGGCGCTTACCGCCTCAAAAAGGTCCAGAATGCGCGTTCGGATTACACAACGTCTGTCTGGGAGTATTGACGGCATACAGTTGAGCCGGTTCGTCACCGGGCTCACTTACGACGTCGGGACTACGCTCGCGAACTATTTGCTAGCTGAAGGTCTCGCCGTCCCGGTTGATGAAAGCACGCCGGCGCTCGTCCTCCCCATTCAGGACGATTCCGAGTTGGAATCCGAAAGTCGACCGCCTTCTGAAGCCCAGGATCGTCCTCGCCGTACCCGGCGGAAACGACGGAAACGATAAGCGCCGAACCGCCGACCTGCCGCTGACCGTTCGTCCCGGAAGCAGTGTTATCCTCCCTCGTGCAGAGGTTTGTGAACTATGAGGACAGCACTTCTTGCTGCGGCCGCGTGCGTGATTGCGATTGGAGTGGCCGCGGGACAGGCGAGTAAGCCAGCATCCGCCGCGCTCCCGGACTGGAGCGGGGTGTGGCAGATGATCGGGCCCACCGTGTTCGATCGCGCCAGCGTGCAACCGCAGAATGGCCGCGCCGGCGATCCCGGCGTCCGCGAATTCCCGCCATTGACCGACGAATACGAGGCGATCTACCGCAAGAACATCGAGCGTATCAAGGCCGGGACGTTCCCCGATCCGATCTCGGTCTGCGGTGTTCCTCACGGTTTCCCGCGGATCATGAACGTGCCTGACGTCTACGAGTTTGCGGTAACGCCGGCGGCGACTTACGTCCTCGCGGAAAATGGACCCGGCATCGCGAGGATCTACACGGACGGCCGGAAGCATCCGCCGGCCGAGGAGCTATGGGGCACCTACACCGGCGCGTCGGTCGGACAGTGGGAAGGCGATACGCTCGTCTTCGAAACCCGTGGCCTCAAGGAATCGCGGGACAACGATGTCATCATCGATCGCACCGGCCTTGTCCTGAGCGACGCGGCCCGTGTCACGACGCGGTTGCGCAAGGTCAACGACACGACGCTCGAGGCGGTCATGGTGGTTGAGGACGCCAAAGCGCTCAAGGCGCCGTGGAAGGTAACGAAACAGTACCGGAAACTGCCGGCCGGTACGTGGGCATGGGATTACGGCTGCGCCGAGAACAATCGCAATCCGATCAGCGGTTCGGGCAAGACATTGACGATCGGTCCCAACGGCAAGCCACTCGACAAGAACGTCGACTGAAGCGGGAGGAGAGTCCGATGACATTCACCAGAGCGATCGCGGCCGCAGCACTCTGCGCCGCCATGTCCGCGCCGCTCGCGGCTCACCATTCCGCGGCGATGTTCGACGACGAGAAGGTCGTGGAGCTGAACGGCACGATCAAGGAAATGCAGTGGACCAATCCGCACATCTGGATTCAGGTCGTCGTGGACAACAACGGCCAGAAGACCGAGTGGAGCGTCGAAGGCGGAAGTCCCAACTCACTGTCGCGCAATGGCTGGCGTTCGACGACGTTCAAGTTCGGTGACGCGGTCAGCGTGCGCGTCAACCCGATGAAGGACGGCAGCGCCGGCGGCAGCTTCATCGGCGCGAAGTTCAAGGAGAGTGGGAAGACGATCGGCCGCTGGGAGTAAGTCAGCGGCCGTTCGGTACGGCCCTATCGGTTCACAGGCGATCTCAGAGGCGGAGGAAGACTATGCGTTTCACTCCACTTGTCGCCGCGATACTCACCGCAACCTTTTGCGGTCCTGCGTTTGCCCAGGAGTGGATCGAATTCAGCAGCCGCGACGATCGGTTTACCGGTAATTTTCCGAGCCAGCCCAAGGTCACGCAGACCACCTACCAGTCGCAGTACGGCGCCGACCTGCCCGCACGTGTCTACACGGCGGTTCAGGGGACGAGCCGCTACTCAGTGACCGTGGTCGACTACAGCCAGATTGAAAAGATCCTGACGCAGAAAGCGCAGACATGCGCGATCCGCACCGAAGGGTGCTATGGAGGCACGGGGTTTTCGGGTGTGGGGCACTGGCGTCTTGATTACCAAGGCGCGATCGTCCACGCCACGTGGAAGTTCCTGGCACGCGACGCGAAAGTGACGCAGTTGACCTGGAACACGACGTATGGAGTCGGCGGGAATCAGATCCATCTGACAAACCGCGACGGATCGCGGACGATGGCCGCGATCTATATGCACGTTCAAAAGCTCTACATCATCGAGGGGACGGTACCAGCCGGATATCCAGAGCCCGGCCTCTTCCAGCAGTCGTTCGGGTGGCTCGACGAGAACGGTCAGCTGCTTCGCTATCAGTCGCTGTACCACCACGCGTTCCCGGCGCCGCCGAAAGGAGCGCCGCCGAACCAGGAGAATCCTGGCAACTGAGCCTCCCTGCGCTTCGAGCAAGGCAAGATGTCTGCGCGTTCGACCGACGACTACGCACCTTCAGCGGAGTTCTACGACCATATCCCGTACTACCGGGATCGATCGGATATCGGCTTCTATGTCGAGGAAGCGCTCGACGCGAAGGGCCCGGTGCTGGAGGTGGCGTGCGGATCGGGCCGGGTCTTGATCCCCACGGCTCGCGCTGGTGTCACCATCGTGGGGCTGGACGCCTCTGCGGAGATGCTCGCACGGTGCCGTTCGTCGCTCCAGATGGAAACCGAAGACGTCCGAGCGCGAGCGACGTTGGTTCAGCGCGACATGCGCGATTTCGATCTCGGACGAACATTTCCGCTCATCACGCTTCCCTTCAGGGCATTTCAGCATCTGTTGACCGTTGAGGATCAGATCGCCTGCCTCGCGTCCGTCCATCGTCACGTGGCACACGACGGACGATTCATCGTCGACCTGTTCAACCCATCGCTCGAGATGCTGGTTAACAAAGAGGTTGGAGTGGAGTTCGTTGCCGACCCGGCGTTTCCGCTGCCTGACGGTCGAATCGTTGAACGGCGCGCGAGGATCATCCGACATGATCGGTTCACGCAGGTGAGTCACAACGAGTTCATCTACTGCATCACCGACCCTGGCGGCGGCACTCGGCGAATCGTGCATCCATTCTCGCTGCGGAATACCTTCAAGTTCGAGATGGAGCACCTGCTGCACCGCGTGGGATTCGCCGTCGAACAGGTGTACGGAGACTTCGATCGCAGTCCGTACGGATCCACATATCCGGGTGAGCTGATTTTCGTGAGCCGAAAGGCCGCATAGCGGCCAACTCCAGCATTTTCGCTCTTCATCGCAGTATCCGTGCTGAGCGGGATTCTCTTCGGGCTGATGCCGGCGGTGCACATTTCGAAGACGAATCTGAACGAAGTGCTGAAGGAAGGCGGCCGGTCAGGCGGCGGCATGCGGCCGCGCCGCTGGGCCGGCGCACTCGTGGTGACGCAGGTGACGTTGACGCTTGTCCTCGCATGCGTCGGGCCGTCGCGTCGCGCGACCCGGCTCGATCCCGCTTCGCCGCTGCGGTACGACTAGCCGGCGCTACTTCGCGAGCGCCGGCAAGGTCACCTCGCGGGGTTTCCGAGAACCGCCGCGGCTGCAACGGCCGCGGGATGTATCTAGCGGCTGCTCGGCTGCTTCGGCGTGACGCGGAAGAGACCGCCGGGGTTCGCGTCCTCGAGCATCCAGAGCGCGCCGTCCGGACCTTGTTCCACGTCGCGAATGCGGTGCCCGACACTCCATCGCTCGGCAGGCGTGGCGCCACCCTTGCCATCAAACGTGACCCGATTGAGCGTCATGGTCGCCATGCCGCCCAGCAGCGCGGAGCCGCGCCACTCCGGAAACATGGCACCGCTGTAAAACATCAGGTTGCCCGGCGCGATGATGGGTGTCCAGTAGATCACCGGCTTCGCCAGATCCGCCCGCGTATCCGGACTCGGTATCGGCACGCCGTTGTAGTTGACCGCGTAGGAGACGAGCGGCCAGCCGTAGTTCTTACCCGGCTCGATGAGGTTCAGCTCGTCGCCACCGCGCGGGCCGTGCTCGACTTCCCATAGCCGCCCGTCGGGCGCGAACGCCAGGCCGTACGGCGTTCGATGTCCGCTCGTCCACGTCTCCGCGGGCGCGAAGTTTGGACCTGAGACCGTGTAGGTGCTCACCACCGGAGCAGTCTTCGCCGCTTCAGTGTCACTCGGCGGATTGATCAACGGAATCGTCGCCGCGCCGACCTTGCCAGACATCGGATTGCCCGGAGCGGGCTTACCGTCGAGCGTCAGCCGCAGGATCTTGCCGACCTCGGTGTTGGGATCCTGCGCGGGCGTCATGCGCTGCCGATCGCCGACCGTGAGGAACAGATACTGACCGTCGGGTGAAAACGCGATCTGCGCGCCGAACTGTCCGCCGCGACCCTTCGGCATGTCGTGCCACAGCACCTGCAGGCCTTCAAGGCTCGCCTTGCCGCCATCGAGATTCAGCCGCGCGCGCGCGAGCGCGAGACTCGAAGCGCCCGCGACATCGCCAGGCTCGGAATATGTGAGGTAGACGCTGTGATCGGTCGCGTAATGCGGCGACACGAACACGCCCAGCATACCGCCCTGCCTTTCCGCCAAAACCGCGGGCACGTTTGCGACCTGCGTCTTCTGCCCCTGCTGCGTCACCAGCCAAACCGGGCCGACCTTCTCGGTCACGAGCATCCGGCCGTCGGGCAAGAACGCCACCCGCCACGGCAGATTGAATGTCGTCACCTGCGTCATCGTGAACGGCACATTGGATTCCGGTTGCTGATTGCCCGCGTTGACTTGGGCTCGCGCCGTGGATGATCCCAGTGCGAGCAACAGCGCTGCATTTAGAAGCGTCTTCATGGAGGCAGTCTACCCGACTTTCTTGCGGAAGGACTCTCGGTGCAAACGCGTTCGCCCGTCGAATCACATTTTCGAAAGCACTTCTTAGTTATCGGAGCGTTGACGGGATGTTGAAGCCTCGATGGAAATCTCGAGGTCATTAGCGCCAATTTTCTTCGGCGTACGTCCCCGAGAACCAGATAGACGAAAACCCCTTTTCTCTGGAACGTGGTTTTGCCGCGGCGGTGAAAGAGTGGTTCAGTCGTCAACCGAGAGAGCCGATATGACGTAACCGACACCGGTGCCCTCGGCACTGTCTCAGGTGAAGGTTGACCGCCGTCCGTAACACTGCGCTCGCGGTGCGAGATGATGAGCGCAGCGATCGCGAGAAGTGGTGGAACGATGAATGGCACCCCGCCGAGAACGCCAATAGGGTACGCCCATCCACCAATACCAATCAGCCAGAACACAAACACGCCGTTGACGAGAACAGTTGTTAGTCGCAGGTAGGCACGCCACCGCAGTGTTCGCATAATCTCCGTGCGATTCTACGGGCAAGGCTTCTCAGTCGCCACTAGACCCGTCAGCGCCAACTGAGACAGTGCCGTGCCCTCTGTTGGCGGTGTTAGCCCTGGTTCGTGTGGGTCAGTCAAGCATTGCGGAAACGACGATGCGAAGATCTTTCCTCTGGGTCCCATTCGCAGTCCTTAGCCGATGCTCGCCAACGCGCCATCTTTCGCTGAGACTAAGACGCAGATGAGAGTTCTACCTCGAGTAGAGTCGAATGACGCCTCCTGCGGCAAGGGCTCTGGCCGACCGATCACGGCTGTCCATCGCACGCACAAGCGTTTCTCGGGCTGCATCGCCGCCAATCGCCACTAACGCCTGCACGACACGGTAGGTCAGGTTGCGGTCTGGGCCAAACAGTGTACCGAGTACCGGGACGGCCTCTCGATCCCGGACGGCCTCAAGGGTGTAGACCACGGCAAACCTGTAGCCGGGATCATAGCCGCGTGCTTGCGCGTCCTCTTCTAGCGCCCTCGGCAGAAGTGAGCGCGCCAGAGCGGCTGTTCGTCGTGGCTCTCCTCTTCGGTTCAAGAGGGCAAGAGCGCGATTACGCGTTACGGGCCAGACAGCGAGTGGTTCAATGACATCGAGCGCCTCGCTGTCGCGATCACGCCTCAGTATTTCTTCAGCAGCGGTCAGCCGGATGTAGGGATCGATGTCGCGAAGGCCCTGGCGCAGGAATTTGAAGTCGGGCGACCCTTCGCGCCGTATCAAGGCCTGGAAGGCTTGGTAGCGCAAGTCCGAGGTTCCTCGCCACACCTCGTCCCATAGTGAGATCGTGGAGGGATGCGGAAACGACATCAAAGCAGATGCTGCGTTTGCCCGGACTCGCTGCTCGGGATCCTGTAATGCCGTCGAGAGCTGCGCCAAGTATCCAGCGCGCCCCAACGAGTTGAGCGCAGCCATAGCATGGTGGACAGAAAGAATGGTGCCCAATCCGAGGTTGGCTGACTCAGACGCTCGGAGCAGTTCGTTCGCACCAGCATCACTCCCCAGTCTGGCCGAGATGAGAGCCGAAAAGATCCGAACCTGGCTGTTGCTCTGCTGAAGGGCCTTGGCGAGGACGGCTTCCGGACGATAGGCGCGTAGCGCGGTCACGTTCTCACTTGCCGAGAGTGAAAACGTTGGATCGAGTAGCACGTCGAGCGTCCGAATCGAGGCCAACACCACGCGGTCGTTTGGACTCTCCATCCCATGCAGTAGCGGCCCGCTCCCGGAAGAACCAAGGTTTCGGGCTGCACCCACTGCCCACTCGATCGTGTCGTCATCACCGCGGGCAATCACGTCTTCCAGCAACATAAGGCTGCGACCATTACGAAAGGAAGCCAATCTCTCAATCGCCCCTCGGCGAACCGTCAGATCAGCCTCCGTGAGCCCGGCTTCCACCAGGCTTAGATAGTCGCGGCTCGAGTTATCCGGCAGATACCAGAGGGCCGTACTCCGTACCGGCGCTGTTCCCATCCGAGCAACACGTTCGAAGATATCCAGTGCGCGTGGCGTGTCAGCGATCGTCAGCGCCGACACCGCGGCGAGCTGCTCCTGAATATTGGCCGCGTCGAGAGCCGCGGTGAGGAGAGACCACGCCTTTGGAACCGCGACGCCAGGCTCGAACGCACTTGAATTGTCCTGCGCATGCAGGACCCACACCCCCGATAGGATCAGGATAGGGGGCAATACTTTGAGCATCGCTCGATCTCGTGATCCTTAGACTGCGCACCTTGATTAACGGCTTGTATGCTTACCCTGATCGGGCTAGGGACGCCGTGGCAGACGATCGCGCCACGATCGCTAACTGGTGTTCCCTGCGTTCCTGCTCGAGCGGCATGCCGTGGATATGGAGGATTCGGGCCAGCCGTCGGTTGCCGGGCTAAGAACTGATTGCGCGCCGAAGCGCTCATGGTGGATTCAGGGAACAAGTGCGTTTTTCTTTGGAGGCACCGGTAAGAGGGCGCTGTGGCCGTTGAGCGTACGGTCGGTGGAACCAGCCTTATCGACGTGCTTGATCGCGTCCTCGACAAGGGGATTGTCATCGACGCATGGGTGCGTGTGTCGCTCGTCGGGATCGACCTCATCACCGTCGAAGCCCGCGTCGTCGTTGCCTCGATCGACACCTACTTGAAGTACTCCGACGCGATCGGTGCAGCCGCATCGGCATCTCGTCCAACATTCAGGAGCCACGAGTCCTCATGGTCTTCGCTGCGCAACGACGACGACGACGACGATGACGACAATGGCGACGGAGGCGGTGGATCCTCCGGCGCGCCGGCGACGCTCCGCGGAGAGATCCAGTCCCGGCGTCGTCCACCCGGCGCCCCGCAAAGGACGCGTCGGCGTTAGACCTGACCCGCCACCGAAAGAGCGTTGTCTCGACTGGACACCACATTAAAGGATGCTTATTTGGATGCAGGCCGGTCGCACGGTAATCGAACTGCACCCAATAGAACAGATCCTGACCAGCCGTGGTTGTAACGGGTCGCGGCGCGGTCAGTGATCGTGCCCGTGAAGTCCTGTCGCCACCTTCTTCGCCGACCTCTATCCTGGTCCGCCAACCGTAGAAGGCAAGATCGCCGAAGGAATAGTGGTCACGTGCGCCCTCCCCTCGTCGCCAAAACGAATGATGTCGATGAGTGATACCTGTGGGATCGATCGAGATTGATCGTCGCGTTAATCTGCCAGGGGTCCTAAGTGCGTTCACGGCGCGGAAGCGTATCGGGCAACGGTCGGCAAGAGGATGTCCAGCGCGAATGGCTTATAGGAACCTCCACGCTCGATAGCGTGCCAGCGCCGTCACTCAAGTTGCCGGCCGCGGTCACCACAACGACCGGGATCAGGGCCAACGTCGGGTTCTCCAGCTGCGCCGCGCGGAACTCCCAACCCGACATTCCCGGCATCATCAAGTCGAGCAGGATCAGAAAGGGCGTCACCCCTCCCTCTAGCGCGGCCAGCGCCGCCCTCCCGTCGGCGAATGCCGCGACCTCATATCCTTGCGCGTTCATGATGTCGGCGAGGGCGTCTCGCAAGTCGTCGTCGTCGTCCACGATCATCAAGGGCAAACAGGGCGATGCGCTCATAGTGGCAACTCCACGGTGAACGTTGAACCTTGTTCCGGCCGGCTGTCCACTTTGATGCGGCCGCCGCTAGCCTGCACGATCTGCTGCGCGATCCAGAGACCCAGCCCCAGTCCCACGTGATGCTTGGCAGCGACGACGCGTGCAAACGGACCAAAGATCTTGCTCTGTTCGTCCTCCGGGATCCCAATCCCATGGTCGCGCACTACGACGACGGCCTGCGACGCCTCGACGCGGACCGAAACCTCGATGGGGCGCCCGGCCCCGTATTTGAGCGCGTTCGAGATCAGGTTTGTAATAACCTGATCGATGCGAGCGGCATCCCATATCCCAGGTGCCGGGTCCGGCGCGTTCACGGTCACCCTGACGTGGCTCCGCTGAATCTCGAGATCGAATCGGTCGAGTACTTCACGGACGACATCGCGCAGATCGACAGGGGCGGGGTTCAGCTGGAAGCTACCGCGGGTGATTCGTGAGACGTCCAGCATCTCGACGACCAGAGCCGTCAGCCGGTCGACTTGGCGCTTCACCATCGCCAATTGCCGCATCTGGACGACGACACCGCCAGGCTCGGTTTTGGAGTGGGGAGCCATCGGCACGATCAGGTAATCAACGAGCAGCGCCAGCGTTGCCAGCGGCGTCCGCAACTCGTGCGCGGCGACCGCCAAGAACTGGTCGCGGGCCGTCACCGCCTGCCGTCGGTCCTCGAGCAAGCGCGCGCGTTCTTCCGCGACGAGGCGGAGCGCGGCCTCCGCATCAGCACGCTGCTGGCTCGCGTAGCTCAAATCCTCGTACAGGACGAGCAGGCCCAGCAGCACCTGGCTCATCTCCGGATCACGCTCGGAGACGACGGTGTCGTCGGTGATCGTGCACCGACCGGCGCCAATCTCGGCCAGATGCATCAAGATGCGATCGGTCGGGCTGTTACCTACCCATGGCACGCCGGGTCTCCTCGATCGCCTCGGCGCGAGTCGCGTGAATAGTCACGTTCGTCAACCCCATGCCGTACGCAAATAGCCGTGCCATCGCGCGCATCAGCAGATTGTCACCGACTGCGACCGCGAGATGCGTGACGCGCGGGCTGATGTCAAGGATCTGGGCCTTGAGCGCTGCGCGGGTTTCCGGATTGGGACGCTTCGCCTCGGTCAGGTCGACGACGTAGGCAAATCGATCCCAATCATGCGCGAGCGCGCGAAATCGGTCGAACATGATCTTCACCGAGAACGGAGACTGAACCGGCAGCTCGTCGATGAGCAAGATCCGGTCGTCCACGACCGATGCCCTATCAGCAATCGCCTCGCTCTCTTCGCGAGTCGACCCCGGACCGTATGGACGCTGCTCCAATTCCACGGTTGAGCCGACTGGGGCATGCACATTCAGTTGCGATACAAGTCTCGATCCGGTGGCTGCGGAGTCATCGGGATATTCACCGCGACCATTGCGACCTTCTTCATGGTTGAACAGCGCGGAGTGAAATCGCCGAGATGCGAGACCAATTGAGGCGAATTGAGCACAAGCGGGATAGGAGTCATCGAGGGACAGCGGCGAGATCATCAGGCACGGCAGCGCACTCCAGGGAAGCCGAGTGCGTAGGAGGGTCGGCCGAGAATTCGCCGAGACCAGTCACCGTCGCACGTTCCACAAGGCGTGGACCGCTGCCCGCGAGAAGGCAGAACTACGGGATCAAATCCCGCACGACGTGCGCCGGTCAGCTGTGCGCAATCTCGAGCGCGCCGGGATACCGGCCGGACTGACTGGAATAGAGTGATTTTCATGGTGCCGGGGGCGGGAATCGAACCCGCACGCCCCTTTCGGGACCCAGGATTTTAAGTCCTGTGCGTCTGCCAGTTTCGCCACCCCGGCCTGCAATGGAATCGGTCGTTTACGCCGCGTACGATACGATCTTCACGCCACACTGACCTAGGGCGCCGCTTCTGCCTTCACAAACCCTCATTTATCGCTTTTGGCGCGCGCCCCGCATGTGCGCGTCCACTAATGACTTCTGTTGATCAACGAGTGTCCGCTCGGCATCGATTGCCTCGCCCAGCGCCCGGTAATCCCCTGATTTCATCGCGGCTGTGCTTTTGGCGTGGGCAGCCCTGAACGCTTTGCGCAGCCGGCTTAGGCAGACCTCGTGCAAAATTGAACAGCTCGGTGTCAGCAGCTGGCGGTAGCCTCGCTTCGTGCCTGACACGACCCAACGCCTCAACACCCTCAATCTGCGACTCCAAGCACTCGTCGCCGAGAACCATGCGTTGCGGGAGCGATGGGCGGCGGCGGCCAAAGACGCGCAACGATGGCCGGACATGAACCTCGCGACTCAACTCTTCGTGAGCCTCCAGCCCGTTTCGAGGATGCTCGACCGCGACCATTAGCGTTTCTTCGCCCTGCGTTTGTCACGTTGTCTGAGTCACGCCAGCGCCGAGCACGAACTCGGTGGCGCCGTCCGTCCGCATCATCCTTCGTTTCGCGGCTCGGTAGTGTTGTCTAACCGCTCGACTCGTTCTCTCAGATCCGCTTCGCTGGTGATCGCGTACCGTCGATAGATGCTCTCGGTTTTGTGCCCGGTCCGCCAAGCGGCCTCGTCTGCGGTGACTGTGAACATGACCGCAGACTTTGCACGTGCGGCAAGAATCGCCGCCCGATCGTCCGGCAGTGGTCGATCGAATTCCGTTGCCTGAAGCCACTTCTCGATCCCGTCACCCTCAAGCGTCTGTCGCGACCGCCCGTTGGCCAACCTTGGGCGCCGGTACGGTGTTGAAACCATGTCCTGTTTTGAACAGCGGCCAGACATCGCCATCCAATAACGTGCTGATGCGCGATGCGAGCGGATATCCCACTTGAGGTGGCGGCCCTGCTTGAACAACTGGACCGCCGCATCGAAGAATCCAAAGCCCTTCGAGTCGAACTTCAAGAGAAAACTGTTGAGCGTCGCTCCGTGGAGCAAGCGGTTCATAAAGTGGGCGGTCCCGATACATCCAAGACTTCCAGCAGCAAAGCCTGAGAGAGCCGCGCTCATATCCCTGCCCCGTCGAATCCGGGGTGTCCTGTCTTGAACACCACGAAACATCGCGCCCCGATACGATTCAAAATAGTCTTCCCCTAATTCGAAGACTAAGAGCGCGCCGGTCTAATCCGAGACGATGGAAAAGACTGGCGCGCTCATTCCGCGTGCTCCCCGGCAACCTAATCGCGATCCGGAACATCCTGGCAGGCTCGCTGCCACTTGTAGATCGAAGTGGACGCTGATGATCAACAAGTACGCGGATCATTCGCGATTTCGAGGGGATCATCTACATTTCGCTGCTTGTTGGTGCAGCTTGGTTCCGCAGCTGGAATCGCTAGGTCAAGGTTCATCAGCGCGTGAAATCGAGTGCTTAATCCGTCCCGAGTGACGTTCTGAAAAACGCGACGGCCAGATCCAGCGTACGCGCGTGTACCGCTTCGCGGTCCACGCCGGACGCGTCAATGCACAACTGCGGCTGCTCCCGCCGTCCCCTGTCGGTGCAGGTCGCCAGGAACGTGTAATGTCCGGCACCTGGTAACAGCGTCAATCTTGCCTTGGGACTCAGCCGCGCCAGCGTTTGCGCGTTGAAGGCAACTGGAGCGATCTGATCGTTCTGACCCGCCACGATTTCGACAGGGATGCTGATACGCTGAACGGTGCTGGGAATCAGGGCAGGCCCTAATGCGGGAGCAATGGCAAACACAGCTCGAACCCGATTGTCGCGATATGAGCGGCGGGCTTCTTTGACTTCAGCCTGGAATTGATTGTTGGTGGCTTCGAGTTCATTCCACCGAGCGAACAAGTCAGGGAACTCGGGCGGATCGTCACACCCTTCAGCGGGCGATGACGCACAGAATTGTCGGAGCAGCGCGGGGTCTGTTCGCGCACCGGCGATCTCGAACATGGTGTAGCCACCGAGCGAATAGCCGATCGCGCCAATCCGCCTCCTGTCGACGGCCCCGGCGAAGTCAGCATCTCGGAGCATGAAGTCGAGAACGGTACTGAGGTCCTTTGCGCGCTCCCACCACACGAGAAAGCCTTCGGCCGTGTAGGGTTCAAGCGCGTTGTTGCCGGGATGGTTGACGGCCGCGACGATGAAACCGGCACTCGCGAGGCCGCGGGCAACCCACGCCATGATTTGCGCGGAGCCGCCCGTTCCGTGCGACAGCAGAATCAATGGGAACCGGCCTTCGGCTCGCACCGAGTCATCGGTCCACGATCCAAGGCGGAACAGTGGCGACTCCTGTGGACCAACGACGCGTTCGGCCATCACGGTGCCGCTTGCTGCCGGATACCAGATTGTGGTGACGAGCGCGCGTGTCGCCGCGCCACGCCAGTTATACGGCCGCGGCGACACAACGCGTCGAACGGTAGCTCCGACAGCGCGTTCCGTCTGCGGCGCGTTCTGACCGGATGACGTTGTGGCCATCGCCAGCAACGCGAGAATCGCCGTGATGACCAATAGCTGCGTCTGAGGAGACCTCTGAGCCGGGCGGTGCGCGTTCACGTGCACCATCATGAAACGCCGTGAAGCACGGTCATTGCACTTCACGCTTTCGCAGGCATGGACCGCCCCAGCCATCGATTTCTCAACCGGTCGGCAATCCTCACCTGGTTCCTCCGCGGTGCGATCGTCTGGGTCGTTTCATTGCCGCTCGCATTGCGCGCTATCCAGGCGCTGGAGCACCTCGAAAGCGCCGCACCATCCGCATTCGTCGCGTTCTTTGTCGTCCTGGCCATGGCCAAGCTATCGCTGCTCGTGTTGCTCGGGAGAGCGCTCGATCGAGTGCGACACAAAAAGGCCGTACCGTCCAGCTACAAAGCCGCATCTCATTAGTTCCGCAAACTTGAACGGCATAGCATGTCGTCAGTGCTGCGGCCGCTAACCGCGTTCGCCAGCACGGGACGGATGGGAATCCCCTCAGTCCGTCCCAATCATCGCGCCGCTCGCCGTAGTGTCCGGCCGCTCCACCCCCGTCGCGCACGACGGTCACAACGTGAAAAGGCCGGGATTTCTCCCGGCCTCGAGTGGATCAACAGGCGGCGACTAGCCTCTGCCCTGCCGCGCGATCACGTTGTCCTTGATCTTATCGAACGTCGCCTGCGGAACAACCTTTTTCGTGACGAGTTGATCCTTTCGCGCATACGGGCGGCCGGCGATGATTTTGTCCGCGTAGGCATCACCGATTCCCGGCAGCGTCTCCAGTTCCGCCTTCGTTGCGGAATTCAGATCAATCAGGATGTTCGGAGCCGGAGCGGCCTTCCCGGCCGGCGCGGACCTGGCCGCCGGTGCCGGTGCTTTCGGAGTGGATTTGGATTTTGTTTGAGCGCCGAGCGGCAGAGCAACAGTAAGTAATGTGATGAGAATAAACGAGAGTATGCGGTTCGTCTTCATAGAACCTCCCAAACCGCAGATCGTAACGCCTCCTTCACCGCAACGCGACATCACCCGCGTAGTAGAACAGCGCGTCGAAGTTGCCGGGCGTATGGCCGAGCATCCGCGTCAGCAGCGCCACCTGACCACGATGGTGGATGGAGTGAATCGCGCCGTGATGCAGCATCTGCCCCACGGTCATGCGATACGTTTGCCCCGGCACGAAGCTGAACTCAACCAGGCGCGTCAGGTCCGCGTCGTTGAGCGTCGGCAGAAAATCGCGCTCGTAACCTTCCACCGTGTCAGCGAGTGCCACCACCGACGGTAACGTCGGGTAGTTCTCCGGCTTGAGTCGATCGCCCCGCTCCGGCCCACCGCAGCGCGCGAGCCATCCCCACTCCGCTCCGAGCAGATGCACGAACGTTGTCCTGATCGATCCGTAGCTGCCACCAACGGACCGGGTGAATTCTTCCGCCGTCAGTGTGGACACGGCCTCGAGCAGCTTTCGATTGGCGAAGCGCCCGTACTCGTACAGGTCCTGAACGTCTTTCGTTGTCACGTGCGAACCCTCCCCTCGCGCTAGCGTACTGTCCCGTTTCGCTGGCCGCAATCGACAGTGGCTCATGCCTTGCACCGGAGCGCGGCCGCGACGCACATTCCCCGCTGCGTGGCGCAATCACGAACACAAATCGAGGCGCCGATGAAACCTTCTTACGCGACCGTTGTGTGTGCTGTCGCTCTTGTCGGTCTTACTTCGCCAGCGCGGGCAGCAATCCAGCTCATCCCCGTTGTCACAAGCGGCATTACGAGCCCGACGTTTGTCGGACACGCCGGCGACGGCTCCGATCGACTGTTCATCCTCGAGCAGGCGGGGCTTGTCGACGTGCTGCAGCCTGGCGACAGCACGCCGTCGATGTTCCTCGATATCCGCGACAAGGTGAAATCCGGCGGCGAGCAGGGCCTTCTCGGTCTTGCGTTTCATCCCGACTACGCGACCAACGGCCGTTTCTTTGTCTTCTATACGCGCATGGGAGACGGGACGCTCGTGATCGCCGAATACAAGGTTTCCTCGACGAATACAAATCTCGCCGACCCAACCGAGACGATCATCCTGACAATCCCCCATCCGACCAACACCAACCACAACGGCGGAATGCTCGCGTTTGGGCAAGATGGCTATCTGTACATCGGCGTCGGCGATGGTGGGGCGGCGAACGACCCGCCGAACAACGCTCAGAACAAGAACGTGCTCCTCGGAAAAATCCTGCGGATCGACGTCAATGTCCCGCCAGGTCCCGGACCGCGATACGTCTCGCCATCCGACAACCCGTTCTTCGGACCCATCGACGGCGCCGACGAAATCTTCGCACTGGGGATGCGAAACCCGTGGCGCTTCAGCTTCGATCGCATCACTGGACAGCAGTGGGTCGCAGATGTTGGACAAGGCAGCCGAGAGGAGGTCGATACACCAATCCTCAACGGCGGCAACTACGGATGGCGTGTGTACGAAGGGACCGCATGTACGAACAACGATCCCACGCTTTGTAATCCGAACAATTACATCTTTCCGATCTTCGACTACGTCCACGCGAACAGCCGCTGCTCGATTACCGGCGGGTACGTCTATGAGGGATCCCTGAACACGTTTCCCACGGGAACATACGTGTATGGCGACTACTGCTCGGGCGAACTGTTCTCGTGGGACGGCAGCACACAGTCGGTCCTTCTCGACACGGCGCTCCGCATTTCATCGTTCGGCGAAGACGAACAAGGCGAGCTATATGTCGTCGACCTCGCGGCCGGTTCGATTAGCAGAATCGCCTCGACCCCGCAGTGCACGTACGCCGTCACGCCAACGCGCGCGAGCTTCCCAGCCAACATGGGCACCGGCAGTGTGATGGTCACCGCGCCCGCCGGTTGTACCTGGACCGCCGCCAGCAACGCGACATGGATCACGATCACCAGTGGGGCGTCCGGAAACGGCGATGGCGAGGTGACCTATTCGGTCGCCCCGTACACGGGCAAGCCACGCAACCGAAATGGCACGATGACGATCGCCGGACAGACGTTTTCGATCAAACAGTCACGGTAGGCGACGACACTGGACGTCCGTCGGCCGGGTACATTAGCCTTATAGGTCACCGCCTTAGCGTCGATCCGGTAAGCGCCGGGCACGTTTCGGCCTTACGGATCCGACAGACCGATAGAGGAATCCCGGCCCTGATGACGTTTGCATGGTTTCGTGTCACGCCACTGCTCTGCCTGTTTTCCTTCGTTGCTGCCGACCTCGCCCTCTCGCAGGAGCTGATACCGCCGCCTTCGCAAGCGAGGCGCACCATCGCGGCCGAGCCGCTTGGAGCCGAAGAATCGATCACACTCGACGGCAATCTGGACGAGGCGGTCTGGCAGCGCGCGCAGGTCGCCACCGACTTCGTCCAAATCGACCCGGACAACGGCAGACCGGCGACTGAGCAGACGGAATTCCGCATCGCCTTCGACCGCAACACGCTCTACCTGGGTGTCATCTGTCACGACGCCGAAGCCGGCGAGCGCCTGACGCGCTATCAGAAACGCCGCGATGAATTTCTTCAGCAGGACGACAAGGTCCAGTGGACGATCGACACCTTTCTCGATGGCCGCACCGGCTACTTCTTCGAAACCAATCCTTCCGGCGCGATGGCCGATGCATTGATGGGCATCAACGGCCAGAACCGCCAGTGGGACGGCATCTGGAACGAGCGCGTTCAGCGAAGCAGTACGGGTTGGAGCTTCGAGGTGGAAATTCCCTTCCGTACGTTGAACTTCAACCCGAACAGCGATTCATGGGGGTTCAACCTGTCGCGCACGCTCTCGCGCAAGAACGAAAACAGCATCTGGATGGGGTGGGCGCGGAATCAGGGCGTGTCGCGCATGACGAATGCCGGCCGGCTGACGGGCCTCACGGGCGTCACGCAGGGACACGGCCTCGACGTCAAGCCCTACGTCCTCGGCACCGCGCAGGACGCGCCCGTACGGCGGGAAGCGATCAACGGCACCGGCGAGGCTGGCGTCGATCTCTTTTACAATCCGACGCCGGCGCTCCGCACGAATCTCACGCTCAATACCGATTTCGCGCAGACCGAAGTCGATCAGCGTCAGGTCAACTTGACGCGCTTCTCACTGCTCTACCCTGAGAAGCGCGATTTCTTCCTCGATGGCGCGACGTTCTTCGACTTCGCGAGCCCCGGTGCCGGCGCGGGTGGCAATAACAGCCAGAACAACGCAAATCTTGGCTCCGACCTGATCGTCAATCCGTTCTTCAGCCGCCGTATTGGTCTGACCGACGCCGGCAACCAGCAAAAAATTCTGTACGGGACGAAGGCCACCGGGCAGCTGGCCGGACAGGACGTGGGCGTCCTGCACGTGCGGACAGGCAGCGAAGAGGGCCTCGTCGGTGAGGATTTCACCGTCGCACGCCTGAAACACCGGCTGATGCGTCAGTCATATGTTGGTGTCGCCTACACTCGTCGCGACCCCGACGCTGTAGTGTCCGATACCCGGCAGACCGTCGGGCTCGATTTCCGCCTGGCGACATCGAGCTTTCGCGGCACCGACAATCTGTCGTTGAGCGGCTGGTACATCGACGCGACTCAGCGCGGCGTCAGCGGAACTCAGGCTTACGGCGCAACGCTCGCCTACCCCAACGATCTCTGGAACGCGAACTTCGACGTGCGGACGGTCGAACGGAACTTCAACCCCGCGGTCGGATTCCTGACGCGGAACGCCTACCGCCGCTATCTGCCATATGTGAGCTTCGGCCCGCGTCCGCGGAACAACCGGACGGTGCGCCAATTCAACTTCTCCGTCACAGCCGACATCCAGACGACGCTCGAGCATGAGAAGGTCGCGCGGAACTTCACGTTGAAGCTGTTCGAGACCGAGCTGGCCGCCAACGACCGGTTCGCGGTCCTGCTATCGCCACGGAGCGAGCGTCTCGATTCGCCGTTCACCATCAACATGGCGCCCGGCCGTCGCGTCACGCTGCCGCGCGGCACGCAGTACGACTTCCTGCGATATCAAGTGAACTGGCGCACCTCGAACCGCCGTCCTGTGGCGTTCGACGGCCGCTATGAGGGCGGCGACTTCTATTCGGGGACTCGGAAGGAGTTCGTCAGCAACATCACGTTCCGCATTCTTCCAGGGCTGTTTGTCTACACGGCTGCCGAGCTCAATTCGATCGCCCTCCCGGAAGCCACCTTCAACACACGCCTGTACCGCGTCGTTCCCGAGCTGCAGTTCACGCCGTTCCTCACGTGGGTCAACAACGTCCAGTACGACACGGTGAGCGGTGTGGCGGGCTGGCAGTCCCGCTTCCGCTGGATTGTCCGTCCCGGCAACGACATCTACATCGTCTACACGCACAACTGGCTCGACGATCCACTGCTCGCGCAGTTCGCCACGCAGGATCGGCGGCTGTCGACGAAAGCCGTGTATACCTATCGGTTTTAGGCCGGGGCTCGGGAGTCGAGGTTCGGGATTCGTTGCGGCACGTGTAGGGCGGATCGTTTTGGACCCGCCAGATCTTAGTCTAATACACTCAGATTTTACGGCCTGCGGCCGACCCGAGTACGCTGATTGGCGACTTCCCACTTGTCAGGTGAACGAGTCGCGGGCGCGCCAACCGGCGCGCCATCAACTCCTCGGGCCGCACACCCTCATACCGTGTCAGCCGTCACCTGGCCGGCCACGGTCGGCGGCGCAAGCCGCCGACCGCGTGCCGTTTTCTCAATGCACACTTAACTTAGTGTTGCGCTCGTCCACTCCACTCTTCCACTTGTCGATGGCCTGCTGAATCAGCCCCGTCAGGACGCTCTCGGGGATATCGAACGGGCCGGCGACGACCGCGCCGAGCGTCATCTCGATCGCGATCACCACGCCGCCTGATTCAAACGGGTTCACGATCCAGCTGAAGCCGCGGAGACCGATGGGCCGCTCCTCGTAGGCGTCGGGACGGCTTGCGCGATCGATCGCTCTGAGCATTCCGATGAGGACATCGGCCACGTCACTATCGGTCCACGCTCGCGGTTCGCGTACCACGGGCGCAATCGTCTCCGTGGTCGCGTGATTGTCGCCGCGCAGCCAGATGTCGACCGGAACATCCATCCCCGTCCGGTATATCACGCCCGCCGTGCAAACGTCACGTCTGCCGAACCGCCGTGGGAGTCTTTGCTGATCCGCGCGAATCCGCTCTGCTCCAACATCTCGAGAATCCGCTGGGCGCCTTTCGAGGTGTCGCGCACTTCGAGATGAATCTGGCGGACCTCTGGCCGGTGGAACGTGCGCGCCGCCCCCGCAATGATCCCTTCGGATGCACCGGGCGCGTCAATCTTGATGTAGTTCGGGCACGGCACGCCGTACTCCTCCACCAGTTCGTCGATCGATAACACGACGGCCGGCTGGCGGCCCTCGTATGGTTCGTCGCGCTTGCCGCGGAAACTGAAGGAGCGGGCTGGACGGAACTGCGAGACCTCGAGCTTGGCGATCGAACGCTGCCTCCCGACGCCAACCAGCAGGCAATCGACCCTGTCCTGCAGTTTGTTGGCCTCGCAGTTGGCGGAAAGCAGGTAGTAATTCACCGCGGCAGGCTCGAACGCGACGACCCTGGTGTCGGTCGCCAGTGCGGCATAGACAGAAAATACGCCGACACTGGCGCCGATGTCCCAGAAGATGCTGCCAGGCTCGAACGAATCGATCCACGCGATGGTCGCTGGCTGTTTCGTCAGCACTGTCATCGCACGTCCGGCGGATGTCTTGCCGAGGAGCACGAAGGAGAGCGTTCCTTTGGGTGTCCCGACCGAAAGGGTCGAGTCGATCATCTTCTGGGTGAAGTCGCTCTGGAGCTTCGCGCGCGAGCGCGGCGGCAGCTTCTGCAGGCGGTACATCAACAGGCCGAACTGTTTCTTGACGTAATCCTCCTCAGGGTCGTCTGGATCCTGCAGCAATTCGTCCGCGCTGTCGCTCATGCGATCCTTACTCTACATGCGAGCTCACGGGTGAGAAAGCTATCGATAGTCGTCATCGTGTTCTCAGTCGTCGTCCATCCAGCATGGGCGCAGGCGGTGGGTACCCTTATCGTGACGGTTCGAAGCGGGAGCGGTCCCGTTGCCGGCGCCGAGGTCACTGCCGGCGGCTTGAAGGCAATCACAGGGGCGGACGGCTCGGTGCGGGTTGCTCTTCCGGCGGGCAGCGTGGATGTGGTCGTGACAAAGGACGACTTCGATCCAGGCGCGGCGCATGTGGAACTGCGCGCCGGGTCGGAGTCGCGCATCGAAATCGACCTCGCCCCGGCCTCCGAGTTCGGAGAAAACGTCGTCGTCACTGCGACGCGAACCGGGCAGCGCATCGAAGACATCCCGCTCCGTGTGGAGGTCGTCTCCAACGAAGAAGTCCAGGAAAAGATCGCAATGGCGCCCGGCGACGTCTCCATGCTGTTGGCCGAAACCAACGGCCTGCGCATGCAGACGACCTCGCCGGCGCTAGGCGGGGCGAGCCTTCGCATCCAGGGTTTGAGTGGTCGCTATTCGCAAGTGCTCTCCGACGGACTTCCCTTATACGGCGCCCAGTCCGGATCCGTTGGCATCCTGCAGATCCCGCCGATGGACCTTGGTCAGGTCGAGGTCATCAAAGGCGTCGCATCTGCGCTCTACGGCATGTCCGCCATCGGCGGCGTCGTCAACCTCGTCTCCCGTCGGCCGGCAACGGCTGAACGCGAAGTGCTCGTCAATCAGACAACGCATCGTGGGACGGATGGAGCATTGTGGCTGGCGCAGCCGCTGGGCGAACGCTGGAACCTGAGCGTGCTCGCCGGCTCACACTGGCAACAACGCTCGGATCTCGATGACGACGGGTGGACCGACCTGCCGACGTTCAGGCGCATGCAGGTGCGCCCACGCGTCTCGTGGAGCAACGGGACTGGACACTCGATCTTCGCGACGTTCGGCGCGCTCAATGAGGACCGCCGTGGCGGCACGATGCCGGGACGAGGCACTCCTGACGGACGGACGCATCCCGAAAACCTGCTGACACGACAGTTGGATGCCGGCCTTGTCGGCCGCTTTCTGATCTCCGGCGGACGGGTTGTTTCCGTCCGCGGAAGCGGCGTATCGCAGCGTCATGACCACACCTTTGGCCACGTCCTGGAACGCGAGCGCGCGGAAACGAGCTTCGGCGAGATCTCCGTCACCGGCACGACCGGCGCGAACACCTGGGTGGCGGGCGGTGCGCTGCAGCACGAGAGGTTTCGTCCGCTCGATGTGCCACGGTTCGGGTACGTCTACACGATTCCCGGGGTATTCGGGCAAGACGACCTCGCTCTCGCACGATGGCTCACCCTATCCGGCAGCGCCCGCATCGATCGACACAGCGCGTTCGGCACCTTCTTCAGCCCACGATTGTCCGTCCTGTTCCGTCCAGCGGCGCAGTGGACCGCGCGTGTGTCGGGCGGCCGCGGGCACTTCGCGCCCTCGCCGTTTACGGAGGAAACCGGGGCAACAGGGCTTTCGATCCTCGCTCCCATGCAGGGCGTGCGGCCCGAGGAAGCATCGAGCATCTCGACCGACGTCACGTGGCGAAAGGCGCCGTTCGAGTTGACCACCACGGTGTTTCACTCGAACATCGAGGGCGCACAGCTGCTCCGGAAGTTGGCCGATGGACCGTACGCGGCACGGATCGTCAACGCCGAAACACCGACCCGCACGACGGGCGCGGAGTTCATCGCGCGCTATCACCAGGAGGATCTCGACATCATCGCTACGCACATGTACGTGCGATCGTCGGAGGTCGGTGAAGAGGGGATCGGCCGGCGCGACGTCCCGCTGAACCCCCGGCACACTGCGTCATTCGACATCCTCTGGGAATCCCCGATTGGCAACCTCGGGTTCGAAGTGTTTTATACGGGACGACAAGAGCTCGAGGACGATCCATATCGCCTAGAGGGACGTCCGTACACGCTGTACGGGTTGATCTTCACGCGGAATGTCGGTCGGGCGTTGGTGTACGTCAACACGGAAGATCTCGCCGACGTACGGCAGACCAGGTACGACCCGCTCGTTCGTCCTGCGCCGTTGCGCGACGGCCGATGGGCGACCGATGCGTGGGCCCCACTCGAAGGTCGATCGCTCAACGCGGGTTTACGGTTTCGGTTCTAGCTGTGCCTCAAGGTCGTCAGGCGAGGTGACGGGGATCTCACAGGTGAAGTTCCGACAGACATATGCGGCGGGTGTCTCGCTACGACGGGCCATCCCGTCGGTCCAGGGAAGCAGTCGCGTGAGGGAGGCGGCGTGCTCGGCGACGAGCGGAATCGTGATGGCGAACGGCAGATATCGGCGGGAAACGACTTCATTGAGCGCCCCGGTTGCCGACGCTGCGGGATCACCCGTGACGACGATCTGCGATATCCCTGCGTGATACGCGGAGAGTGCAGCCATCATCATCGGCACCATTCGCGCGCCTTGCTCGATCCGTGAGGCGAACATGCCGAACGCGCGCTCGATCGACTGCTCGAACCCTGCGTCACTGGTCAGGTGCGAGAGCGTCAGCAAGTTGAGGACGCTGACGGAGGTTGCCGACGGTTCAGCGCCGTCGTAGTCCTCTTTCAGTCGCAGCAGCACCGATTCATCGCGTCCCGTTGTGCTGAACCACCCTCCTTCAACTGGATCGGCAAACAATTCGTCCTGCCGGCGCTGCAGCATCAGCGCCCATTCGAGCCAGCGTGGGTCGCCATCGGCCTGAAACAGCTCCAGCAACCCGAAGATCAGATACGCGTAGTCCTCGGCGTAGCCTTCCACCGCCGCGTCGCCCTTCCGGTACCGGCGCAGTAGTGTCTGCGTCTCCGGCTTCCAGAGATGTTTCCAGATGAACAGTGCCGCGCGCCGAGCTGAATCAATGTAGGGGCGGACCTTGTAGAGGCGGACCTTAAGGTCCGCCTCTACGGCAACCGTTCTCGCCGCGCGGGCGAAGGCGCCAATCATCAAGCCATTCCACGCCGTCAGCACTTTGTCGTCCAGATGCGGGCGTTGGCGGTATGACCTGCGCTCATGCAGTTTCGCGCGCGCCCGCGCGAGCGCGGCTTCCACCTCAGCTCGCGATTTCGCCGTGGCCGACATCACTTCGTCTATTCCACGCGCCGTATAGAGGAGATTCTTGTGGACGAACTCGTTCTGCGGATCGAACGGCGCGTTGCCGTCGGGCAGGATGCCGTAGCGGATCCGGAAGACGTCCGCATCGTCTCCAAGAACTTCCCCGATCTCCTCGTCGCGCCAGATGTAGAAAGCGCCTTCCATCTTGTGAGGCAGAGCTGAAGGCGGACCTGAAGGTCCGCCTCTACTTTCCTCGGGCGGAAGGCTGTCGGCATCCTCTGCCGAATAGAAGCCACCCGCCTCGTCTGTCAGGTCACGCTGAACGTAGGCCAGCGTGTCCTCGGCCACCTCTGCGAAAAACCGATCGCCGGACGCCTGCGCGGCCTCGAGGTAGGCGAGGACGAGCTGCGCCTGGTCGTAGAGCATCTTCTCGAAGTGCGGTATGCGCCAGTTCCCGTCGACCGAATAGCGATGAAAGCCGCCACCGACATGATCGCGCATTCCCCCGAGCGCCATCGCCCGCAGCGTGACGAGCACCATGTCCCGTGCATCCGCGGAACCGGTGCGGGCATGCTCGCGTAACAGGAACAAAAGCTCACTCGGCCGTGGAAATTTGGGGGCGTCGCCGAATCCGCCACGCCGCGGGTCGAAGGCGGTCGCAAATTGACGGACACCCTCGTCGAGCACGCCCGGTTGAGGCACCGGTCGACCGCCGCTGTCACGTCCGAGTTCCCGCAGGCGCTCGGTGATCGATTCGGCCGACGTCTCGATACGCGCCCGATCCTCCTCCCATGCGCGGGCGATCTCCTTGAGGATGTCGATGAAACCCGGCCTTCCCCACTTCGATGCGGGTGGAAAGTAGGTGCCGCCGTAAAACGGCTGGAGCGACGGCGTCAGCCAGACGCTCATCGGCCATCCGCCCGATCCCGTCGTCGCCTGGACGAACGTCATGTACACGCGGTCGACGTCAGGCCGCTCCTCGCGGTCGACTTTGATGGGCACGAAATGGCGGTTCAGGACCTCCGCCACCTCCCTGCTTTCGAAGCTCTCATGCTCCATCACATGGCACCAGTGGCACGTCGAGTAGCCGATGGATAGAAAGATCGGTTTGTCCTCACGGTGGGCGCGCTCGAACGCCTCCGCGCCCCACGGATACCAGTCGACTGGATTGTCTTTGTGTTGGAGAAGGTAAGGCGAGTGCTCGTCAGCCAAACGATTCGGCATTCAATGAGTGTAGGGCGGGGCTTCACGCCCCGCCTAATCTGGAAGCGCGCGACCTTTCGTTTCAATCACCCATGGCATCAGCAACAGCCCAGCCAGCGGAATCAAGCCGCAATAGAAGAGCGCCTGCATCGCGGAATCGAGCGCGTTGGTACCTCGCGCGGCGATGCCGCCGACGACGAATGGACCTACAGCGGCCACGTACCGCCCGAGGTTGAAGCAGAAGCCCGAGCCGGTGCCACGCAGGCGCGTCGGAAACAGTTCCGGCAAGTAGAAGGCAAACGACGCGGTAATGCCCCACACCGTGATGCCAATCGGAAAGTACATGTAAAGCCGCGCCTGCGGCGACAGCGGAAGGCCGAACGCCGCCATGATCGAGATCGCGCCGCCGAGGAAATACAGGATGTACATGTTGCGGCGGCCGAGATATTTGGCGGCAGGAATCGTCAACAGCACGCCGATCATCGTGCCGACGCCGAAGGCGTTGGTGGCAAGCGCCTTCCACTGCTCTGCCAGCACGGTTGCGCTCACAGCGGACGCCCCCGCCGACGCGCGGTTCGCCAGTCCGACAGCGACGACCGGAATGAAGGCGTTAACGCTCCACCAGACCAGCAGATTGATCATCGCCATCGACGCGCCGCTGAACGTCAAGGCGCGATACGCAGGCGTGAACAACTCCGAAATGGTGGCCGGCCGCGCGCGCTCGACCGCATACTTCCAGCGTTCGGGCTCCCTGATCATCAGGCGCACGCCGAGCGCGACGATTGCCGGAATCAGGCCCGAGAGAAAGACATATCGCCAGGCGACCTCTGGCACGGCTCGGAAGTACACGCCCTGGATCTCGTAGACGAGGAACGTCGCGAGAAACAGCCCCATCGGCGCGGCGGAATACAACAGCGCGCCGGCATCGACGCGCCGCTTCTCCGGGACGATTTCAGCGACCATCGCCGCACCGCACACCCATTCGCCGCCAATCCCGAGTGACGCGACGACACGAAACAGCACCAGCGCCCACATGTTCGGCGCCAGCGCGCATGCCGCCGTCCCCAGCGAATACATCGCCATCGTCAGCAGCAATGTGCGTGTGCGGCCAAGTCGGTCGGCAATGCGGCCGAAGATGATGCCGCCGGTAGCCCACCCGACCAGCAGGAGCGACGTCAGGATGCCGGTCCAGCGCAGCGTCGCCGCTGCCGCTTCCGGTGTACCGAACGGGATGCCGAGGAGAACCGGGACGCACGTCGGCGCGACGTAATTGAAAAGGAGGCTGTCGAAGATGTCGAAGCCCCAGCCAAGCCATGCCGCGAACAGGACCATCCATTGATAACGGTCCATGTCGAGGAGGGTGGCTCCTCGCGGGGCCTCGGCGACGCCGATGGCGGCGCGACTCACGTCATCGCTTCGAGAGATCGAACCTGGGGCCATCGGCGACGCGCAGCTTGTAGGCAAACCCGGTGGTGGTTCCGTCTTTTGCCGCGATCCCCTCGATGGTGACGATGTCGCCAGGCTTCAGGCCACCGCGCTCCGCGAGCCCGGCGCGGAGCTGGCGGACGCCACTGGAGCCCGGAAGCTCGAACAGCCAATGCTGGACGACGTCCCTGTCGCCTTTGACATCGATGCTGATATACGAGTGGGGATTCACCCACTCTACAGCGGTGATTGAGCCGGTCACCGTAACGGGCTTGTTGAGATCGAAGACCGTCTGGACCGCATGATGAGCCGATGCGGGAATAGCAGCGGCTACGGCCGCCCCGATGAACAGACACGTGAGTAATCGATTCATGGACCCGTTGGACCCGTCACGATACCACCAATTTCTGCGAAAATCGTCCATCCCATTGATTCCATGGTGAATCGCATTGTCGACCTGTCGCTCAGGCACCGCGTGCTGGTCATCGGCCTCGCCGTGGCGCTGGGCGTCTGGGGCTGGTGGGCGGCCACGGCGACCCCCATCGATGCGATTCCCGACCTCTCCGACAACCAGGTCATCGTCTTCACCGACTGGCCCGGCCACAGCGCCCAGGAAGTCGAAGACCAGGTCAGCTACCCGCTGACCGTCAACCTGCGAGGGCTCGCCGGGGTGCGGGTCGTCCGCTCGCAGTCGGCATTCGGCTTCTCGATGATTTACGTGGTCTTCGAGGACAACGTTGACCAGTACTTCGCCCGCAGCCGCGTCCTGGAACGTTTGAGCCTGGTTACGACCCGGATGCCGGAAGGCGCGCTGCCCACGCTTGGCCCCGATGCGACCGGCGTCGGCCACGTCTTCTGGTACACCGTCGAAAGCGACAGTCATTCGCTCCGCGATCTGCGGACGCTGCAGGACTGGTTCATCCGCTACCAGCTCAACGCCGTTCCCGGCGTCGCCGAGGTCGCGTCGGTCGGCGGGCATGTCCAGCAGTACCAAATCGACATCGATCCGACGCGCCTTCGCGCCTACAACCTGTCGCTCGGCAACGTCGTCGAGGCCGTGCGCAACAGCAACGAGAATGTCGGCGGCAACGTGCTGGAATCCAACGGGACCTGGTCCATCGTACGCGGGGTGGGGTTGGTCGAGTCGATCAGCGATCTCGAGAACATTGTCATCGCAGCCCCCGGTGGCGTTCCCGTGTATGTGCAGCAGGTCGGCGAGGTGCATATCGGCGACGCCTTCCGTGTTGCATCGCTCGTCAGAGGCAGCGGCGAAGCGGTTGGCGGCGTCGTCGTGATGCGCAGCGGCGCCAACGCACAACAGGTCATCGACGCGGTCAAGGATCGCATCAACCAGATTGCTCCGGGCTTGCCGCCGGGCGTCCGAATCGCGCCGTTTTACGACCGCTCGACGCTCATCTCGCAATCGGTCGACACGCTGCGGCGCGCGCTGGTCGAGGAAGTCGCTCTCGTCACCCTGGCGCACATCATCTTCCTGATGCACTTCCGGTCGATCCTCATCGTCACCCTGCCCTTGCCACTGGCAGTGCTGCTGTCGTTCCTGGCGATGTATTACGCGGGCATCTCGTCGAACATCATGAGCCTCGCCGGGATCGCCATCGCCATCGGCGTGCTGGTCGATGCGGGAATCGTGGTCACGGAGAACGCGTTCCGTTATGTCGAGCGGCGCGGCATCGATACGCGCGACCGGGCAGCCGTCCGCCAGGCGGTCCGCGATTCCGCGCAGCTTGTCGGACGTCCGGTGTTCTTCTCGATGGCGATCATCGTCCTTGCCTTCATTCCGGTGTTCGCGTTGACGGGACAGGAAGGCAAGCTGTTCCACCCGCTTGCCTTCACGAAGACCTTTGCGGTTCTCGCCGCAACGATCATCGCCGTCACGCTCGTGCCCGTACTCTGCACGCTGCTCCTCAAGGGCACGCTGCACGACGAAGCCGCCAATCCGGTGATGCGCGTCATGCGGGCAATCTACCGTCCGTCGCTCGAGTGGGCGCTGCATCACCGCGTCATTACGCTGCTTGCCGCGACAGCCGTCCTGGCAGGTGCCGTGTTCGTTGCCACGAAGATCGGAAGCGAGTTCATGCCGCCGTTGAACGAAGGCGATCTGCTCTTCATGCCGGTGACCGATCCGAGCGTGTCGCTCGACGAAAACACCGACATCGCAAAACGGCAGAACAGCGCGCTGATGCGTGTGCCCGAGGTCGCTTATGCGGTCGCCAAGGTGGGTCGCGCCGACACCTCCACCGATCCATCGCCGCTCAACATGACGGAAACCATCGTTCATCTCAAACCGCGCGACGAGTGGCGTCCGGGCATGACCATCGAGCGGTTGCGGGCGGAGCTGGGCAAGGCCGTCGAACTTCCCGGCGTCACCAACATCTGGACCATGCCGATCATCAACCGGATCGACATGCTGTCTACCGGCATCCGGTCGGAGGTCGGCGTCAAGATCTACGGTTCGGATCTCGCCGGACTGGAACAGACCGCACGAGCAGTTGCGGACGTGCTGCGCACGGTGCCTGGTGCGGCGAATGTCTATCCAGAGCCACTCACGAGCTCGCAGTATCTGAACGTCCGTGTCGATCGGGAGCGCGCGGCACGCTACGGACTTACTGTGGCAGCCGTTCAGGAAGTGATTCAGACGGCGATCGGCGAACGCAATCTCACCCTCACGCTGGAAGGACGACGCCGTTTCCCCGTGCGCGTCCGATATGCGAGCCAGTATCGAGGGGATCCGCAGGCGCTCGGTCAGGTGCTCGTCGCGACGCCCTCGGGCCAGCAACTTCCGCTCGCGCAGGTTGCCGACATAGAGCAGACGCGTGGACCAGCCATGATCTCGTCGGAAAACGGTCTGCTGCTGGCGACCGTGCTGATGAACGTGCAGGGCCGCGACCTCGGTGGCTTCGTGAACGAGGCAAAGGCGGCGGTCGGCTCGCGCGTGCAGCTGCCGCCCGGCTACTTCATCGGATGGAGCGGCCGCTACGAAAATCAGGTCCGCGCGCGGCAGCGGCTGCTGATCGTCGTCCCGATCGCCCTCGTCGTCATCTTCCTGCTGCTCTACGTCACCTATCACTCGGTGCTCGAGGCGGCGCACGTCCTCCTGACTGTACCGTTTGCGTTAACGGGCGGCGTCTATCTGCTCTGGCTGCTCGGGTACAACTTCTCGGTCGCGGTGTGGGTAGGTTTCATCGCGCTGTTCGGAACCGCCGTTCAGACGGGCGTGGTGATGGTGATCTACCTCCAAGAAGCGCTCGACCAGAAAGTTGCGGCTGTGCCACAGCTGACTCAACGCGATTTGTACGATGCTGTGGTCGACGGCGCTTTGCTGCGACTGCGTCCGAAGCTTATGACGGTCTCGACGGTCGTCGCCGGGCTCCTTCCGATCATGTGGAGCAACCGCGTCGGAACGGACGTGATGAAACCGCTCGCCACGCCTGTGCTTGGCGGAATGGTGTCGTCCCTCATGTACGTCCTTGTCGTCACACCAGTGCTTTTCTACTGGATCAACGAATATCGCCTGCGGCCAGCAGCGGCGCCCGACACTGCTCCGTCCTTGGCAGTGCCTCGTTGGGCGCCGGCGGCCGTCGTCCTCCTCATTGCGATTGCCGCTGGAGGATGGTGGCTTCGCGCGAGGACGGCTGCGGCGCCGCAGCCTGAACCGACGGCGGTGCTGCAGACCGTGCGCGCCGGAGAACTTGCGATTACGCTCTCGAATCCGTCTGGCGAGCTGCGGCAGGGCGCGAACAACTTCCGCATCGAGTTCCGGTCTGCGCGCACCAACGATCCGGTCGACGTCGGCGACGTCCGGCTGAATGCCGCGATGACGATGCCGGGTATGACAATGGCGGGCACGACAACGGTCACGCCGGGAGAACGAGCGGGGGTGTACGAAGCGAAAGGTGATTTCGCGATGTCCGGGTCATGGGACATGACGCTGGAATGGAATGGACCGGCGGGCCGCGGATCCGCGGCATTCAAGGGGAGCGTGCAATGAGAATTGCCGTGGCGCTCGCGTTCATCATGAGTGTCGTCGTGAATGCGTTTGCACAGGAAGCCACCAGCGTTGAGCAGCTCGTCATCACCGCGCTCGAGCGCTCGCCGGAGATCCGCGCAGCTCGAACCGCGATCACCGCAGCAGGCGGCCAGGTCACGCAAGCGGAGCTCAAGCCAAATCCGACGTTCACCGCAAGTCAGATGCTGATGACTGGCTCGCAGCATCAGTCGTTGTTCGAGGTGGAGTGGCCCCTGGATCTGTCGCGTCGAAACGCGAGGGTCAGCGCGGCACAACGATCCGTTGAAGCCACGACACTTGCGGTGCAGGATCGCGAGCGGATGCTTGCCGCCTCCGTCCGTGACCAGGCCGGACGGCTGCTGGCGGCACGGCGGAACGTGGAGATCATGAACGAGGCGCTGATGGCCGCCCGGCGCATGCGCGAGCTGCTCGACGCGAAGGTGACGGAGGGCTACACGCCGAAGCTGGACGCGAACATCGCGGCGGTCGAAGCCGGACGGCTCGAGGCTGACCTCGTGATTGCACAGGCGGACGCCGAGGCGGCCGCCGTTGAACTGAAGGCGCTCGTCGGTCTGAGCGCCAATGAGCCGCTGGTCCTGCGAGAGTCGCTCGAAACGCTCGTCCGCGCAAATGACGAGGCCACGCAGCAACAGCCGGCGTCGGTTGCGGCGCGGGCAGACGTGCGCGAAGCCGCGTCGCGGGTCACGCTCGCCGAGGCGCGGGTCGAAGCCGCGCGCCGCGAAGGCCGGGCGGACATGTCGCTCATCGGCAACTACGGGCGCGAGGGGTACGGGTTCGCGCAGCGCGGATTCGACGAATCGGGCCGGCTGGTGCCTGTCGAGGGCAGCTTTCACAGCTTCACCGTCGGCGCCGCCTTCCAGCTACCGGTGCGAAACCACAATCAGGGCGCCGTCGCCTCCGCGCTCGCGCAGCGAAGTGCCGAAGAGCAAACCCTTGCGGCGCGGCAGCTTACCGCGCAGGCAGAGCTTGACGCGGCCGCCATCCGCGATCGTGAAGCACGCAAGGCGGTCGAGATGTACGCCACCAGCCTCCGCGACTTGGCGAGGCAGAATGTGGACGTACAACTCGAGGCGTAC
>Ga0207428_10000919_pt1 | contig 32887 bp, 28 predicted proteins | sample RhiMethybrSRZTD1_FD_187600 | JGI IMG/M metagenome (GOLD analysis project Ga0207428, IMG submission 187600) | Populus rhizosphere microbial communities from Tennessee, USA - Rhizosphere MetaG P. TD hybrid SRZTD1 (SPAdes) (version 3) | ecosystem: Host-associated > Plants > Roots > Rhizosphere >...
TGATAGGATACTCCCAAAAAAACAATTACAATAAGAAGGATGACAGCTAAACATATGTTAAACATTCTAAAGGTGCTGATATCATCATCTGATTAATGAATTTTGTTCTTATAGAAAATTGATTCCCAACTGAGAGTATTGTGAAGAATCCTTCGAATATGGGATATAACTCTTGTTAATTCAACTTGCATTGTGCACGCAATGAAGGTTTATCCTCTTACCAAGAAGCTTCAACCCCGCTGATGGAGATAATCTAGATATTCGTCTAACCTTGCAATAATACTAACTTAGATAGTTTAGAAGAAACGTCGTTAACCATGTTTCCAAATTTAAATAAATTATGATTCAAGATCCTGCTTAAAGACATGGTTTTTTGGAGAAAAATATCGTATGGGAGAGCTACTATAAAGAAACTAGGATCTCAACGTCGGAACTCTTCCTCGATTACAGTCATATCAAGTGCCTTGATATTACTCTTATTTTCTAGCTGCATTTTAAATCCAATCTCACCACATTTCTTGTTTAAGGCCGAAGCAAAGCCTTTCTATACGACATCCCTATTAGAAAAAAAGTATGACCTCAAGACCAATTTACAGGGGTTGGCAAAAAAATTAAGAGAGGCTTCTGGGGAAAAAATACCAAATGATTACATAGTAGTACTAAAGGATAACAATTTCTTATCATCTGTAAGCTCGTTAGCTGGTGAAGCCAAAAGTGAAGGAGCAGCATTGGGACATATTTATGATCATGCTTTACACGGGTTTACAATTAAAGTTCCTAATGAAAAGGTGCTTGAGGCAATCATGGCAAATCCTGAAGTAGATTATGTACAACCTGACGTTAAGGTAAAAGCGTTCTCCCAGAGCTTACCAACTGGTATTAACAGAGTTGATGGCGATCTGAGCTCAGCTAAATCGGGAGATGGTAGTGGCACTGTAAATGTTGACATTGGCATCCTAGATACTGGGATTGATTTGAGTCAGCCGGATCTTAATGTATACAAACAAGTAACATTTGTTTCAGGAACCAGTAGTGGTAACGATGATAATGGTCATGGTACTGCTGTCGCTGGAATAGCAGCCGCAAAAGATAATTCTCAAGGTGTGGTGGGTATTGCGCCAGGCGCAAGATTATGGGCCATCAAGGTTCTTAATAAAGATGGAATTGGTTCTAGTTCCGATATTATAAAAGGAATCGATTATGTTACCCAGCATGCTAAGGAAATAGACGTAGTGAATTTGAGCTTTGGTGCAGTTGGCCAAAATTCAGCTCTCCATAGTGCAATCATTAAATCTGTAGCAGCTGGAGTAACTTATACTGCCGCGGCTGGGAATGAAGGTATAAACGCCGCATCTGTATTTCCTGCAAGCTTCCCAGAAGTAATAGCTGTATCAGCAATTGTTGACACTGACGGAAAGTGTGGTGGCGTTTCCCCTATATCCACAACAGCTGGTAAAGACGATACCTTAGCAAGTTTTAGTAATTATGGCTCAGTAATTGATCTAGCTGCGCCAGGCGTTCTCATCAAAACGACGGCAAAAGGGGGTTCTTATACTACATTCAGCGGTACTAGCATCTCAACTCCTCATGTTACCGGAGCAGCTGCATTATATAAGTCAGAGCATCCTGGAGCAACGCCCTCACAAGTCAGAACTGCCCTTAGGAATCTTGGTTCCACAACATCGACGATATGTGATGGTAAAGGTCATGGTTACTTTAAGGGAGATCGTGATACTTATCATGAACCATTATTGTACCTCGCAAGCCGTTCTTCTTCCGTTCCAGCATCTAGTTTTGCCAAGAATATTGGCATAAGTCCTGTTGCTGCAAGTGGTAATGATGGTAATTTACCTTCAAATGTACTTAATTATAATCTAGGTAATAGGTGATTCAGTTTTGGAATCGATATAAATTGCACGCTTACAATAGGGTTCAGAAAAAGTAGACATGTTCATTTAGAAACTTAATCCAGTATATAATGAGCAGAAATATTCAAGCGTGGTTTATGAAAAGTGGTCACCATCTTGCTATATTTTTTTGACCAATCACTCTGACGGGTTTAATTTTTATCAGCAATTCTCCCTCTGCACTATTTCTCCTGCCATACACTTCTGACTTATCATTACCCATATACCTAGCGGCAATAATTTTAGCCCATTTATAAACTTCACCTGGTTCATTACTAATTAATTCTACGATGCCATCAATGGTAACAAATGAGAAAAGAGGAGTCTGATCATCGATACATAAACGAACACGATTGTCGCGTCTAATGTTTTTTGCTTTTACTGATTTATCGCCGGTATTAAAAATAATTTTATCCTCTTCGTCTACCGTATACCAAATAGGAACCACATGCGGTGTCCCATCTTTGTTAATGGTGCCCAATTTACCGGTAAAAGTTCCTTGCAAGAGAAATTTTTTGATTTCATCTTTAGTCATCTCTGACATTAGTACTATTAATTGTGCAAAATTAATAAAATTTTCACTATTATAGGATCGAATACTGTTTATGTATTATAAAATTGAGTTAAATATGGTTCGGGTCTCAGTTCAGTTTCGTCTAGGTCCCGAACTGATGACAACATGATTAGGAATAGACTCGGATCCTTTTTATCAAATGATGATAATTGAGTTATATGAAAGACACTACAAACACATTTGAGCTTATAGTTATTGGGACAGGTGTGGCGGCATCAACCGTAGCTTGGAAATGCCATTCGGCTGGGTGGAAAACTGCGATTATTGATTCAAGGCCGTTTGGTGGTACTTGTGCACTACGTGGATGCGATCCAAAGAAGGTCCTCGTGGGAGTAGCTGAATTAATTGATTGGAATCAACGAATGCAGAACAAAGGTATCAGGAACGAAGGAAGAAAAAATATTGATAAAGACTGGCATGACTTGATGCAATTTAAACGAACTTTTACAGAACCAGTACCAAAAGAAAGAGAAGAATCATACTCCAAAGCTGGAATAACTGCATTTCACGGTACTGCACAATTTATCGCTTCTAACACTATTCGAGTGACAGATAATAAGAATAATAACGAGCATATAATAGAAGGCAAAAACATCTTAATAGCAACGGGAGCTAAGCCTGCAAAACTGAATATTCCTGGTGAGGAACATGTTATTACAAGCGATCAGTTTTTAGAGCTTGAAAAGTTACCCAGCAATATTATATTTATTGGAGGAGGATACATTTCCTTTGAATTTGCACATCTTGCTGCTCGGTTTGGATCAAAGGTAACTATATTACATAGAGGTAAGATGCCTCTAGTCGGATTCGATCCTGATCTTGTAAAAATGTTGTTAAAAAAAACTCAAGAGGTTGGCATTAATGTGAGGTTACTCTCCTCAGTAAAAAAGATAGATTATAGAGATAATGGAAGAAAATTTATCGTCTATATTTCTACTTCCGAAAATAATACCAACAATATAGAAGAAAGTGATATAGTGGAGACAGATCTAGTAGTGCATGGGGCAGGTAGGATCCCTGATACAGAGAATCTAACTTTGGAACATGGTGAAGTAGAACGTGATAGGACGGGTAGTGTGAAGGTAAATGAATATCTCCAAAGTGTCTCAAATACCGCAGTATACGCAGCCGGTGATGTGGCTAGTACAAAAGGGATTCCGCTAACTCCCGTAGCTGGATATGAAGGACAGATTGTTGCCGAAAATTTACTTAAAGGGAAACATTCACGACCTAATTATGAAGGCATACCTAGCGTAGTATTTACAATTCCTCCGCTTGCTTCAGTTGGTTTACACGAAAATTCAGCAAGGCAAAAAGGGCTACAATTTAGAACAAACTTTCAAGATACCTCTTCTTGGTATTCTTCTCGTAGAATAATGGAGAGCTGTTCTGGCTACAAAGTTCTAATTGAAGAAACGACTAACCGTATATTAGGTGCTCATGTATTAGGACCACATGCTGAAGAGATCATCAATATTTTTGCATTGGCAATTAGACTAGGCCTTAATGCAGATAAAATTAAACGAGGAATTTTCACGTATCCTACAAATTCTTATGATATCACATATATGTTATAATTGTGTTAAAAAATGGTATCGCCCCACATAATAGATTTAGTCTCCTGAGTGGATTTATATCTTAACAAGCATCTTGCCCATCTTTTCTCCTTTAAATAATCCAATGAAGGCTTTGGGTGCATTTTTAAGTCCCTCAAATACGGTTTCTTCCCATTTTATTTTTCCTTCACTGATCCATTTAGACATATTTGTGTGAAACTCACTCAGCATATGATAATGATCCCTCACAATAAAACCTTGAATCTTCAGTCGATTGCTTATAGCTAAAAAGAGATTGGGTGATCCTGACTGAGGGATAGGAAATGATGGTACATTATATTGGGATATCATGCCACAAAGTACAATCCTACCAAAGGGATTCATATTATCAAGTGCTGCATATAGGTGATTTCCACCAACATTATCGAAATAGATATCAATCCCATTAGGACAAACTTTTCCTAGCTGCGGTGAAATGTTATCTTCTCCCACTTCTTTATAATTAAATGCATAATCTATTTTTGCTTCATCCAGTAGCCACTTTACCTTTTCCGGAGAACCGGTGCTTCCCACAACATGGCAGCCCATTATCTTTGCTATCTGACATGCTACTGAACCCACCGCTCCTGACGCCGCGGAGACAAACACTGTGTTGTTTTTGCCTTCATTTTTTAATTCACCAATTTTTAAAATCCCAACATAGGCTGTAAGACCTGTTCTTCCTAAGACTCCTAAATAATGTTGGATCGGTATCGACTTTGGATTAATTTTTGTAATACCGCTACCACTCATAGATGTCCAGAATTCTCTCCATCCAAAATTGCTATGCACATATTCTCCTACTTTAAATTGATTATTTTTTGATTCAATTATTTGACCTACACAATCACCTTCTAGAGGTTTGTTCAATTGAAATGGTGGCAGGTAACTCTTAGCATCCCTCATTCGTCCACGCATGTAGGGGTCTACAGACATCCACAAGTTTCGAACCAAGAAATGACCTTGTTTGAGACGCGGAATATTCACTTTGACGAGCTCAAATTCATTCTCAGTAGGAGTTCCTAGTGGACGGTCCTTCAAATGAATTTCATGACCGAGTCTTTCGTCTAACATGTACTACATCAAATGAAGAAAATATATTTAAATTACCTCGATAAAAACGAACAGGTAATAAGTAACATTTTCAAATCGCCGTACTCTTGCTACGATATACATTCTAGGACGGTGTCAATTCGCGTTTCACTCCATAGCCCCTTGCAAAAAAGAGTAAGGAAAAATATTAGTATCAATAAATGAAAATAATGAACGATATTTATGGGATTCATCATGTTACGGCTATAGCCAGTGATCCACAAAGAACTGTTGATTTCTATACCTCTGTGTTAGGACTACGTTTGGTAAAGTTGACTGTAAATTTTGACGATCCAACTACTTACCATCTCTATTTTGGAGACGAATTAGGACGCCCTGGAACTATTTTAACTTTCTTTCCTTGGTCTGAGGCTCCAAAAGGTCACAGAGGAACAGGACAAGTAATCACTACATCGTTTCTAATTTCAGAAAACTCAATAGACTTCTGGCAGACACGCTTGAAAAAAAATCAGGTAACATTTAACGGTCCATTTAAACGCTTTGACGAACAAGTTTTGAGCCTATACGATCCCGATGGGCTGGAAATAGAGCTAGTGTCCCATTCTTCGGCACAAGATAGAGGGGTAAATGTTTGGAATGGAGCCGGTATACCTTCTGAGCACGCAGTTAGGGGTTTCTACTCGGTGGCAATATCAGAAGAAGGTTTTGAACGGACTGCAAGCATTCTGACACAAGAGCTTGGTTTTACATACGTAGGCCAGGAAAAAAGTCGCTTCCGTTACAAGATTCAAGATTCTGAAGCCGGTGCTAGCATTGTGGATGTATTATGCCTTCCTTATACTCCATTGGGCTATATTGGAGTAGGAAGTGTTCATCATGTAGCCTTTAGAACCACCACAGATGATAATCAAAAATTTCTTAGGGCCAATATTATTAAAGCAGGCCTTAATGCTACACCGATAATTGACCGAATGTATTTTCATTCGGTATATTTCAGAGAACCAGGGGGTGTTCTATTTGAAATAGCGACAGACCCGCCAGGCTTTACCGTTGACCAAAAATCATCCGAACTTGGCGCTCGCCTAATGTTACCTAAATGGCTTGAACCTGAAAGAAAGAATCTTGAAAAGATCTTACCAAGATTAAGATTGTCCAATACAAGAAAGGGATCCGAGTTCGAAAAATAATGAATGATACAAATCTTGGTTTTATTCATCGATTCATTCCTCCTCATAGTAATGCAAAACAATCTAAACAAACCTTGCTGCTTCTACACGGTACGGGCGGTACAGAGGATGATCTTATTCCTCTGGGAAATGAGTTGGCACCTAATGCTTCAATTCTAAGTGTAAGGGGTAGAGTTCTGGAGAATGGAATGCCAAGATTTTTTAGAAGACTTGAAGAAGGGGTCTTCGACTTGGAGGATCTGAAAATGAGGACCGATGAGTTGGCAGAATTCCTAACTAAATCTTCTTCAAAATATATGTTTGATGAAAAAAGAATCATTGCAGTTGGATACTCTAATGGCGCAAATATAGCTGCTAGTCTCCTATTAAGGCGCCCTGAATCTCTTGCCGGTGCAATCTTATTTCGAGCTATGGTACCGTATTCTCCAACTGTTATGCCAGACCTTTCAAATAAATCCATAATATTATTGGAAGGTCTGTATGATCCAATAGTTAGTACAACAGAGGCCCAAAGGTTGTTAGAAATATTCACCAATGCCCAATCAAATGTTACATTGAAGTGGCAGGACTCGGGACATAACCTTACGAATGAAGACATAATCGCCGCTAAAAAGTGGCTAGGGAAGTCCTTTAATCATTGAAGTGGTATTCTCGACTTTCCAAGACTTATTTGAAAATTATTTGTTCTCATTTTAACCCAAATCTTTTTGCCCTGTGAGTTAATTATATGAGATGACCAATTAAATAAAATTGTTATTTTTTTTTGATATTTTTTAATTTTGAATAAAGCATGAGTCAAGAAAATCTCTAAATTTCTTATCCGAATGTGATTCTTTTGTTTTGGTCCAAATTATCCTAAACTTTGGTATTGTCATTATTGTTTCAATAAGTACTTTCCAGCGTTCCCACACAATTTTGTCTATCATCTGTATCTCATTCAGACGGAATACATATTCAAACAAATCAACAAACGACACTATCGTATAGTAGTCAGATGGCTTATCAACCAGTGCAAAACGTTCCTTAAAAACCGGACTTTCTCCGGCCATTCTTGTGAATTCTTCCGTTTTTTCTAGATTGAGTCTTGCATCGATTATCCTCGAATAAATCTGCTGCTCGGTTTGCATCTTCAAGTTAGATACTTGTTGTTCATTCTGGTTCTGCATATTTTTCCTAGCCATTGAGAAATTAAAGAATGCGAGCACAAAAAGACCAGACACTATTGTAGCTGAGATCAGCGGCAGATATGTTAAAATCGTATCAACCATAGGTATGTTTCAAAATCCAGTCAACTAACTCTTTGCATTAAACTCTCTCTTTCGATAAGAGATTTTTTAGTGTAAAATGTGATGATGTGCGTTGTCATGTTGTAAGATAAGGATTTAGATGTGTTTTTATTCAGAAATTGGATAGATTTTTTCATAAATATGATAATTTCAGTAAAGATGATTCCTAGAAGACTGGTAAAAAAAAGTAAATTTTCATAATTCAAATATCAATTGTAAAAAATCCCCTTAATTGAATTTGGCAAATCATAGATTAAAATAGATAAATGAAAATAAAATCCTCCCAAAATTTGTAGTTTTTAAAGTTCCTTTGTTTAATATCACTCTACATGATGGTTGTGAACTAATTGATCATAGAATCTGATTGATTTTACATTCACAAATTCTAACATTCCATACCTTGACAACTCTCTACCAAACCCGCTATTCTTAATACCTCCGAAAGGAACTCTAGGATCTGATATGACAACATTATTTACCGTCACTATTCCGGATTCAATAGATCTGGATAATTTTTCTGCTTTTTCTAGATCCTGTGTCCAAATACTTGCGCCTAAACCATATTTAGAATTATTCGCAACTTTTATTGCATCCTTTTCTTCATCCACAGTAATAACGGGAGCAATAGGTCCGAAGACTTCTTCTGATGCTACCTCCATTCTGGGTGAAACCTTTTTCATAATTGTCGGTCGGTAGAAGAATCCCTTGCTGTTAGTACGTTCTCCACCTGTGGCTACTTCAGCTCCTTCTTTTACAGATTTTGAAACTAAGCTCTCGATATTGTTCAGACTCTTGGAATTAACAAGGGGGCCAATATCTGTATCATCTAAAAGAGGGTCTCCTACCTTAAGCTTTTCAGTCTTTGAAACAAACTTTTCTATGAACTCGCTTGCAATCTTTTTTGTTATAATAAATCGCTTTGATGCAATGCAGCTTTGACCACAGTTGATGAAGCGTCCCTTAACTGCACCCGTAGATGCTTTTTCTATGTCTGCATCCTCACAAACTATGAAGGGATCACTTCCTCCTAGTTCAAGAACTGTTTTCTTCAATTGGGAAGTTGCTCTTTGCGCTACTTTACCCCCTACCTGAACACTACCGGTAAACGTTACTGCGTTTATTTCTGAATCGATAAGAGTTTCAGCAGTACTCGAATCTCCAATCATAGTTTGAAAAATACCTCTAGGGATTCCAGCATTTATGAAGGCCTTTTCTATCTCAATACCACACTGCATTGTGGCGCTTGCGGGCTTTAATACAATTGTGTTACCTGCCATAAGAGAAGGAGCTGCAAATCTAAGCGCCTGCCAATAGGGAAAATTCCAAGGCATTATACTTCCAATCACTCCAATTGGTTCAAAAATTATTACACTCTTCCTTGCATCCGTGTTGACTATTTCATCCGATGTAAAGATTTTTCCATTATCAGCATAGTATTCTATTGTCCAAGCACACTTGTCAATTTCAGATCTTGATTCTTTGATTGCTTTGCCCATTTCCCGTGTTGCCGTTACGGCAAGATTTTCCTTATTTTTCCTTATTTCGCCTGCAAAGGCATATAGAGAGTCAGCCCTTTTCTGAATGTCTTTTTTCCAATCCGAGAATGCTTCTCTAGCCCTCCTTACTAATTCATTAATATTTTCTTTAGTCATATTCTCATACTCATTAAGAATTTGCCCCGATGTTGGATTTACTGTCACTAGTTTTCCTTCAGTCCCTTTCAAGGATTTATCTCACCCTCTGGTGTAGATAGCCCTATCAACAATAATAGATGTTTGTTAGGTTGGACCAATTTAATAGATCTGCAACAATCTGCTTTATAACTGCTCTTTTAGCAAATGAAGCTAAAGTAATGTATTAACCAACTCAAATCAAAAATGAATATACAATTTCGGAATAGGCTTAATATTGACAAACTACATAATTGAGTACTATGGGTGCTGTTTTTAGGCCAAAGGATTTGCGTAAAGACTACAACAAAATAATAGTAGACTCAATTAAGGATTTTAGTCCCGATACTAAGGATAGCATAATCAAGCATTTCAACTCTTGGGAATCTACAGGCTCAATACAAAAATTAAGGGAATCCTGGGTCCCGCTAGTGCCGAACGATTGTTAAAAGAAATAAGAGAAAATAAAGCTACTGATTTAACCGTCGATGAGCAAAGGGCATTGAAAGAAATTTTAAAAGATTCTCTAATCTTTGACTAGGCCTTAGAAATTAACTGGAAATCGAAAGACCTTTTATAAAATTGTGGAAATGTATTGTATAAGCTGTGAATCAATCGAAGATAGCCACCTTGCATTTAAAAGAAGTTAAAACGATCAGAATTGGTTACTTGACAGACATAGTAATCATAGAGATGCTCTTTCAGTGGTAAGGAAAGAGGAGATGAAAAAATGCTTGGAGAAGTCTGGAATCAATTTTGTCAGCTTAATGGATAGAGTTTTTTTGAAACTATCTCACCTGATTGTTTCTCATTTGTGGCTATCTGTGTGGAAGTCTTTTGTACTTTTGACTTTGTGATTGGAAGTTTCGGTGTGTATCTCCCTAGTAGTATCGAATTACCTACAACAGTTACTGAGCTCATGGCCATAGCAATTGCTGCTAACATCGGTAGCCATCCAAATATTTCTACGCCAAACACTGGTACTAACACTCCACCTGCTATGGGTATCAATCCCGTATTGTAAGCAAATGCCCAAAATAAATTTTGTTTTATTTTGGTAACGGTCTTTTTTCCAATATCGAGAGCAATGGGCACATCCCTAGTATCATCTTTTATCAGGATTATGCCACCAGTTTCCTTTGCAACATCAGTTCCTGAACCAATTGCAATTCCTAAATCTGCTTTTGCTAATGCTGGCGCATCATTAATTCCATCTCCCACCATCGCGACTATCTTACCCTTCGAAATTTCTTTTGATATCACTTGCTCTTTTTGTTGAGGAAGAACCTCAGCGATAACTTTATCGATTCCTAATTCAGTAGCGATATACTTGGCAGTTCTTTCGTTATCTCCTGTAAGCATTATTACCTCTTTGCCTTTTGATTTCAAAGCTTCTATGGCGATTCTTGAATTTTCTTTAATAGTGTCTGCGAGGGCTAAAATCCCTGAGAGTTTTGAGTCTATCGCCACCAAGACAGCAGTCTTTCCTGTACTTTCAAATTCTTTTAGTTTTAATTCGACTTTATCAGGAATTGGAATGTTACTATCATTCATTAGCCTTCTTCTTCCCACTAATACCACATGATCTTGGTATTTAGCCCTTAATCCTTGACCTGAAATTGCTTCGGAAATTTCTGGATTTGGAATCTCATTATTCTCTTTGGCTTTCCTTACGATTGCCTGTGCTAAAGGATGTTCAGAACCTGACTCTGCAATGGCAGCCAGTATTAGTAGCTCTTTTTCTCCAATGCCTGATTCAGAAATATCACAAACATCTGTAACAGATGGCTTACCCTCCGTCAACGTTCCGGTCTTGTCAAACATAACCGTCTGCACTTTGCTAGCGACTTCCAGATGTTCTCCGCCTTTAAATAATATACCATATTCTGCAGCTTTAGCCGAGCCCATCATTAATGCAGCAGGCGTAGCAATTCCTAGTGCACAGGGACAAGCTATAATCATCACAGAAACAAAAGCGAGTAGGCTATGTGTGAACCCTATACCTCCTATAAAATACCAGCCTAATCCAACAGCTACGGCGGTAATTACTATCGCAGGAACGAAGTATTTTGCGACCTGGTCAACCATTCTTTGTATCTGAGCTTTTCCTGTTCGGGCCTCTTCTACAAGTTCCACTATCTGCGAGAGCACAGTATCCTGTCCTACCTTTGTAGCTTTAATTCTCAGCAATCCGGTTTTATTTATGGTTGCACCAATAACCTTATCAGATTTAGATTTGTCAACAGGAATACTCTCGCCAGTTATCGCAGATTCATCCAAGGTTGATGAGCCCTGTGTTATTATCCCATCGGTTGGGATGATTTCGCCAGGTCTGACTATCAAGACATCCTCTTCTTTTATTTCTTCAACTGGAATCTCCGTTTCCTCTTCAAGGATTTGACCAGAAGGGCTCTTTATTACACGCATTACTCTAGCGGTGCGCGGCCGCAAGTCAAGCAATTTTTTTACAGCATCAGAAGCCTTCTCTTTTGTTTTAGTTTCAAGTAATTTACCCACAAGTATTAAAGTAATAATTACTGCAGCTGTTTCAAAATATACAGATTTAAACGGAAAGAAATCCGGAGCGATCGTTACTGCTACACTGTACAAGTAAGCTGCGGAAGTTCCAATTGCTATAAGTGTATCCATATTTGAGGCTCTTGCTTTAATGCCATCCCAAAATCCTTTGTAAAATTGCCAACCGACCCAAAATTGCAATGGAGTGGCCAAAATTAGCATAATGTAGCTGGAATTATGCAACAGCTCCGTTGGAAGCGCATGCCCGAATTGTTCTGGTAGCATATGCGGCAAGCTCAGAAACAGGATAGGTATTGTCAGGACAATGCTCACTGCTATCTTGATTTTTAGTTTTTTTAGCTCTTTTTCCGGTTCTCTAAATTCGTTTAAACATTGTGTACTGCAGAAATAATATTCCTTGCCATTTTTCGTGTATCCAATGGAATCTGGTTTTTTCTCCACAAACATACCGCAAACAGGGTCTTTTGCCACATAGATACAGTAAATTACATGAAATATAACATCAGAGCTTTACAAATGTAAAATTTTGGCATGCATATGCTTTATTACCGCGTGCTAGGTTCGGTCAATGTATAGATAGTCTTGGGTTGGACGTAATTATCCCTTAGTATCGATTTGGCAATATCGCTAGCGATATATTTAGTATTTAATTCAATAGAGTTCTGCTGCGATAACGGGACATTTACCATAGCGCTGCATTTCGGGTGATATTTAAAAAATTCATTCTCAAGCGGTAACTTTCTGGCTTTGGAGGCTGTACATGGCGTATGTGGTTGATAGGCATCCTAAGAAGTATAGCCCCATGAGTATGGTGGGAAAGGTAATGTTTGAAGGCTACAAATGTGAGAGATGTGGCCATATCTGGATTCCACGCAAATATCAATATAAAAATAAGGAACCAATAATTTGTCCTAAATGTAAGAACCCTTATTGGAATATACCCAAAAAATGAAAAAAGGAATTAATGTTCGCAGTTAGCATAGTTTAGTAACAATCTTCTAAAACTTAAATCCTAAAATCAGAATGATTTTTATATTGTACGTTTGTATTGGTAAACCTCTACATTAGTGTAGAGCGCCTGGTGGGGCCGTCCATCTCACCCGAAAAATGGCCCCGCCGGTGTTTATTATAAAACGAGTTCTTGTTTCCGTAAGGTGAAAGATGATTTAAACTTTATTATGAAGGTTTTTAGGAATTCTAAATTTTAGGCAAGGGCATATTTTACATTTAGTTGGGCTATTGTTGGGTGATTTCCGAACATGAGCTGATCTTTTATGTCCACATTCGCACCTGTCGTTTTGACTCAAGGAAACTTGCTTGTATAAACATCTTATTAAAAATTATGATGGCTATATTTTTAAATAGCCAAGGCATTGTACTCCCACTCTCTAAGTGATACTATATCTTAAATTTTCCTTAAATATCAAATTTTTAGGCTTAGTTTGAAAGGTTGCCAAATAAAATAAAACTTAGTCAAAAGAAACTCTATGAAGATTTACTATTAGACCTGTGACAATCTCGAGCCGCGCCGTCGGAAAGATCGAAGGCATCAATGCAACTACTCTTGCTCTGAAAACATACTAGTTCAGAATTGAATTTGGTATAACACCATTTGTCGGATTTTGCTGCTTCTCCACTTTTATTGCAGCATAAGAGACCACGATCGTTGCTGCGAAGGTTGCAATTGATAATGCAATCACTATTACGAACACAGCGTTTCGATTCATTAAAACCTCCTTTGGCAAGTCTAATAATAAAAACGTTATAGAATCCTTATAGTTAAATCGAGACCTAGGTTTGAAGGGTTAGAATATACTTATCGAAATAAGAAAAAGATTGTTTCTGGGAGATATTATGCGGGGCCCTATGGCAACTGAGACACTGGGGCCTTACCACAGTATGAAACAGAAGGACCTGCGTTATCTGCTGAAAGTTTACATTCAACCTTGCTATCGAAGCCGCAAACGGCGCCTGTGGCTGCTGATGTATAGCACCATTGGTGTTTAGCGGCTGCTTGCACCGGACTCGGAATAGCAACTGCAACGATTCCCACTACCAATATCAAGGATGCTGCAACGAACAGTATTTCTAGTTTCATTGTATGATATTACTGTAGTAAATCACTTAACTTTTACAACATGCGATTCTGTGAAATAAATCTGAAAAATATCACTGAAAATCATATGCCTAGAAATAAAACTTAACTTGAAAGGCTGTAATATTGACTAAACATAATAAATTATGGCGGCTGGAACAACCTGTTCAAACTGTGAGATGATGAAATTTGAATTAGATATTTGTACCAATAGTTTTTAATTAGAACTTTACGATTTTCTTAATGATGAATCGCAAGGTCAGTACAATTTTGATCTTAGTTGCAATATTGTCTATAACTATTGTAGTGAACTCTTTTAGCATAGTATTTGCCGATGAGGACTTTTGCTATGATGAATCCGGTTCTGGTCACTTTTGTTTTCATCAACGAGATACATGTAAACACGAACAAGGACATGACGATATAGCGGAAACTCCCTGTTATAATAAAGATCGATCATCATAATGATGATAGATTATCATAATGATCCTATCTTATTTTACCGTGTTTCCTTTCTAGCTTCTGTATCTTTGCTTCTAACATATTAATTCTAGATTTTTCAATTTTTAAAATTTTGACTGTTCTCTGTAGCCTATTAGCTGGGTCTATTGTTAACATGTCAATTGCCTTTTCATATTCTTCTTGTAAGCGTTTTTCTGATACTCTAACGCAGTTGGAATCATTGCCTTTTAACGCATGACATACTAGCAAGCATCTTGGTTAATGTTTGCGCTTTTGTTTGGTGAGATCTTGAAATAGAAAATGGGTCTCCTTCAAATTGTTCTCTTATAAGAAGAATCTTGGGTTAATCTTTCACCTTTAATTTCACATAATTTTAGATTATTATCCGTTGCTCTGAAGTCTCCCTCTCTTTAAAGCACTCCTCATATTAAATCATTATACTGCAAATTCAATCCATGGATGTACAACAGACATTACTAAAAGAAATTCAAGATTCAAAGATGTGGTATGCTAGAGTAAAAGATGATAATACATACAAAAGAGATCTCGGGAAAAGAATCGAATTAATAAATTGGGTTCTGGAAAATATGAAAAATCCGGATACTAACATTTGTGCACTTATGGAAAATAAAATGAATGAAATTATAGATGAAATAAACAAAAAAGATTCTATTCTTGAGGCCGATCCACTAGACAGTGAAGTTAGAATTCTGGACTGGATTTTATACGTAGTTTGTAGTCATGAATAAAAAATATATCTCCCCAAACTTTAGAATCATACCTATTGATTCTACCTAATAATTTTATGTCAATTATTATATTTTAAATCGTTAACGTACGCATCAGAACTTGAATCTTATTTTCAATGTAAAGAGTAACGATAATAAAAGAGACTCCTGTTTGTTAGAAAAAGGAATTGACGATTTAAAAAACAGAAAAAAATCTGCTTCTCAATTTAACTCTAAACCTCAACGAAGCCCGAAAAATTATTTTCTGATTTTGATCAGCATTTTTTTCATTGTAGTGCCTATAGGGTTAGAGCCACAACTACATACCAATTATGTATTTGGTGAATCTGATTTTCGTTCACAAAACGTAGACGATGAACATCATGATAAAGGTGAAGCCCCAGATTCTGCATCATCTTCATCTTCTGAATCTAGAACAAGACAAGATTTAATAGATCCATTTGATTCTGGCGATAATAGTAATACCAAGAAATTAAATGAGAACTTCGTAATACCTGATATTTTTGGAACTCAAGATCATCATTCAAGTGCAAATACACATCCAGGTTCTACGAAAAGTTCTGTTTCCCAATCTGAACTTCAATCCGAATCTGAATTAGAGATCCAATCACAGTATAAGTCATCAAGTGGCTATGTAGACAACAATAACGCCGACGGGAGAAATACTAATGAACATTACGATAAAAGCGCTACTGTACTAGGCACGAATGTCCAATCGGATCGTTCTAGTAGTAATATTAACAATAATACAAAAATGAAAGCAAATGAGGAGGTGGCTGTTTCTGGGGATCTATCTAATACGAATAGTAATAATCAAATAAGTTCGAGTACTAGTTCTGAGTCTGAATCTCAATCAAGCAATCAACCAAGATACAAGTCATATCGAGATTTTATTGATAACAATATAAAAAATGATACCACGATTCAAACAGACTATAAACCAGTTAGTGAAGTAAACTCAATGGATTCGCAAGTGAGTGCTTCTGGTGATAACGTCAGCCAGGCCACAAATGAAAAAATAAACGCATTAGAATATTCAACGAATATCCTAAGTAGCAATCTAAACGATAATGCAGACGAATTAGCAAATAAACTTGCAAATCCTGAGAATGAATCAACTAGTGAATCGAATTCTACTACAAGTTTTCAATCTCATGCAGACAATCAGTCAAGCGATTTAAATTCTACTGTTACTTCTCAACCGCTCTATAAATCCTACAGGGATTTTGTTGAACATAATAAAGCAAATGAAGTCATACATAATGATAACAACGCTTCAAGTAAATCAGTTGAAGAATTAGATTCGTCAAACGCCGCAAGTTCGCAGGCCACTGGCTAATCGAGCGATAAGGACTACAGCGAGGATTACGTTGGTTTTGTGTTCATAAGTTGGAACGATTTAAGCATATGTTCCACTATAGGTAAATAGTCCGAATATTTGGTTTTGTTAGCAAAATAAATCACTTGTATAAAGGACTTTTGCTGTTTCAATGGTGTTACCATTGTTAGGATTTTGTGTGTAGTCGATCCTTGCCCAGTTAGTTGTTGAAGTAAATTTGGAGAGCTAATTACTGTTCCTTCTACCCTAATTGCAGGTTGTCCCGCAAGTAGAGTGGTGTCATTTTGATAATAAGATGAGAGATGAAAGCCGTCCACCTTCTTATAATGGTCTCCGAATGTTTTTAAGGACATGTTATTCGTTCGCGGAAGTAATTTTACATCCACTTCAACGATCTTATCAGACGGATTAAATGCGATTACAGCGTTATTTCTCAAATCAGAACTGATGGCTTTCCAGTCTTGTGGATGATCTATTTTAAACCCCTTATCGGTATCCTCATATTGTATATATTTCGTTGAATTTTCTTCATTCACAGACGTAGTATTCGATTGATTGTGAACTTGCGACTCAACGGATTCTAATTGAACGGGAGATAAAGTGATTGCGCTTGTGGAATTTGTTTGTGCATAAACAAACCCTCCTGGGCTATAGGAATTAACTGATTTAATTCCAAAGGGCGAACTGAATAAAATAATTAGCGAAACGCTTGTAATAATACTGGGTATTAAAGCGTGATGCAATTCGATGTTAAATTGTCCCAGACTTATATAAGTCTAGGTTTTGATTTTTTCAGTTGCTAATCTTGATAATTGCTTTAGGTGTTCAAAGATAATGGACATAAGTATAACTTGAATTAAGACAGGTCTGCAACACATAGTTCCTGCAAATGCTGTGGATTCTGTATTCTCAGTATATTTAATTGCTTTAACCACATACACTTATAAAAAAACTGGTCTTAGGAAATTGAAGTATGTTATTATTGCATTCTCTCTATTTTGCTTTTTTCTGATTTATGAAAATTTAGAACACTTATATTCATTTGATAATCCATCTACCGATACAATTATTCCTTTGACAGCACTTACTGTCCTGGTATTTTTCTTTCTTGCAATCAACAAGTAAACTCAAATTCATCAGAAAGTATCTTATGATAAATAAGTAGATCAAATGCAATGAATAAAAATGACATAACTTACTCAAATGTCGACTCTCTCTTTATCATTAATAGTAAGGGCAACAGAAAAAAATATGGGAAATACCTTGGCCCGTTAATACTATCAACGTCCAGAAAAGATTAATTTCTTAATTTAATATTTAATTGATTAGACATCACCCAGCAAAACTGCAATTTGTTTTGATATCTGTATCAAATTACTTAATTAGTTCAGTGACTAAAATATAGAAGTGAAAAAAGTGAAACTTATAGCAACGAAAGCAGTCACTCTCTTAATAGTAACGACAATAAGTAGTTTAAGTTACTTATCATCAGTAAATAATGATAAAGAAAAGGGATTTTGTTACGATCATGGCGGCGATGAATACAATTGTTTTGAAAAGAACATAGATGCGAGATGCCGCTATTGCACGATGAAATAGCATAAAGTCCTTGTTATAAAGAAAATTGAACACTAATTATTTTAAATGTAGATAGATGGAGTTCTTGGTTTGTGGCAGTAAAGATCTCGCGGGGTGAATTTCTTAAACTGATCTGTGTTACAGGTGGCGCAATAATGTTCACTTCCTTAATGAAACTCGGAAAGGTTTTCGGAGCAAATGTAACTAGCACCAACGCAACTGACATTCCTGACGAAGGTAGTAAAGTTGGATTGGATGGGGTATCGTTTTTGTATCCAACCAAACCAGGAGGCTTTGTCTGGTACATGAATGCCAACAATCCATTTGATTCACATCTTGAAATAGGTGGGGGTTCAACATATGAAAAACTAGTTAAAAATAAAGATGGTTCATGGAGACCTAACTCCAATGGCAAAGTTAAATTCAATATATTGGTCACTCCCGGACAAAAAGATGCTATAGGCGGGTGTAACATGAATTTTGACGATTGTATTCAAAGAGGATATACACGTCAACCAGCTATAACCAATGTTGAACTTACAGGTTTCTTTAACATGAGCAAGAAAGTTACTCGCGATGGTATCTATATGCGAGGTCCCTGGAATCATCACCCAATTCCTAGTGGAGTATGCTGCCAAGAGGCTTGTTACGATGTACAAATTAAGCCAAATGGAACATACAAGTTTACAAAGGACCTACATGGCTCTATAACCCATCCACAGGGCATTCAAACTATAAATCCTAGGGTAAACTTTGGAGAACCAGGATGGTTTGGTTTAAAGTACATATTCTTCATAGAATCAGCTGATCCTGCCAGTCCAAAGATAAGACTGCAACTTTGGTTAAGCCCAAATGGTGACAGAACTACATGGATAAAGGTAGGTGAGGTTAGCGATTTTAAAGGTCTAAAGTGGGGTGAATCTAAGGCATTATGCGGTGGTGAACCATTTCAAGTATTTGCATGGGGTGCTGCTGGCATGGTCATTAAATGGTATGGTGGTCATATCGATTTTAAATGGTGGTCTGTAAGAGAAATTGATCCTTCAACCAGACGGTTATAAGAATAATAAACTTAGTTAATTTCTTAATTTTATACTTGTACTAAAGATTTTTTATAATATGATGACGAAAATAATGCACTCGGTAAGAACAGAATCCCTCTTGGTGGGCTCATTCTGAAAGCCAATCCACATGAGCCCACCAGTGTTTTAAAAATCTAACTCGTCACTATATGCTCTAAAGTTTTTATAATTTGGTCACCATACTACATATACGAAGGTTGATCCATACGTGGTGAGGCTAGTGATGCCAGACGATTTTAGTCCCACCATTTCTTAAGTATTGCTTAATTTAGATCACGCAAATTAATAATCACCCGTTAGGATTCGAGAATTGAGAACACCATTCTAGGGTGAACTCATATGCAGGGAGGATGAACCTTCTTGTTCATCACTCGAGTCCCACTATCGTTTTAACTAATCTATAATTTGTTGGTATAGATGATTTGACAGTATTAATTTCGGCTTGTGGACTTCATACTCTAGTCCCGGCCTTTCCATCTTGCCCACCAATTTTTAATATAAGAATTAGGAAATTTTTTATATTAATTTCACGATATTACTATTGCGAATACAATACTGATAGGAGGGCTTTTTCTAACGGTTTCTGGGATCTTGCAAACAATTTTTCGTTTGCAATTGTTCCCTCCTATCAAGGTCTAAGTTTTTTATTCTTTGTTGAATATTATCAATTAGAATGGCGGATTCCTAGTCTTTAACCATTATTAAGGTTACCAGTTCAGGTCTTTTACTTGAATTAGATCTCAAAGCCTTTTAATGGGATTCTAAAGAAAAGAATCGATTCCTTATATAATTGAAGAAAAAAGGATTGTAGGTAACAAAAAATTGTTACCTATTAGTTTCTATGGTATTTGACCGTTGAATGCATTATTTCCAGTATTTGGTTGTATTATGGTGTTGGTGCATACAAATGCATTGTCGTTACCACTACCGCTTCCACCGTCACCGCCATCTCCGCTATCATCTTTGGCGTCACCGCCATTTGCATTACCTCCGCCATTCTCTACTTTACAATCATTTTCCTGCTTTATTTTGAGGTCTCTTTCGCTTGTGTTACAGTTGTGGTTATCATTGTTTTTGCACTCTTCGGTGTCAGCATATACTGGTGCTGCTTGTATCATTGTTGCAGTTAGCCCTGTCAACATTCCTGCAGACAGCATTACTAACATCAACACATTTTTTGTATTCATGTTTTTTATCGTAAAATGATACTAAACTAAGTATAAGTAGATTCGGTAAGAACAAGTGGTAAAAAAAGAAGAGATTTTTTTCTACTTGGATAAATCTGAAAATATGAATAGGTTCTTATTCAGCAGAATCCTACAAAATTGTTATATACATAAACAATTAAGCTGAAATATATTCACGTTCAAGTTTTTATGGCGTAATAAAAACATGGCATATGCTTTACAAATGTAAAATTTAATATTGCTAAGTGTGTTTTTAATTATTAATGCCTCTTGAACTAGACGAATACGACATCTCTATATTGAAATCGCTATTTGAGGATGGTCGCAAATCTTTTCGTCAAGTGTCTCGCGAAACTGGAATTACCACACCCACTGTGAAAGCAAGATTTGAAAGATTAGTAAATGTGGGATTTATTCGCGGAGTGCAACCTATTATTGATTTTCGAAAAATTCAAAAAAGTGCTACTGTGACGAATTTACAAAATGCTATTACTAAAAATCAACCCATCAAAAAAATAAAGGAAGGTATTCGTATCCAGCTGGATTGTGATTTTTGTCATGGAATCATAGCTGGCTCTCCACATGTCATTAAATTTGCAGACTATGAACGGTTCTTTTGCTGCTCTTCATGCAAATCTGAGTATAAAAGAAAATATGGTGGAAGAATACAAGCAATTATAGATAACCACGTAATATCTAACTGAATTTGAATTTAGATAAGCTTGGATGTTCCTTAAAATTAAATATTTTAAGTGGAATGTAAGCGCCTGACTTAGAGATGTAGAGAAAAAAATACTCATGATGATTATACAAGTCCCCTTCGTTATCATACAAATCTTATTTATTCGGAGATGAATTAATTACTAGTGACAAATATCCCTGGCCCAAAATCAAGAAAATTAGTAGATGTATTCAAAAATATCACATATGATTCTACCTTCACGTATCCCCTTGTCTTTAAAACGGGCAGAGGTTGTGTAATTGAGGATATAGATGGAATTGAGTTCTTAGATTTCACATCCAATATTGGATCCTGCCCTTTGGGATATTCCTATCCCGACATACTGGACGTAATAAAGGAGTACAGTAGTAGTGAAAGGGGAGTCCATAAAATAGCTGGTCAAGACTTTTATTGCGAAGAGCATTTTGATATTGCAAGCAAGCTTCTTTCAATAAGCAAGAAAAATTCCAAAGTTTTTTTCATAAATAGTGGAGCAGAGGCGGTGGAAAACGCTATAAAAATTGCTTATAAGAAAATGGGTCCTCTTATAGGTATCTCATGTAATGGTGATTTTCACGGTAGAACACTTGGTGCTCTAAGCTTCACGATGAGTAAGGAAATACAGAAAACAAACTTTCCAGAGTTACCAGTTAAGAGAATTAAATTTTGTACAAGTGAATCTGATCCTGAAATTAATCAATTAGAGAGTCTTATAAAGGAATACAAGGTAGCCTTTATTATAACTGAAATTATACAAGGAGAAGGAGGATTAAATGTAGCAAGTAAATTATTTATTCATCACATTAGGAAATTAGCAGATGAATATAAGGTCCCCTTAATTTTTGATGAAGTTCAGAGTGGTATGGGAAGAACTGGAAAGTGGTGGGCCTATGAACATTATGGAGTAGAACCAGACATAATGACAGTCGCAAAAGCCCTGCAAGTCGGTGCTACCGTATACGATAAGGGTTACGATCCTCCTGAACCAGGAGTTCTTTCGAGTACGTGGGGAGGAGGAAGCAGAATCGATATGGCGATTGGTACTAAGATAATAGAGATCATTCTCAAAAATAATCTTTTATCCAATTCCCAAAAAATTGGTGATGTGTTATTAAAAAATTTTGTCGATATTGTTGGTATCAATGGACTTATCGATGCCAGAGGGATTGGGTTGATGATTGGTCTGGAATTTGATACAAAAGTGACTAGAGATTTCATAGTCAATAGTTTGTTTAAGAAAGGACTCCTGATACTTCCTGCAGGAATGAAGTCAATTAGGATAATGCCACCATTAATAATTAATGAGGAGGAAGCTATGAAGGGTTTTTCGTTAATAAGCGATACTATACATGAGTATAATAAATAGAACCATGTGATGGCAGATTAATTTTATATATCATAGACTAGTATGCTTTGAAATTGTCTCCTAATACTTCTGAAGCAATTTTGAGTTCTAACACCTCATTTGCCCCTTCATAAATCATGGTTGCACGAGAATCAAGGAAGTGCTTTGCTACACGTGCAGTCTTCTGGTAACCAAAAGATCCAAATACTTGTAGTGATCTGTTTGCACAATCAAATGCTGTATTTGTAGCATAGAATTTAGCAATGGCAGTTAACCTATCGGCCTCATTCCTTAATGTCGAGTAAATTTTGTTATCACGATTTAGTTTCGATTGCCATCCTTCTTGTTCCAGTTTGAATTGTTCAACATAATCATGCAATTTCTGTCTGGCAGAGGCTGCCTTATAAGTAAGCCATCTAGAGCTTTCAATACCCACAACAATTCTTGAAATGTGTTGTTGAATTAATTGTTTTTTTGCTAATAGAGATCCATGTTGAGTTCTTGACTTACTATGACGTAAGGTTTCATTAAGACAATCTCTCATTACTCCGATGGAACCAGCTGCAACACTTACCCTTCCATCAATCAATGCGCTGTAGGCAATATTTAATCCCTGACCTTTATCGCCAAGTAGATTTTGTTTTGGTATGCGACAGCGTTCGAAATATATCTCAGCATTTTTTATAGTTAGAAGTCCCATTTTGTTTTTCATTTCTTTTTTTCTAACCCCAGACGAATTCATATCTAAAATAAAGGCAGATATCTTGCCGGTAGTTTTATCCCGAGCGTACGTTGTGATTACATTTGCTATCGTTCCATTTCCAATCCAGTGCTTCTTTCCAGATAGTAAATAACATTCTCCTACGTCTTCATATTCACTGTTCATAGATGAAGGATCGCTTCCTGCTTCAGGTTCTGTTAATGCAAAGGCCATGATACTTTTACCACTTGTGGTTGCGGGTAAGTACCTCTTCTTTTGATCCTCATTTCCCCATCCTTGCAGAACCATCTGCCCTATGGAAGTATGCACAGAAAAAAATGTTCTCATAGAATTACCCTCTTCACCAATTCTTTCTAGTGTCTTGCAATACGTTAAAATATCATATCCTAAACCATCGTACTTTTTTGAAATTGGACAACCAAGCATACCAATCTTACTAAATTGAGGAACTAAATTTTCATTAAATCTGTCTTCAATATAGCACTCTTCTTCAGATATTCTAAGCGATTTACATACACTGTCAACCTTCGAAATCAACTCTTCTTGCTCCTTTGTGGTATCGAAATTCATACAAGACAAATTTGAATATTGAGACACATTATTCAATAATCATTTTCATATAAAAGTATAGATATAATTTGGTCATACTGTACCTCTAATCGACATTTAATCCTCACACGATACATAGCTCCATAGATAATAATCCAAATTCGTCATAATCTTTTGTGAAAGCTGATTTGAATGTGTGATATTTATTTACACATACGAAATTCATATTCCTAATTGAAACGGGATATTTAAACAATTTTAACAAGCATTCCTACTAGTTAAATAATTCCTTACTGATTATGGTACCTCTTATTTTGTAATTAGTTATTTGGTATTGTGCCTAACAAGAAGTAAACGATTAAACTACATAATTCTCTTGAAAACTCGATTTATAATCTTGAAACAATGTTTGTTTGATGTTTTCTACAAGGTTTTTAACCTCGTAGGTATCATTCAATTCGTTCAACTTTTTTGATCTTATACCCAGTGATTCCAATTCAGATATCAAAGGCATGAGTGATTTAGGAAGATCGGATTGGGTATAAAGCTTTATTTGCATGGTTTAATAGATCGCTTGAACATTATAATAAGGTTAATACAAGAAATATTTAGCTTCTTCTATCAGTTGATACAGATGATCTGAGTAATATCATTATTGGACATTAGAAAAATTAGCAATGTGCAGGTTTAAATTCAGATATTTTGAGTAATTAATATAAATGATGAATGCCATTGATGTCGACAATAGATTTTGATCGACGGGATATCCACAGATGCTTATTCGTTCTACAGTATCGCATACACAATAGTCACTGTTTGATTTAGTTACTTCATAATAGAATTTCTAGATACCATTAATGCCACACTACATTGATTTTTTAACCTGAAGCATTTTCTAACTTGTGTCATATCTTTTGTATCTTTTATTTTAGTAGATCCAAATTTATTAACAGAAAAGACGGTTCTTCGAATTAATTATGGTTCTGTCATAGGCAAGCTGAATGAAAATCTTGCACCCACACCATCTGAGTTTTTTTCTGCCCATATTCTTCCTCCATGCGCCTCTATGATACCCTTTGAAATAAAAAGTCCCAAACCGGTACCTTGGTTTGAAGAGGTAACAAACTTTGAAAAAAGCTTTGGCATTATTTCTGGAGAAATGCCTATACCTGTATCTATTATAGTAACAATTACCTCCTTATTATGATTATCACTACTAATCAAACTAGTATTTACTGTAATCGTCCCATTATTAGTAAACTTCAATGCATTATTCAGTAAATTGGAAATCACCTGATAAATTCTGTCTCTATCTGCAAAAACAGTAATTGGTTCTTTAGGTGGAAAAAGTATCTTAACATTATTATTACTTCCATTATCATGACCATTTTCCGTATCATTTATTGCACTCTTAATTTTCTCATTAAGTTCAAATGAGGTTTTGGAAAGCTTCAGTAGACTGCTTTCAATCTTGGATACATCCAAAATGTCACGGGATAGTCTTTGAAGTCTTCTAGCGTTCCTCATTATAACTCCCAAAAGTTTGGCTTGATGCGAGTCAGTTATCTGATCGCGTAAAACATCAGTAAGTCCCAAGATGGGTTGAATTGGAGTACGCAATTCATGTGCAGCCATATTTATAAACTCTTTTTGTATCTTGTCATGTTGTTTCAATTGTTCATTAGCGTTCTGTAATGAAAGATTAGATCTTCGAAGCTGTTGGGACATGATACCGAGTTTGAGATTAGATTTGTTAAGTGCTTTAGTTCTTTTCACCACCTCCTTTTCCATAGTATTACTCCATTTCAGTAAAAATATTACCAAAATTCCAACAGAAGCAAAAACTGCGATTAGTAGAGAATAACCTTTTACTCTCTCTGTAAATAACGTCTCTGAGACCTTTGAAAAAATTGCTTTAGTTGGGGTTACTACCTGAATAAAGTATATTGGCTTATTTCCGACAAAAATGGGCTCACCAGTATTGATCCTTTCTGACCTTCCATAATCATATATACCAAAGGCAGGATTACCTTTAATAAGAGTTCGTGTCAGATTGTTTAGAATCTTGTTGTGACCAACTAAATCCTGAACCGTACTGCCAAAAAAATTCTTTCCGACAAGGTTCCTATCAGCACCCACAGCAAGGATAGTGCCATTCTTATCATATGCAACTAAGAATTGAGTATTAATATCATGAACGTTTCCATACCGTGCAAAAAATCGTTCAGTTGGTATTGAGGCACCTATTAATCCAACATACTGACCATTTTGCTTATTTATGATAGGAACGGAAATATAGATTGAGAATATACCCAGCCTTTCAAAACCTTTAGAAAACACTGGCTTTTGATATTGTCTGGTATCCTTTACCCATTCTCTTTGTGAAAAATCGGCGCCAAGGTATTTATCCATACCAGCTCCAGACACGCCAGTAGTTACAATATCATTTTTGTCTAGTACAAAAATCTTGTCTATTATATCATCTATTAATCCGTACTTTTGCTTTATCAATTCATTTGTATCATTTGTATCATAGATATTTCCAGCCTGAATGTACATAGAATTTGCCATACCGTCAAGGACGGCCATAACCAACGATAGATCTGAACCTATATTTTGAGACAGACTTTTTGCAGCAATCCGCTGTCGATCAATCTGATCAGCCATGATACTGTTTTTTAGATTAGTCTCTGTTACAGTTTGAATGTAATAAAATAAAGCAAATGAGAATATAACTATTGATATCACAGAGACAATTCCGATCTTGTAAATCCTTGGTAATGAGAGGAACATCTAGTTACACACTTATTAATAAATTATGACACTAATTTCCTTTTCCTCTCCTAACAGCAACGTTGGCAACCATATGTGTACAAGGTCAATATTGAAGTTTTTAAACAGTGCTTACCTTTCAAATACTGATCACAGAATAATTCTGGCTTTAGTACCTATTTGCTTTTTATCCAAGAATACTGAAACAAGTACACTACGTACAAAACGTCACACATATTTTATTCAAATTTATGGTTCATTTTTCAACCTTTTGGTATGAGAATTATAACCTCCTCTAGCTGAAAATCAAAGAGCTATGCATTTAGTTATTTTGAGTATATGTGATCCGCAATTAGACGCCAAGTGCTATTTTAACCGCCTTAACAAAATATTCCCTATCAACGGGTTTTTTTATAATATCTTGAGGTTTTATATCTGGAAGAACACTTGTTAGTTCTTTTGCAGCATCAAGAGCAGACGCAAATATAATTTTGGAAGATGGTTTCATCGCTTTCATACTTTGATATAATTGCAGTCCGTTTAGATTTTCCATCCTTATATCCAGAATCACTAGATCAAAAAATGTCGGTTTCGATACGAATGCTTTTAGCGCGCTATAGGGATCTTCAAAAGTACTTACATCGAATCCTGTATAAGTTAAAAATGATTCATAAGTTAGGAGGACATCGGGTTCGTCATCTACAATCATGATATTTGGATTATAAGATCCTTTACCAAGCTTTTTAGTGGATTCTAACTTTTGCTCGTAAGGAATGTATTTGATGTCATTTTCAGAACTTTGATTCAGATCGGATGTTGCAGTACTCTCAATGCCAGCAGAAGTTTGATTTAATAATCTGTTCATAACATTTCTTCCAGTCTCAGTTATCGAGACCTCAGAGCTTACATCTACCCATCCTAGAACTCTTAGCATGTTAATGTACCGTAAGCATACGTTGTAATTTAAACGAGTTTTCGTGGCCAAAATGGTCTTTTTTATTTTACCGTCATTGTACAATGTGCAGAGTATCCGTTTTGTCACATCGAAAGAAAACGATCCAATACTCTCTGCCATTTCTAATTATTAATCATTTCTCGTATATGAAATTTCCTTATAGAGAATCTAGTCTATAAACATCTCACTCAAGCATAAATACCAAACTTGTGAAGTAATTTGACGTCATTATTCCCATAGGATCTTACCAAATAGCAATGACGATTAAGCATGGTAACGATCAAGAATCTCTATGTATTTGATCTGTCTTCCAATAAACCTATCAAAATTATAAGATAAGGATTAAAATTTTTGCCACTGTTTGTTGTGCTTGTTCATGTGGCATTGGTCGGAACAAAAATAGTCATCACACATGTAACAGTAAGTAGGATAATCTTGAAGTTTTTTGCCGCAACTTGAACAGGTAACTGACATATCCAATATTATTATCAATATCTATATGTCATCATCGCTTAGAAAGTTTGCTATGAACCGCCTTGCTAATTTATCATTTTTGAATAATTTCTTCAAGTTATCCTAGTGGGGTATCTAATTCTTACAGTAAATGACGAGAATTTTGAAATTGGATTCACGTGTAACTCCAGACCTGAAAAACTGTTGTAAAGAGCTATGATGGCATATTAGAAGTTAGTTGTAGATTATACTTTTTAAAACATGCAGTTATAATATATCACGAGATGAAAATTGGAATAATTGGAGCGGGAGATGTAGGGGGTACTCTCGGAAAAAGATGGGGACAAAAGAAGCATGAAATCATGTTTGGAGTCCGCAATCTTCAATCTCAGAACGTCCAAAAATTGATTCATTCAGACCAGAATTTAAAGTTCGGAGAAATCAGAGAGGCCTTTGAATTCGGAGAGGTTATAGTATTGGCTATACCTTGGGAGTCGGTTGAAGAAACAATAGTCAAGGCGGGAAATTTGTCCGGTAAAATACTGATCGACCCAACCAATCCACTAACGCCCGATCTAAAAGGATTAGCGCTGCACGATACATCTGTAGCCGAAAAAATTGCTAGTTTAGCTAATACTAGTAAGGTCGTCAAGGCCTTTAACACAATAGGATCCAAGACACTAAACAATTTGATATTCAACTCGTACAGAGCTGATCTTTTTTTATGTGGCGACGATAGTCATGCGAAAGAAGTTGTAAAAGAATTGGCAACTGAAATTGGATTTGACGTAATCGATGTAGGGCCGCTAGTCAACGCTCGTATGTTAGAACACTTGGCACTCCTCTGGATAGAGCTAGCCCTCAGACAAGAATTTGGGCCAAATATTGCATTCAAATTATTAAGAAGGAAGGCTGAATTCTAGTTTGTGGTTCTACTAAAACAAATATCTATAATTTTTGTTTTCTATGTGTCGATAGTTTTATAACAACAATCAAATACCGATTTAGACATAAATAGATCTAAGACCTCATTAATACTAATGATGAGATTAACTCCGGCGATCGTTTTATCTATCGTTATGAGTTCTACGATGGTTATCCCAAGCTACTTTGCATTTGTAAGAGCAGAATCTGGTAACACAGTAACAAATGTTTCACAGTTAGGTGCATCTTTAAATGCTGGAAATGTGAGCCTACAAAATAAGACGGTAGAATACTATCCCCATTCACAGGGATATCTAGTTTATCCAGTTCCATCAAATGATACTGTCAGCAAAAAACTACCTGCGGTTGTAATGATACATGAATGGTGGGGACTAAATAAAAATATCAAGGATATGGCAAATCTATTGGCCAGACATGGATTCGTTGTATTAGCTGCAGATCTATACAATGGACAAGTTGCAAATACCACGAAACGCGCGATGGACTTGGTACAGACAGTGAGAAATAATCAAAGTAATTCCATTAATAACTTACAATCTGCTGTAAAATATTTGAGTTCACTACCAAACGTAGACAGCTCAAAAATTGTATCTCTTGGTTGGTGTTTTGGCGGTGGTCAATCATTGCAATTAGCGTTAAATAGTAAAGAACATCCATTAGCTGCGACAATTCTTTATTATGGAACTCCTTTAGTTACTGACAAGTCGTCACTTTCAAAGATAAAATGGCCCTTACTAGGAATATTTGGTAACAAAGATCAGTCCATCCCGTTAGACGAGATAAACCAATTTAGAACTTCATTGAACCAAAGTGGGGTTACAAATGAGGTACTCATATACAATGGGGTTGGACACGCCTTTGCAAATCCTTCTGGAGATAACTATGCGCCAAAAGAGACTGAAGATGCTTGGGAAAAGACATTATCTTTTCTAAAGAAATACGTAGTAGTTTCTTGAGTACATTTGACACGGAATCTGACTTTGAGATTCAATATCTCAAAGATGAAAACATTGTGGGTATACAACTAACTATTTGCTATCTCTTAACTTAAATCATACAGGAACAAGGTCCAAAACTAGAAATACTCGAGTAATCCTGTCAAAACATGTATTTGATATTTATTTCCCTGTTTTTTCTATTCTGTTTATTTTTATTAACTTATATTTCAGAATACAGTATACATGGGCAAAACGGAACACTTTCTGCACCTTCAGTAAGTGACTCAAATCTTAGGGTAGAATTAGTCGCTCAGAACTTGGATTTTCCAACAGGCATCGATTTTTTGGGGAAAGATGACTTTTTGCTATCGGAAAAAGATACTGGTAACGTATACCGAATATTCAATGGTAACGTCACTGGTCCACTTATCCATATTGATGTAGGATCTAAAGATGAACGTGGATTATTAGGAATTGCCATATCAAAAAATGAAAATACGAGTTCACAAGACAATAGTTCTGTTTATCTTTACTATACACTATGCTCAAAGGATAAAATTACTCATTCTCAAGATTGTGGAAATTTTATATACAAATATCAACTTGATTTTAAGAGTAACAAACTCATAGATCCTAAATTAATTGTAAGTCTACCTGGTTTGCCAGGACCGAGTCATAACGGAGGTAAGCTTTTGATGGAAAAGCAGAAAAATCTTTTTGTAACTATCGGTGATTTACAAACAACTAAATTTAATCAAAACATGAAAGGTTATGATACTAAAGCGCAGAATATTATCAATGGTACTTTTCCTGATGGTCGTGCAGGAATCCTCCGTATAACTCAGGACAGCAAACCTAATGGAACTGGAATCCTAGGTGACAATTATCCTCTTAACATGTACTACGCTTATGGAATAAAAAACAGCTTTGGTATTGGAATTGATTCACTAACGGGTAATTTATGGGACACAGAGAATGGCCCTCAATTTGGAGATGAAATCAACCTCGTCAAGCCAGGCTTCAATAGCGGATGGGAAAAAGTACAGGGAATTTGGAAATTAAACCAGATAAGAGAGAAAGAAGGTGTTTTTAACGATTCTAGCAAAGTAGAATTTGTTGATTTCAATGGTAAAGGTAAATACAGTAATCCAGAATTTGTATGGGACAGGCCTGTAGTACCAACTGCCTTGGTATTTTTAAATTCTGAAAAACTAGGGCAACACTATAAAAATGATATGTTTGTAGGTTCAGGGAAAAAAGGAACGATTTTTCACTTTGATCTAACGCCCAAACGAGAGTCATTAGATTTAAACGGTACTCTTGCCGATTTAGTAAACAGCAAGGAAGATGATTCAAGCAAGATACATTTTGGCGAAAATTTTGGAATCATTACAGATCTAAAGGTTGGTCCTGATGGCTATCTGTATGTGGTTTCAGGATCTCCTGGAGGAGCTGTATTTAGAATAGTTCCAAGCTCTAAATAACTTCCCGAGTATTAGACGGCTATTCAGGTATTTTCATTGGCATAACAACTAGATTAACTTTATTCAGGCAGCGCTAATGGTTGAATCGACTGGCCTGAAAACTTGTATTTGATAGTTACCAGTATCAGCCACGTATACAAGACCTGTTTTCGTATCTACGCCAATTCCTTCTGGTAGAATAAATTGACCTGTCGCATTACCTTGCGAACCAAATTTCGTCAGAAATGTCCCGTCGGCTGTAAACACTTGGATCCTATTATTGTTCTTATCAGTGACATATATGTTGTCATTTCTATCAATTGATAGCCCAGCAGGGCCATTAAATTCGCCATCACCTATACCCTTAGATCCCCATTTTAACATGAACTTACCATCATTGGTAAACTTTTGAATCCTATGATTTCCATAATCAGCTACATAAACGTTATCTTTTGAATCGACAATAACACTTTCTGGCTTTGATAGCTGGCCATTATTCGTGCCTTCTTCAGACCACTTCATAATGAATTTACCATTGCCGGTAAATTTCTGAATGTTTGCTAAATGTTTGCTAAATCTCTATCACTTACATAAATATTTCCTTGGGAATCTACTGCTGGTACGTGTGGATGGAGGAATTGTCCATCTCTTTCTCCTTTAGTTCCCCAGGTGGTAACAAAAGTACCGTTAGCTGTGAACACTTGGACGCATTGATTAAATTGATCACCAAGATATACCTTTCCTGAAGGCACAATTGTTAAAGCTGAAGCTTTATGGATTTGACTATTTTCTTCACCATAAGATCCCCACTTTGTCAGATAATTCCCATTAGTATCAAAAACCTGGATCCGATGATTTGCATAATCGGCGACATATACACGATCATTAAAGGCATCAACATCGTTCTGTCCGTCAAACCGTCCATTTCCCTTACCAAATGAACCCCACGAATTAACAAAAGTAAAACCTTTATTTAGTGAAGTGGATACCTCATGAGATTTATCAAAGTCTTGTCTGGTGGCTATTGGTAAATTGCTCTTGTTCTGCTTTTCATCATTTGTACTCTCAAGTATATTTGGTCTGTTTTGGGTGTCATCTGTACCCACCAGTTTGGGGCCCTTATCTACAAAAATATCAATAGAGTCACTTGCTGAATGGCCCTTGTCATCTTTGGCGATAATTTCAAACGTTAATTTGTTATTGTCTGCAGTTAAGTGTGGAACTGTGACTTCAAAGCTTAAATTCGTAGTATTTCCAGCTATTTGTGGTGCTAAATCTGAAGGAATCGTCTCTGAAGATATGCGTGCGTCCTCTGGACTGATAGGTTTGCCTCCTGTTTGCTTCCAAGTAAATGATAATTTCTCGTTACCGGAATCATGAATTGAAACACCTTTGATCTTTACTAGTGATCCTTCTATTGCTCTTTGATTCTCTCCTGCACCAAGTGTTACCTTAATCAAGCCATTATTGACATTTGGGCTGTTCTCTACTTTCTTTATCTTAGACGCCTCGGTATCATTTACGATTATGTTATCCACAGTTGATTCTGCAGTTGCATTATCGGATACTGTTAATGCAGGTGATTTGGATTGGGCTGTTGCATTATCGGATACTGTTAATGCAGGTGATTTGGATTGGGCTGTTGCATTATCGGATACTGTTAATGCAGGTGATTTGGATTGGGCTGTTGCATTATCGGATACTGTTAATGCAGGTGATTTGG
>Ga0207428_10000920_pt1 | contig 32881 bp, 29 predicted proteins | sample RhiMethybrSRZTD1_FD_187600 | JGI IMG/M metagenome (GOLD analysis project Ga0207428, IMG submission 187600) | Populus rhizosphere microbial communities from Tennessee, USA - Rhizosphere MetaG P. TD hybrid SRZTD1 (SPAdes) (version 3) | ecosystem: Host-associated > Plants > Roots > Rhizosphere >...
ACTGAATGCGCGCCGATTGCGCCGCTGGCCCCTGCGCGATTCTCCACCACGACCGATTGGCCGAGGGCAGCGCCTAACTTGTCAGCCACCGAACGTGCAACGATATCGCCCGTGCCGCCCGCGGCGTCCAGCACGCATTAGAATCCTCCCGTATTTGTGGCTCCGTTGGTTCGGTCCGGGTTGTTAGTCGAAAACGTAGAGCGCGCCATAGGGACAATGCTAAGCACAGCAGCGACGAACCCGATGGGCAACAATTGGGCCGGATCGGCAATATTCGACAAGATGGAAGGACTTGCGGCCATAGCGCCGCTTGCTCATTTCAGAGCAATCCGCAGCGGAATCTAACCTTTATGTGCAGGCAAAGCCGGAGGGATGGAGCCAGACTTATCCAAGCCGAACCATCCAGCTACACCAGGCAGCCGGAGGGCCTTAAGCGCGTGCTAAATGTTTAGGCACATGGACCTGTTAGGCGCATACGCGCGCCTGCAAAATGGTGTCACTTTCCGATTTAAAGTGATTTCTCGCATCACAATGAAATCTGATCAGCGGCGCGATTTCCTTGAAATGACTCGACGGCAGCATGTGACCGGCTTCGTCGATCGTCCGCAGTTTCACGTCAGGCAAGGTCCGCGCGAGGTGAAAGCAGATCCGGCGCGTCGGAAAAGGTGAGCGTCCGCCGGAAACGATCAAGGTCGGCACGTCCAAATCGGCCAGATTATCGAGGCGCGTTGGATCGTTGAGCGTGGCCCACAAATCGAGCGTGACCTTGTTGATTCTCGTCGCGAGTGCAATCCGTTGCGAGTTTGGCAAGCCATCCCACGATCCGTGGCCGCTCCAGTAGTCGACGAACCGACACATTGCCCCGACATAATCGCCGCAATTCACGCCACTTGCGATCGTCGTCGCGATTTCGGAGATCTGCCTCAGCGCGCGCTCATCCTCGTCATCCCCATCCCTCAGCAAGTGGAATGCGGCTGGTTCAATTAGGGTTAGGCTCTTCAGGTGTTCAGGGTACCGCAGCGCCAATTGCAATCCGACGGCGCCGCCGAATGAATGGCCGACGATATGCGCCGGCTTCTTGAGTTGACGGATCAGAGCGCCAACCAGGTCGGCTTCAACCCCGAGGTTGAAGGTGCCGAAGCCCGGCCAGTGTGTCGTTGCGCCGTAGCCGCAGAGATCAGGCGCGACGACCTGGAACTCCTCGCGGAGAGTTTTGGCGAGCCCCGCCCACTGCCGGCCTGAGCCGGCAGTGCAATGCAAGAACACGATCGGCTCGCCGGCGCCCTCGGCAAAGTACTGAACATCGATGCCCCCGGCCTGGATGCTCTCAATGTTCATGTCTCACTCCCATAACCCGATCAGGCCGCCCGAATGGCCCATCTAGAAGCGGCCTCAAGGCCGTGCCTGATGTCTGAGATGATGTCGTCGATATGCTCGATGCCGACGGACAAGCGCACATAGCCATCTGAAACGCCGCTGGCCAGCTGCTCCTCGGCCGTCAGTTGCGAGTGCGTCGTTGTGGCGGGATGGATTGCAAGGCTCCGGGCATCGCCGATATTGGCGACGTGATAATGCAACTGCAAAGCATCGATGAACTTGCGCCCGGCTTCCTTGCCGCCAGCAAGTTCGAATCCGACCAGCCCGCCAAATTGGTCTCCCAGATACCAGTCAGCGCGCTGGCGATGAACGCCGTTCTGTTGTGAAGGATGAATAATCCGCTTCACCTCTTTCCGCTTGAGCAGAAAATCGACCACTGCTTGTGCATTCTTGCAGTGTTCCTTCATCCGCAATGCAAGCGTCTCAAGACCCTGAATGATGAGAAATGCGTTGAACGGCGACATCGCGGCTCCGATGTCTCGCAGGAGGGTAACCCGGGCCTTGATCGCGTAGGCGACCGGTCCGAGCGGCTTGACCGCTTCCGTCCAGATCGCACCGTGATAGCTGGGGTCGGGTGTATTCAAAGCCGGCTGGCGCTGCGGATGAGCCGCCCAGTCAAAATTGCCGCCATCGACGATCAGACCACCGATCGAGTTTCCATGTCCGCCGAGATATTTCGTTGCCGAATACACGACGACCGCGGCACCGTGCTCAAGCGGCCTCATGAGAAAGGGCGTTGCCGTATTGTCGACTATGAGGGGAATCCCGAGCGGACGCCCGATCGCCGCCACCTCGGCAATGGGGAAGACCGTTAGCTTCGGATTTGGCAGACTTTCGGCATAGTACGCGCGGGTTCTATCGTCGGTCGCGCGTCTAAAATTCTCTGGATCAATCGGGTCGACGAAGCGAACTTCGATTCCCTGATCTTTGAGGGTGTGGGCAAACAGATTCCAGGTCCCCCCATAAAGATCGGTGGAACTGACGACGTTGTCACCCGCTCGCGCAAGATTCTGGAGCGCGAAAGCGGAGGCTGCCTGGCCGGACGCAAGCGCCAGCGCGGCCACCCCACCTTCAAGGGCAGCAATGCGCTTTTCCAGCACGTCATTGGTCGGATTCATGATCCGCGTATAGACGTTGCCGAGTTCTTTCAGCGCAAAGAGATTGGCCGCGTGTTCGGTGTCGCGGAATTGAAAAGAGGTCGTCTGATAAATCGGCACAGCGACCGCACCGGTTGCGGGGTCTGCCCGCCAACCCGCGTGAAGAAGCATCGTTTCAGGATGATATGAGGGTGTGGTCATCTGTCGGTCCCTTGAATGCAAACTGGCGCTCTGGCAGCGGCTCTATATCGACCGGCCAATCGGTCGTCCTTGCGTAACCCTTGATTTTTGCTTGAGGAGATCTGGATTTTGGACGCAACCCTGTTCGGGCGCGGGACCCGGGTGTTGGCGCGGCAAAAACGCCCCGATTCGGGGCGCCAACTCTTCGGTTGAGACTTCGAGGGGGGAAAAACGGGCTGCCGCGCTCTTAGCGGCCGGATTCTGACAGAAACGCTTCGGCGGAATGAAAGCGGGCCGGCTATCCAGCCTTGACTGGATTGGCCTCCGAGCCAGAACTCCCTGCATTGGGTTCGTTCTGGCCCAATAGGTTAGCCCAACTTTGTGCAATCCACTGCCACGCGGCCTTGTCTGCATCATTGGAGGCGTGGCTTACCTGGTCTTGCGCCTCGCGCGCATACTGCTCGTATTTTTCGTTTTGGGTCATGGTAGTACCCCCAACGCTGCGCAGATGCAGCCAACCAGACACACGGCACAGACAGCCGAAATGACCAGACCTACGATCTCCAAACCGACCATCGCCGCCTCCCGTTACGCTAGCCAGTCACTGTTAAAACTTTGCCAACTCTGTTGTGTCGCACCGAAGGGCCATTGACCGCCCGGCGCTTTTTTGTTGGCGGCCGCTGACGTCAGGGGACGATAACGCGGGACATCAGTTCGCCGAGCTCATAAGGCCGATTTAGACCGCGGCTATCCGGCTGAGGGCATTCGAAGTGATGCAACTCGATTGCCTCAGCTTTGGGCACATCTTCAAAGAGATGGCCGACGTAGGCTGCTATGCGGGCGAACCTACCGGATGCGCCGGCATGATTGGTGCTGGTGATCATCCTCTTCCCCCTTGTCGCTATGCCCACAAGACGGGCGGTCCGGCAGTATCAAATTAGAGGGCTGCAGATTTGGAAGCTGTGTTGGGCGTCACAAAAAGGCTGATTTCGGCAACCCCTGTGATCTATCGCACAGCGAAAGCAAACCCAGAGAGCGATGCTTCGCATGCGTGACGCCGATTATCACCTTAGCTCGGTGTGTCCCCTTTCGGCGGATCGCAAAGGGACCGTTGTCATGCTCACGCAGCGGTCCCTTTTTTCGCCCGAAGCCCTTGATCCATAGGCTACTTTTGCGCCTGCACACGCGCCGCGACAGCATCGCCGGTCTCCCGCGTGCCCAATCGCCCACCGATGTCGGGTGTTGATTCCTTGGCAGCGATTGCCGCTTCCACTGATTTTTCAATTGCTGCCGCAGCAACCTGGAAAGGCTTCGCCTTTATGCGCCGTCCGTACCAGGCGAGCAGCATTGCCACGGACAGGATCAGCGACAGCGGGTTAGCCACGTTGTTGCCGGCAATGTCAGGCGCTGAGCCATGCGCGGCCTGAGCCATCCCGTGATTGGTTCCCGCATTCAACGAGGCCGCGAGACCAAGGCTTCCTGACAATTCAGCGGTCAAGTCGGAAAGAATGTCGCCATACATGTTGGTGGTGACGATGACATCGAAGCGCCGGGGGTTGCGCACAACATGCGCCATCATGGCGTCGACAATCACGTCATCGATCGTCACCGCCGGAAATTCCCGCGCGATCTTGTGGCATTCCTCAATGAACAGGCCGTCAGTAACCTTGAGAACATTCGCCTTGTGAACAATGGTGACGTGCTTGTGCCGCGTCATTGCGAGCTCGAAAGCGACGCGAGCGATGCGTTCGCTGCAGGCCCGGGTAATGCGGCGCAAGGAGATGGCGACATCTTTGGTCACCATCATCTCGCCGTTTCCCGCTTCCATGTTGCGGTCGGCATAGAAGCCTTCGGTGTTTTCACGTGCGACGACGAGATCGAATTCGCCACAGCGAAGCGGGAAGCCCGCATAGGTGCGTGCTGGCCGGATGTTGGCGAACAGATCGAGGCTCTTTCGCAGCATCATCGAAGGATTGACCTCGCCCTTTGCGGGATCCTTGAATTCAAATGTCGAGGTTGGACCGAGCACGACCCCATCGGCCTTACGCGCCTTTTCGACAATGTCGGGATGGATCGTATGTCCATGCGTACGCAGGCCGGCGTGTCCCGTAGCCGCCTCCTCGATCCTCAATCCCAGATCGAAGCGGTCGGAAGTGGCGCGCAGGACCGCAAGCGTAGCGGCAGTGATTTCGGGACCGATGCCGTCACCGGGGAGGACAAGGAGGTGCATACGTGTCGTCCAATATGCGGTCGGCCATCATCGCTTTTTCGGCGACAAAGGAAAGAGCATACGACAGCAGAGCCTTTATGCGCGACGTGCGTTGCCCGCATTCGCACCGCGAAAAGATGCGAGGCTCTCCGGGAAACAAAAGGGCCGCCAAGCGGCGGCCCTTTCGATTTATCGTGCCGAAGATTATTCGGCCGCCGGGAGGGCCGGAGCTTCCTCCGGCTTCGCCGCGGCTTTTGCCGCATCCTTTTCGCGCTCCTCGAGGATGAGTGCGTCGCGCTTGGTCGCGACCTCGCGCAGACTGTTCATCATGGCGCCGGTGCCGGCAGGGATCAGGCGGCCGACAATGACATTCTCTTTGAGTCCGTCGAGCGTATCGGCCTTGCCGTTGACGGCGGCTTCGGTGAGCACGCGCGTCGTCTCCTGGAACGATGCCGCGGAGATGAATGAACGGGTCTGCAGGCTGGCCTTGGTGATGCCGAGCAGGACCGGGTGACCGGTCGCGCCCTTTTTGCCTTCGGCCTCGGCATGCGCGTTGATCTCGTCGAGCTCGATTTTGTCGATCTGCTCGCCCTGCAACAGCTCGGTGTCCCCGGAGTCGTCGATCTCGACCTTCTGCAACATTTGGCGAACAATCACCTCGATGTGCTTGTCGTTGATGTTGACGCCCTGCAGTCGATAGACCTCCTGGATTTCGTTCACCAGGTAGGCAGCGAGTTCCTCGACACCCTTGATGGCGAGGATGTCGTGCGGAGCGGGATTGCCCTCGACGATATAATCGCCCTTCTCGATGACGTCGCCATCCTGCAAGTGGATGTGCTTGCCCTTCGGAATGAGATATTCCTTGGGCTCCTCGCCTTTGCCGGACGGTTCGATCGTGATGCGGCGCTTGTTCTTGTAGTCCTTGCCGAACCGCACCGTCCCGCCGATTTCGGCGATGATCGCTGCTTCCTTCGGCCGGCGTGCTTCGAACAGTTCCGCCACGCGCGGCAGACCGCCGGTGATGTCGCGAGTCTTCGCGCTCTCAGTCGGGATACGCGCGATGACGTCGCCCGCCTTCACATGCCCGCCCGGATCGACCGAGATGATGGCATCGACGGCGAGTTGGTAGCGCGCCTCGCCGCCGCGAGCGAGCTTGAGGAGCTTGTTGCCCGACTTGATCACGATAGCCGGACGCAGATCCTGCTGATTCCGCGACGCTCCGGTGCGCCAGTCGATGACCACGCGCTTTGCAATGCCGGTGGATTCGTCGAGCGCCTCCGACATCGACACCCCGTCAATGAGGTCCTCGAATCCGACATCCCCCTCCACTTCGGTCAAAATCGGCCGCGTGTAGGGATCCCACTCCGCGATTCGCTGGCCACGCTTGATCTTCTCGCCGTCCTCGACGCGCAGACGCGCGCCGTAGGGAATACGGTGATGCGCGCGTTCCGTGCCATCGGGATCGACGACCGCGACGACCATGTTGCGAACCATCGCGACCACCTCGTTGTCCGAGTTCTTCGCAACGTTCTTGCTCTTGAACTTGACCTTTCCGTCAAAGTTGGACTCGATGAACGACTGCTCCGAAATCTGCGCCGCGCCGCCGATATGGAATGTGCGCATCGTCAGCTGGGTACCCGGCTCGCCAATGGACTGAGCCGCGATGACACCCACTGCCTCGCCCATGTTGACCGGAGTGCCTCGGGCAAGATCGCGCCCGTAGCACGCGGCGCACACGCCGTTCTTGGTCTCACACGTCAGGACCGAACGGATGCGCAGTTCCTGCACGCCAGCATTGGTGACCACCTCGACTTCGGGCTCCTGTAGCAGCGTCCCGCGTTTGACCACCGTCTTGCTGCTGGACGGATCCTTCACATCCTCTGCCGTCGTCCGGCCGAGAATGCGGCTGGCAAGCGATGCAACGACCGTGCCGGCATCGATGATCGCGCGTACTTTGATGCCGCTCTTCGTGCCGCAGTCCTCTTCCGTGATGATGCAGTCCTGCGCCACGTCGACGAGGCGCCGTGTCAGATAGCCTGAGTTTGCCGTCTTCAACGCCGTGTCGGCCAGACCCTTGCGGGCACCGTGCGTCGAGTTGAAGTACTCGAGCACCGAGAGGCCCTCCTTGAAGTTGGAGATGATCGGGCTCTCGATGATTTCGCCCGACGGCTTGGCCATGAGGCCGCGCATGCCCGCAAGCTGACGCATCTGCGCGGGCGAACCGCGCGCGCCGGAATGGGCCATCATGTAGATCGAATTGACCTGCGCTTCGCGTCCGCCGGCATCTTTCTTCGAAGACGAAATCTCCTTCATCATCGCGTCGGCGATCGCTTCGGTGCATTTCGACCAGGCATCGACCACCTTGTTGTATTTTTCGCCCTGGGTGATGAGGCCGTCGTTGTATTGCTGCTCGAACTCTTTGGCGAGCTCACGCGTCTCCTCGACGGTCTTCCACTTCGATTCCGGCACCACCATGTCGTCCTTGCCGAACGAGATCCCGGCCTTGAAGGCGTGATAGAAGCCGAGCGCCATGATGCGGTCGCAGAATATAACGGTCTCTTTCTGCCCGCAGTGGCGATAGACGGTATCGATCATCGACGAGATCTCGCGCTTGGTCATCAAGCGGTTGACGATGTCGAACGGAACCTTCGCGCTCTTCGGCAGCACGCTGCCGAGCACGACGCGCCCTGGGGTCGTGTCGTACCATTTCTTGAAGGTGTTGCCTTTCTCGGCGACGCCTTCCCAGCGGTATTTGATCTTGCTGTGCAGGCCGATCACCTTTTCATGCAATGCATGATCAATGTCCGCTAGATCGCCGAACACCTTTCCCTCGCCGGGCTCGCCCTCACGCATTAGCGAGAGGTAGTAAAGGCCGAGCACGATGTCCTGCGACGGCACGATGATGGGCGAGCCGTTCGCCGGGTGAAGGATATTGTTGGTCGACATCATGAGGACGCGTGCTTCCAGCTGCGCTTCGAGAGACAACGGGACGTGCACGGCCATCTGGTCGCCGTCGAAATCGGCATTGAACGCTGCGCAGACGAGCGGGTGCAGCTGAATTGCCTTGCCTTCGATCAGGACCGGCTCAAAAGCCTGGATGCCGAGCCGGTGCAGGGTCGGCGCGCGGTTGAGCAACACCGGATGCTCGCGGATCACCTCGTCGAGGATGTCCCAGACCTCCGGCTTCTCCTTCTCGACCAGCTTCTTCGCCTGCTTCACTGTGGTCGACAAACCCTTGGCATCAAGCCGCGAGTAAATGAACGGCTTGAACAGCTCCAAGGCCATCTTCTTTGGCAAGCCGCACTGGTGCAGCTTGAGCTCGGGACCAACAACGATCACCGAACGGCCTGAGTAGTCGACGCGCTTGCCGAGCAAGTTTTGCCGGAAACGGCCCTGCTTGCCCTTCAGCATGTCGGCCAGCGACTTCAGCGGACGCTTGTTGGCACCGGTGATGACGCGGCCGCGGCGGCCATTGTCGAACAGCGCATCGACTGCTTCCTGCAGCATGCGCTTTTCGTTGCGGATGATGATGTCCGGCGCACGAAGCTCGATCAGCCGTTTCAGACGGTTGTTGCGATTGATGACACGACGATAGAGATCGTTGAGATCGGACGTCGCAAATCGCCCGCCGTCAAGCGGCACGAGCGGCCGCAGATCCGGCGGGATCACCGGCACCACGGTCAGGATCATCCACTCGGGCTTGTTGCCTGATGCGATGAACGCCTCGATCAGCTTGAGCCGTTTCGCAATCTTCTTCTTCTTGATGTCGCTGTCGGATTCCGCAAGCTCGGCGCGCAATTCGGCCTGCATCTTTTCGAGGTCGATTCCCTTGAGCATCTCGCGGATCGCTTCCGCCCCGATCATCGCGGTGAAGCTATCCGACCCATATTCCTCCTGCGCCTTCAGATATTCGTCCTCGGACAGAAGCTGGCGATCCTTGAGCGGCGTGAGCCCGGGCTCAAGGACGACGTAGTATTCGAAGTACAGGATGCGCTCGAGATCCTTGAGCGTCATGTCGAGCAGCAGGCCGATGCGGCTTGGCAGCGACTTCAGAAACCAGATGTGCGCAACGGGCGCGGCCAATTCGATATGGCCCATGCGCTCGCGCCGCACGCGCGACAGCGTCACCTCGACTGAGCACTTCTCGCAGATAATGCCTTTGTACTTCATGCGCTTGTACTTGCCGCACAAGCATTCGTAATCCTTGATGGGCCCGAAAATGCGCGCGCAGAACAAGCCGTCGCGCTCGGGCTTGAAGGTACGATAGTTGATCGTTTCGGGCTTTTTGATCTCGCCGTAGGACCAGGACAGAATCTTTTCGGGACTCGCGATCGAAATCCGGATCTGGTCGAAGACCTGAGCCGGAACCTGCGGGCTGAAAAGATTCATGATCTCTTGATTCATTGCTTTCTCCTCGACCGGGGAACCGCCGATTCCCCACCTGTCGTTGAATGTTCAACCGCGGAGCGGCGCCCTTGCCGCCCCGCAAACCTATGACTACTCCGCCGCCTCGGCCGTCTCCGGCCCCTGGCGCTGTTGCTTCGAATTGTGCAGATCGACGTTCAAGCCGAGCGAACGCATCTCCTTGACCAGCACGTTGAAGCTTTCCGGAATGCCGGCCTCGAATGTGTCGTCGCCGCGAACGATCGCTTCGTACACCTTGGTGCGGCCGGCAACGTCGTCCGACTTGACGGTAAGCATCTCCTGCAAGGTGTAGGCAGCGCCGTAGGCTTCGAGCGCCCACACTTCCATTTCGCCGAAGCGCTGGCCGCCGAACTGCGCCTTGCCGCCGAGCGGCTGCTGGGTAACCAGCGAGTAAGGGCCAATCGAACGCGCGTGGATCTTGTCATCCACCAGATGGTGCAGCTTCAGCATGTAGATGAAGCCGACCGTCACCTTGCGATCGAACGGCTCACCGGTCCGGCCATCGAACACGGTGACCTGTCCGGAATGATCGAGGCCCGCGAGATCGAGCATCTTCTCGATGTCGGCCTCCTTTGCGCCGTCGAACACGGGCGTTGCAATCGGGACGCCATGGCGCAGGTTGCCGCCGAGTTCGATGAGACCCTCCTCGTTCAGCGACTTGATGGTCTCGTCGTCGCCATAGACTTTCTTGAGCATGTCCTTCAGCGGCCGCGAGTCGTGCCGCGAATTGTAAGCATCGACCGCCTGCCCGATCTTGAGCCCAAGGCCGGCACAAGCCCAGCCGAGATGCGTCTCGAGAATCTGACCGACGTTCATCCGGCTCGGCACGCCGAGCGGATTGAGCACGATGTCGACCGGGGTGCCATCCTCCAGGAACGGCATGTCCTCGGCGGGCACGATTTTCGAAACGACGCCCTTGTTGCCGTGACGACCGGCCATCTTGTCGCCGGGCTGGATCTTGCGCTTCACGGCGACGAAGACCTTCACCATTTTCATCACGCCGGGCGGAAGCTCGTCGCCGCGCTGCAGCTTCTCCACTTTGTCGAGGAAGCGCTGCTCGAGCAGCTTCTTCGACTCATCGTACTGCTTGCGAATGGCTTCGATCTCCGCCATCAGCTTGTCGTTGGGCGAAGCGAACAGCCACCATTGCGAGCGTGGATACTCGTCCAGCACCGTCTTGGTGATCTTGGAGTCTTTCTTGAACCCCTTGGGACCGGCGATGCCCGTACGCCCTTCGAGCATCTCAGCAAGACGCCCGTAGACGTTACGGTCGAGGATTGCCTGCTCGTCGTCGCGGTCCTTCGCCAGCCGCTCGATTTCTTCACGCTCGATCGCGAGCGCACGTTCGTCTTTTTCGACGCCGTGCCTGTTGAACACGCGCACTTCGACGACCGTGCCCTGCACCCCCGGCGGCACCCGCAGCGAGGTGTCGCGTACATCGGAGGCCTTCTCGCCGAAGATCGCACGCAGCAGCTTTTCTTCCGGCGTCATCGGGCTTTCGCCCTTCGGCGTTATCTTGCCGACCAGGATGTCGCCCGCGTGCACCTCGGCACCGATGTAGACGATACCGGCTTCGTCGAGGTTCTTGAGCGCCTCTTCGGAAACGTTCGGGATATCGCGGGTAATTTCTTCCGGACCAAGCTTTGTGTCGCGCGCCATCACCTCGAATTCCTCGATGTGGATGGACGTGAACACGTCGTCCTTCACGATCCGCTCCGAGAGCAGGATCGAGTCCTCGAAGTTGTAGCCATTCCACGGCATGAACGCGACCAGCACGTTGCGGCCAAGCGCGAGCTCGCCGAGGTCCGTAGACGGGCCGTCGGCAATAATGTCGCCCTTGTCGACACGATCACCTACCTTCACCAGCGGACGCTGATTGATGCAGGTGTTCTGGTTCGACCGCTGATATTTCATCAGTCGATAGATATCGACGCCCGGTTTCGTGGGGTCGGTCTCATCGGTTGCGCGGACAACGATACGGGTGGCGTCTACCTGATCGACAATGCCGGTGCGACGCGCCGCGATCGATGCGCCTGAGTCGCGAGCGACCACGCCTTCCATGCCGGTGCCGACGAACGGCGCCTCGGCCCGCACAAGCGGGACCGCCTGACGCTGCATGTTGGAACCCATCAGCGCACGGTTGGCGTCGTCGTTTTCAAGGAACGGAATCAGCGCCGCAGCCACCGAAACCAGCTGCTTCGGCGACACGTCCATGAAGTCCACTTTGTCGCGCGGCACGAGGTGCACGTCGCCTGCCTGGCGGCAAACGATTAGATCCTCGGTAAAGCGCCCACGGTTGTCGATCGACGAGTTCGCCTGTGCGACCGCATGGCGGGCCTCCTCCATCGCGGAGAGGTAGATCACCTCGTCGGTGACGCGACCGTCCTTGACCTTGCGATATGGCGTTTCCACAAAGCCGTATTTGTTCACGCGCGCATAAGTGGCGAGTGAATTGATAAGCCCGATGTTTGGCCCTTCCGGCGTTTCGATCGGACAGATGCGCCCGTAATGCGTCGGGTGCACGTCGCGCACCTCGAAGCCGGCCCGTTCGCGGGTCAGACCGCCCGGGCCAAGCGCCGAAAGGCGACGCTTGTGGGTAATTTCCGACAGCGGATTGGTCTGGTCCATGAACTGCGACAGCTGCGAGGAGCCGAAGAATTCCCGCACCGCGGCCGCTGCCGGCTTGGCATTGATCAGATCTTGCGGCATCACGGTGTCGATATCCACCGACGACATGCGTTCCTTGATCGCGCGCTCCATGCGCAGCAATCCGATGCGATATTGATTCTCCATCAGCTCGCCGACCGAGCGCACCCGGCGGTTGCCGAGATGATCGATGTCATCGATCTCGCCCTTGCCATCGCGCAGATCGACCAATGTCCGGATCACCGAGATGATGTCATCCCTGCGGAGAACGCGCACGGTGTCGGGCGCATCCAGATCGAGCCGCATATTCATCTTCACGCGGCCAACAGCCGACAGATCGTAACGCTCGGGGTCGAAGAACAGCGAACGGAACATCGCTTCGGCGGTCTCGACGGTCGGCGGTTCGCCGGGGCGCATGACGCGATAGATATCGAACAACGCGTCCTCGCGCGTCATGTTCTTGTCGACCGAAAGCGTGTTGCGGATGTATGCACCGACGTTCACGTGGTCGATGTCGAGCAAGGGTAATTCCTTGTAGCCGGCCTCGATCAGAATCTTCAGATTCTTCTCGGTGATCTCTTCGCCGGCCTCCATGTAGATTTCGCCGGTGCGGCCATTGGCGAGATCCTCGGCCACATAATGTCCAATCAACTCGTCATCGGTCATGCGCAGGGCCTTGAGACCCTTGTCCGCGAGTTGGCGAGCCTGACGGACGGTCAGCTTCTTGCCGGCTTCGACGACAACCCGGCCGGTGTCGGCGTCGACCAGATCGTTAACAGCCTTGTAACCCCTGAGACGGTTGGCATCGAACGGCACGCGCCACCCATCCTTGGCGCGCTTGTAGTTCACATGCTTGTAGAACGTCGACAGGATCTGCTCGCCGTCGAGCCCGAGGGCGTACAGGAGCGACGTCACCGGAATCTTCCGGCGGCGGTCTATGCGCGCGTAAACGATGTCTTTGGCGTCAAACTCGATGTCGAGCCAGGAACCGCGATACGGGATGATGCGGGCCGCGAACAGAAGCTTGCCCGAGGAATGGGTCTTGCCCTTGTCGTGGTCAAAAAAGACGCCCGGCGAGCGATGCATCTGCGAAACGATGACGCGCTCGGTGCCATTGACGATGAACGTGCCGTTGTTGGTCATGAGCGGAATGTCGCCCATGTAGACATCCTGCTCCTTGATGTCCTTGACCGAGCGCGCGCCCGTCTCTTCGTCGATATCGAACACGATCAGCCGCAGGGTGACCTTCAGCGGCGCGGCGTATGTCATGCCGCGCTGGCGGCATTCGTCGACGTCATACTTTGGCGGCTCGAATTCGTATTTCACGAATTCGAGCTGCGATGAATTGGAGAAGTCGGAAATCGGGAACACCGACTTGAATACGGCCTGCAGGCCCTCGTCGGGACGGCCGCCGACCGGCTCCTTCACGAGCAAGAACTGGTCGTACGATGCCTTCTGAACCTCGATGAGGTTCGGCATCTCCGCCACTTCGTTGATTGTTCCGAAAAACTTCCTTACGCGCTTGCGACCGGTAAACGTCTGCGCCATCTTTTCTCTCTCGATTCGATTGCACCGGGCGGCGCGGGCGCCTCTCCGAACAGCCGCATTCCATCGCGACCATCGGGACAGGCGTCGGGGCCGTCCGCTTTTATGCGATTCGGTCTCCCCGAACCGCCGCACGCTTCACGCTCATCGTGACCATAGCTAGCCGGTTCACGACGCCTCGGGAGTTCGGCGTTGCCGTCTCCCTTATCTCCTGTCCGAGCACCATGGGATCCTCGGTCCGGGTCTCTTTTGGGATGGCCGGGCTTGTCCGGCCCATCCACGACTTGAACTCACTCGATCCCCGGGTCTCGCTGCGCTCGCCCGGAGCTTCCCCTCGTCATGGCCGGGCTCGTCCCGGCCATCCACGACTTGAACTCACTCGATCCCCAGGACTCGTTGCGCTCGCCCGGAGCTTCCCCTCGTCATGGCCGGGCTTGTCCCGGCCATCCACGACTTGAACTCGCTCGATCCCCGGGTCTCGCTGCGCTCGCCCGGGGGCCTCCCCTCGTCATGGCCGGGCTTGTCCCGGCCATCCACGACTTGAACTCGCTCGATCCCCGGGTCTCGCTGCGCTCGTCCGGGGATTTCGCTTAAGTAAGCTGCGCTTACTTAAGCTCAACCTTTGCACCGACCTTTTCGAGCGTGGCCTTGATCTTGTTGGCCTCGTCCTTGGCCACGCCTTCCTTGACGGTCTTCGGCGCGCCCTCAACAAGGTCCTTGGCTTCTTTCAGGCCAAGCCCGGTTAACGCACGCACTTCCTTGATGACCTCGATCTTCTTCTCACCGGCGCTGGCGAGAACGACTGTGAAATCAGTTTTCTCTTCGGCGGCGGCTGCAGCGCCACCGGCTGCGGGGCCAGCAGCGACCGCCACCGCGGCGGCAGCCGATACACCCCACTTCTCTTCAAGCATCTTCGCCAGATCCGCCGCTTCAAGGACGGTGAGGCTCGACAAATTTTCGACGATCTTCTGTAGGTCAGCCATTGTTCATTCCTATTTGGTTCGAACCAGAGTTAATGAGTGTTGAGCCGTCAGCCAGCTGCGTCCTTGGAAGCATAGGCCTGGATTACGCGCGCGAGCTTCGCTGCGGGCGCGTTCGTGAGTTGCGCGATCTTGGTCGCCGGAGCCTGGATCAGGCCGATGATCTTCGCGCGCAATTCGTCCAATGACGGCAGGGCGGCGAGCGCCTTGACGCCATTGGTATCCAGAGCCGTCTTGCCCATCGAGCCGCCAAGGATGACGAATTTCTCGTTCGCCTTGGCGAAATCGGTAGCCACCTTCGGCGCCACCACCGGATCGCCTGAGTAGGCGAGCACGGTTGGCCCCTTCAGCAGGGGCGCGATAGAGGCAGCGTCGGTGTCTTTGAGCGCAAGCTTGGCAAGACGGTTTTTCGAAACCTTCACCTGCGCGCCCGCCTGCTTCATCTGCTTTCGCAGCGTCTGCATCTGGGCAACGGTGAGGCCGGAATAGTGAGCCACCACCACGACATTTGAGGTCTTGAAGACCCCGTTCAGTTCGCTGATGGACTCCGCTTTAGCCGCTCGATCCACTGCAAGCTCTTTCCGGTTTGACGGTTCAGCCGCCGTTGCGCGGGAACCGCCGGTTGGTACCAGCCGTCCCGCCTGATCCACGCTAGCGAACCGGGGCAGGACAACGCTCTCAAAAGCCTGCCCCCCGAAACGGCGTTCTGCCGCAGTCGGGTCTTCGAGGTTCGAACCAAATGACGTGACCCCACGGCCACGAAAATTCGGATCGCTTCCCCGTCTGTGCTGGCCCCATCCCGGGATTAAGCGTCGGACCCTTGCGAGCCCTCTGCGCCGGCAGTCTTGGACAGGTTCGGCCGGCCCGTTTTGGGACGGCCTCGCACGCTTTACATTGCAACGGTATCGGGCTTCTCCCCTTCAGAGATCCCACGCGGGCTTCTAAAAGGAATAAGTTCCGCTCACCATCGATTTGTAGAGACGCGCAAAGGCGCGCCGACAAATAGGGCCGGCACGCCCTGACCATCATTTAGACCTTTAAACCCGCTTTGCCAAGTCCTTTGCGAGAATCCCGGCAAATCGGTGCGCGTCAGCACGTCAGTGCGCCGCCCCGGTGCCAAAAAGGCTCGGAATTTCCACTTTGACCCCTGGGCCCATGGTCGAGGAAATCGCCACGCGGTTGATGTAATGGCCCTTCGCCCCCGTGGGCTTGGCTTTTTGCACGGCATCCGCAAAGGCCTTGATGTTCTCGACCAGCTTGTCCTCCGGGAACGAGGCCTTGCCGACACCAGCCTGCACGATGCCCGCTTTCTCGACACGGAACTCGACAGACCCGCCCTTGGCGCCTTTCACCGCGTTGGTGACGTCCATCGTGACCGTGCCGACCTTGGGGTTAGGCATGATGCCGCGCGGGCCAAGCACCTTACCCAGTCGGCCGACCAGGGGCATCAGGTCGGGAGTGGCAATACAGCGATCGAAATCGATTTCGCCCTTGCTCACCTTATCAACCAGGTCTTCGGCGCCAACGACGTCGGCGCCGGCGGCCTTTGCCTCGTCGGCCTTGGCACCGCGCGCGAACACGCCCACACGCAGCGTGCGGCCGGAGCCGTTCGGCAGCGTGACGACACCGCGCACCATCTGGTCCGCGTGTGTCGGATCGACGCCGAGATTCATTGCGATCTCGATGGTCTCGTCGAACTTCGCCTTGGCGCGTTCCTTGACGAGCTTGACCGCTTCAGAGATCGGGTAAGCCTTCTCGCGGTCAATGCCGTTGCGGGCAGTCTTCAAGCGTTTTCCGGTTGCCATGGCGGTTACTCCGTCACCGTAAGGCCCATCGAACGGGCCGAGCCTTCGATCATCTTCATTGCAGCCTCGACGGTGTCGCAGTTCAGATCCTTCATCTTCTGTTCGGCGATCTCGCGCACCTGCTTCTTGCTGACCTGTCCGACCGGCTCGCGCCCGGGCGTTTTCGCTCCGCTTTCAAGCTTGGCCGCCTTCTTGAGAAAATAAGATACCGGCGGCGTTCTCATCTCGAAGGTGAAAGAGCGATCCTGATAGGTGGTGATGATCACCGGGATTGGGATGCCCTTCTCCATTTTCTGCGTCTGCGCGTTGAACGCCTTGCAGAACTCCATGATGTTAAGACCGCGCTGGCCAAGCGCCGGCCCGATCGGGGGCGACGGATTGGCGGCGCCGGCCGGCACCTGCAATTTGAGGAATCCAGTAACTTTCTTTGCCATCTCTCACTCCGTTAGTGGTGCGGATCTTGCGGTTGGCAGCCGCCTCACCTCCCACGTTCACAGTCATGGCCGGGCTCGTCCCGGCCAGCTCGCTTACGAGGGCAATGTCGTGCCCACCTTATCGGGGTCACCGGGACAAGCCCGGTGACGACACCGACTTAAAGCTTCTCCACCTGTCCGAATTCCAGTTCGACCGGAGTAGCGCGGCCGAAGATCGACACAGCTACCTTCACGCGCGAGCGGCCCTCGTCGACTTCCTCGACAACACCGTTGAAGGAAGCGAACGGTCCATCCGACACGCGCACTTGTTCGCCGACTTCGAAAGACACCGCGGGCTTCGGCCGCTCGATGCCTTCCTGTACCTGGTGCAGGATGCGGTCGGCCTCCGCGTCCGAAATCGGCATCGGTTTCTTTTCGCTGCCGAGAAAGCCGGTGACCTTCGGCGTGTTCTTGATGAGGTGATAGACCTCGTCAGTAAGATCCATCTTCACCAGTACGTAGCCCGGGAAGAATTTCCGCTCGGTCTCGACCTTGCGGCCGCGTCTTGCCTCAGTGACCTTTTCCTTCGGCACCAAGACTTCACCAATGTGTTCGGACAGGCCGCGTTGCTTGGCCTGCTCGCGGATGGACTCCGCGACCTTGTTTTCGAAATTCGAGTAGGCGTGGACGATGTACCAGCGCTTGGGCTTGGTCGACGTCGTCGCGGCAGCTGTATCGTTCATCCCTCTTGAGCCTCTTGGACCTTCAGGTTCCGATTCCGAGCACGAAGGTAACCGCAATGCGGATCACTTGATCCGCCACGAGGAAGAAAACCGACGCAATCGCTACCATCACGAACACCATGGCGGTTGTAATCGCCGTTTCGCGGCGCGACGGCCAGGTCACCTTGCGCGTCTCTTCGCGCACTTCCTGGAGAAACTTGAATGGGGACGTCGCCATTCCGATGCAACCTCGATTTCAATCCTTGCCTGTCAATCCCAATGTAGTCACGGCCACCGGATTTGCGCAGGCCTGAAGGCTTCGCTCAACCGCGGGCCCTGGCCTGGCAGGAGTGGCAGGACTCGAACCTGCAACCCCCGGTTTTGGAGACCGGTGCTCTAGCCATTGAGCTACACTCCTCCGAAAGCGGATGCGGCGGACCATAGAGGTCCGCCGCGGCGATGTCATGCATTATACATGGCGCGAAAGCAAGGCCGCAGACCGCCTCAATTGAGGTTTTTCGGTCCATTGGCACGGACGGCCGAAAGGCGGCCTTGACGAGAATCCTGGCTTAAAGCCGGCGTCTGTTGCGCCGCCCATACGTCGGGCACGGCGGCCTTCGCCTCGCTATGACAGGCCCTGCCCGCCATCCGACAGGTATCCGGCGAAGCCCGCAAAGACTGGAGCGGGTGAGCGGAATCGAACCGCCGTCATCAGCTTGGAAGGCTGTTGCTCTACCATTGAGCTACACCCGCGAAAGGCACACAAACCCGATAAGGATCGGGCGCGCCTCTGCCATTTGCGCCGCGAACCTAACGATTTCAACAAAATAAGCTAGAGGCGGCGCCATTGCCTTCCGGGCCGTGAACCGGGCAGCGCAAGCGCACCGCTTGCCGGTTACATCTCGCGGATCGCCGTCTCCGAGCTCGACCCTCTCCGCTTGGGCATTAACTCTCGCTTTACCCTGTTTTCCTGCGGCGGTCGGCACATCAGCTGCCGTTAAGCGCTGCGGTCCGAGAATAAGAAAACAGGCATGCGCGCCACCTGGCCGGGCTTGCGAATTGGGAACCGATCCTTGAACAACATTCGACTTTGGATCCTCACATCGTCGATCGTCGTTGCCACCTCTGCGCTCAGCGGTCAGGCGCAATCGCCAAACAAAGTTCGACGGACAGTAAAGTCTTTAGCGCGGTCCCGCACCCCTCCGTCGACGACAGCGCAGATATCGCCTCGTCACAGCGATACAGAATGAGATCGCTGACACTGGATCCCGGCAGCGCGATCATCTTGCGCGGCGATAAAGGTCGTTCCACCCTCGTTCACGTGATCAAGGGGACTCTGACATCGCATCCGCAAGACATGCCTGAAGTGGTTCTCCACGCTGGCGACGGTTATGCAGGCATCGAAGACAGCGAATGTCTATTGGAGAATACCGGCAGCGAACCAGCCGAATTTATCTGGCTGCCGGTGTATCGGTACACGCCCTAATCGGATCGCCTGTTCAAATTCAGATCAATGGGGCGCGTCGCGCTTCTTCGCGCCAGCCTCGGGGAAAATCCACATTGCGACCACCATGAATACAGCAGTCACCATGATGTACGTGGAGAATTCCGGTCGAATCGGCGAACCGCTCCAATAAGCCAAAACCGCCGCGACAACTAGAGAAAGCGCGGAGACTATGGCCTTGACATCGTTCGGCATAGCCGTCTCTTTCGAGTTGATCAGACCGAGCCAACGGGCGCCATCGCTGCCTCGTCGGGCCGCCGAGGATGGCCCCGCAAGTTCGTTTTAAGATAACGCGTATCGTAGCCGTTAAGCAGTGTTCCAATCAGTCCGCGATGAAGGTCGGACGTTCCGAACAGCCAGTCCGCAATCGGGAATGTCAGGTTCATGTTGGTTTCCATCATCAGCTTGGCGTTGTGATGCGCGGTGTGATGACGGCGCAGAGTGTTCACGAAGGGACAGTGGCGCACAAACCAATTCTCGTCGACATGGCAACAGAAGTGCATGAACTCGTAAATGAGGTACATGCCTGTGGTCACTGACATGAACAGCCAGCCCACATTCGGTGAAAAGATCGCTCCTAAAATGACGGCCAACGGCAGCGACATCAAAATGAACACAACCAGCGCATACGGCGGGAACACAGTGACGCGCCAGTCTTTGTGGTCGCGAAAGCGCATTTCCTCGTCCGTGAAAAACTGGTGATGGTTGAGCGTGTGCCGCTCATAGATCGCGCGCAGACCCTTGATGTTGACGGGCCGGTGCATGACGTACTTGTGGACGGCCCACTCGAAAACATTGGTAAATAAAAACGTGAGCGGGACGGTCAGCCACTCCAGCCATGACACCTTGTGAATGTGCTGAATGTAAATGTAGAACGCTGCGGCGCCCATCGCATAGATGATCGCGATATGAAAATAGCCGTCATACCATCCGATGATTCGAGAACGGTACTCCTGCCGAAAATCGATTTGTCGCTGACTGACCATCTTGATGCTCCTTCACCCGCGAAGACCAGCTAGTCATCGGATTTTGGCGCGCGTCTGATATATCACACATCTATCACAGCCGAGGCTCCTCTTCAATCAGCCGCCGAGGGCGCGGGACCAACGCCTTCAATGATGCGTCCGACCGCCGGGTTCCGCCGGGCTTCTTCCGGCCTGCCCGCGAAAATTATTTCACCGCGTTCAATGACATAGAGCCGGTCGGCAAAATCGGGAACGTGGTGGATGTTGGACTCCGCGATGAATATGGCGTGGCCGAAGGCCCGGATATTCGACAGCCCCTCGATAATCGAGGGGATCACCACCGGCGAAAGGCCTTCGGTAGGTTCGTCGAGCAGCAAGAGCTTAGGCCCCAATGCCAGCGCGCGGGCGATCGATAACATCTTGCGCTCACCGCCGGACAGCGCCTGCCCGCTGCGATCGATGTAGCGTCGCAGGTTCGGAAATACCTTGTATGCTTCTTCAATGCGCTCGGTTGCGGTCCGCCCATCGGTCCGGATCCAGGTGGGCAAAGCGATGTTTTCGGCAACCGTCAGTTCGCCAAACACTTCGCTCTCTTCGGGCGCGAAACCGATGCCTAGCCGGGCAATCTGAAAGGGGCGCAATCCGATGAGATTGTGTTCCTCGAAGGTAATCGACCCGGAGAGCGCTTTGCGGAAACCCATGATGCCGCGGAATGCGGTGGTCTTGCCCGCGCCGTTACGCCCCACGAGGTAGACGAGCTCGCTCTCTTTCACCTCAAAGGACACCCTGCGCAGGACACGGCTGCCCTCGATATCAACGATGAGATCGTGGACTGCCAGCATCAATGCGCCCTGCGCTTGCCGATGACGGTCGCTATCAAATGTGGATCAGCGAAGAATTCCTTCGGTGGCAGATCGGCCAGGACCCGCCCTTCGGCCAAAGCGATGATCCGCGTCGAATACGCCGACACCAAATCCATGTCGTGCTCGACCAGCACAATCCCCCTTACCCCCGCTAGTTTTGCGGCCGCAAGGAGCGTTCTCATGATGGAATGCTTGTCGACAGTTGAAACGCCGGACGTGGGCTCGTCAAACAGAATAACCTGCGGATCAAGGGCGAAAGCGGAAGCGACATCAAGCAACTTTTTCTCGCCCTGCGAAAGCGCAGAAGCAAGAGTGTCGAGCCGATTGCTCAACCCGAAGATCTCCGCGACCTTGCTGACCCGGCCGTGGATTTCAGCGTCTTCGGACAGTCGTGACAATAACCGCCAACGCTTTTTCTGCCGCGACACGACCGCGGCGGCAATAGTTTCCCCAACGGTCAGTTTTGGGAAAATCTGGATGAGCTGGAAGGCGCGGGCCAGTCCCTGATCAGCCAGCGCGACGGGACCGACGCCGGCAATATTCCTGCCCATGAAGAAAACTTCGCCCGATGTTGGCGACAACAGGCCGGTCAGAAGATTGACCAGTGTCGTCTTCCCGGCCCCATTCGGGCCGACGACAGAAACCAATTCCCCATCGCCGACTGCCATACTTACGTTCTCAAGCGCGCTGAACGCGCCATAGGACTTGCTGACATTGCGCGTCTCGAGCATCGGGCTCATGCGGTTCTCCGCGCCAGGCGCCGCCGCAGATCGATCGCCAACCCGGCAAGCCCCTCGGGAAACCCGATTACGATGAGCGCAAGGATGATGCCGAGCATCGACCGCCAATATTCAGTCAGCGACTGAAGCTGGTCCTGCAACAGAGTGTAGGTCAGAGCCCCGACGATGGGCCCAAAAAAACTAGAAAAGCCGCCAAGCACTGCCATGAACACAAGCTGACCGGAGTGGGTCCAATAGACCAACTCTGGATCCGCCAGACCAACGCGAAAACCAAGGACGGCGCCGCCGACGGCGCCAAACGCGGCCGAGATGACGAATGCCGCGACGCGAAAGCGTCGCACGTGCACGCCGAGATATTCGGCCTTGCGGGCGTTGTCGCGCAGGGCCTGCAAATGCAGCCCGAAGGGCGAATGCACGATTCGCCACATCAAAAAACCGGCGATCACGAGCAGGCCGAGACAATAATAGTAGAAGGGCCCGGCAAGAAATTCGATCTTGTTGTAGCGTTCGAACGCAAGTCCCAGAATATTCATGCGCGGAACGCGCATGCCACTGTCGCCCCCGGTGAGATGATAGAATTTGAACAGGAACGAGTAGAACAGCATGCCAAAGGCAAGGGTCAGCATGCCAAAGAAAATGCCCACGTAACGCGCGCATAGGAGCGCGATGGGCAGTGCGATCAAGGCCGAAGCAACGACCACGGCGAGAAGCACAATTTCGAATTGCTTGATTCCGAGGGTTCCAGCCATGACCGCGGCGCCATAGGCGCCAAGACCGAGAAACATGGCGTGGCCAAACGACAAGAGGCCGGTGTAGCCAAACAAAAGATTGAAACCGAGCAATGCGATGGCATACCCGAAAAACGGAATCATCAACCCCGCGTAGTAAGGCGGGACGACGTAAGGCAGCAGCGCCAGCCCCGCCGTTCCTATCAAGGCCACGATTGCCGCCGGAGTGATGGTCATGCCAGCGCCCTGCCAAACAATCCGATCGGACGAAAGATCAGAACGCCAATCACGATGACATAGATCGCAAGCACTTCCAGCTCAGGAAAAAAGACAATGGAAAGCGCGCGAATGAGTCCAACGATCAGCGCGCCGGCAAGGGCGCCCCGCATCGAGCCAAGACCGCCGATGACCACGACCGCAAAGGCCTCGATCACGAACTCAATCGCCATATCGAGTGAAGCTGCCGCTGTTGGCACCACCAACGCACCGGCGGTTGTTCCAAGAACAGCACCAAGTGTGAATACGGCCGCATAGATGCGCCGGACGTCGACGCCGAGCGCCTCAGCCATGGCACGATTTTCCGCCGTGGCCCGCAGCAGCCGGCCGTACTTTGTTCGCTGCAGGAAAAGACCGAGACCCGCCGCAACGGCAATCGCAGCTGCGATGACCAACAGATTATAGACCGGTACTCTGAAATCTCCGGCACTCAACGTTCCGTAGATGAGGTAAGCACTGTCAAGCGATCGCGGATTGGCGCCCCAGAAGAACTTGAACACATCCTGAAAAATCAGCACCAGCGCAAAAGTAAGGAGAAGCTGAAAACTTTCGTCGCGCGAGTAAACGGTGCGCAACAGGCGTTCGATCGGCGGACCAATAAATCCGAGCAAAATTCCAGAGACGATCAGACCCGGAAAAATCAGCCACGGCGATATCCCGAGGCGGATTGCATAACTGATGAATGTGACGCCGAAATAGGCGCCGAGCGCGTAGAACGATCCGCAAGCGAGATTAACGATTTTCTGAACGCCGAAGACCAGTTGCAGGCCGGCAGCAACCAGAAACAGCACGGCGGCGTGGAATACGCCGCCGGCTAGAATATTTGCAAATGCGGACATCCGATCCGGTTGGCCGTATCAGGTCTTGAATTGGGCGGTCTTGAGCCACTCCCAGAAATTTGCGCCCGGCGGCTTTTGTAACTCGGTGGAATACATGCTCTCAAAGGTGCCGAGCGTCACGAAGTCATAATTGTTCTTATGGGTGGTGAGGCCCTGCACAAAAGTCTGGTCGGCGATGTGGTCCTTGCGCCACGAGCTCTTGCCACCAAGACTTTCGATCGACAGACCGACCAATGCTTCAATGACGTCGTCCTGCGACGGCCATGCCCCATTCTTGGCCTTCAGCGCCTTTTCGACAGCCGCCTTGTAGGAGGCGATGGCGAAATAGGCGCGGTCGGCTTCCCACTCCGGATAGTCGTTATAGGTTTTTTCGTACCAGGCGACGAACTCCTTCGCCAAGGGCGAGGCGTTGGGGTTTGCGAAATAAAGGGTGTTATGGCCGAACAGCATGCCCTCCGGAGTGAACTCTTTCTTCATCAGCGTGTGTTGCCAGCCGGCGGCCGGGAATACGAGCTTGGTGCCTTCGGTCAATCCTGCGGCGTGCGCCTGCTTCATGAATACGGGCAGATCAGCAAACAAAAGCGACGAGAAGATCAGATCGGGCTTGGCTGCCTTCAGCGCGGCCACGTGGCTGGTGAGATCCATGGTGCCGACCTTGGGCCATTGCTCGGTAACAACCTGGTGGTCGATGTTGAACCGTTTCAGCATGGCGACAAACGCCGCCATATTGTTGCGCCCGTAGGAATAGTCGGGATTGATACCAGCAACAGTGGCAAATTTGCCCTTCCAATACTTTATTGCCAGTAGCGAGGACATGACCGCCTCGCATTCGTTATCGGTCGAGCGGAACAGGTAGCGCGGATTCGGAATTTTCTCGTCGACGCCATCCTGCGTCGTGCCGTCCCAATAGATTGTCAGCGCGCGTGCCTCTTCGACGACGGGGCCAAGAGCCAGGCCGACGCCGGTGGAAATAATCCCCTGCACGCAGTCGACCTTTTCCTGCTGCACAAGTTTGCTGAACCGCTCGATCGTATCTTTCGGCGTCGATTCATCCTCGATCACCAGTTCAACCTTGCGCCCGCCAATGCCGTCCTTGGCGTTAAAGCCATCGACAGCCCATTGAGTGGCACGAATGCCATTGAGGCCTGGCGCCGCGGCGATGCCGGCGCGTGGCGCGAGAATGCCAATTCGTAGTGGCTTGTTTTGCGCGATCGCCGGAGCGAACACACCACTCGACACCGACACCGCGCCCACGGCGGCAGCGGACGCAAGCAGCTTTCGGCGAGAAATTGCCATGATCATACCTCCCTTTTTGCTCTGTTTATTCTTATGATTTCGAACGATGATATGTCAGACGCATGTCACCAACAAGCGAGTGCGACCATTACGCCGCGGCCTTGCTTTGCAAAAACGCTTCGATCTCCGGTCCGGTCAACTTCCAGTCGTTGTCGAGATTGGCGACAACTTCTTTCATAAAACGCTCAGAAAGCGCGATCGCGCGCTCCCTGTCGCCGAGAAAGTCGTAAAGGATCGCAAGCGCCAGTTGCTGTGGGCTGTCGCCTTCATAGGTCCACTCAAAGCCATACTTTGTGAAGGGCTTGACGTCATAGTGCTCGTCGAGGCGCTTGCCGTCGACGGTCACGACCAACCCGTCAATTGTGCGTTTCCCCTCATAGGTTTTCATGATCGTTAGACCGTGACTGTGGCGCGGGTGAACGTTTCGACATAATCCATCAGTTTGTCGCTGGCGCGTGCCGCCGCTTCGCCATTGCCTTGCGCGATCGCGCGCGCCTGGTTGGCATGCAGCCTGGCGCACAGCGGGAGGTCGGCGGCTTCACGATAATGCATGTACCAGAAGCGGCGCGATAACCCCTGCAACAGCTTCATCGAGCGCGCGGCAAAATCGTTATGGGCGCACTCGATTATCAGGCGGTTGAGGTCGCGATCAAGCCGCATGAATTCCAGATCGTTATTGGTTTTCGCTGCGCGATCCATGCCCTGCGCAATGCCCTGCAATTGGGCGCGCTGCTCCTTGGTCGCGCGCTCGGCTCCGGTTCGGCTCAGCAAGCGCTCGATTTCGCGGCGGACTTCAAGCACCAGCAGTTGACTGCGCGGATTGATGTCCGACACAAGAATCCCCTTACGCGGCAAAATCGTGATGAGGCCTTCCCGAGCCAGTCGCTGCAGAGCCTCGCGAATGGGCGTGCGCCCGATTTTAAAGGTAGCCGACAGCATCTGCTCAGACAGCACATCGCCAGGCCTAAGCCGCAAGGTGACGATCCGCTCCTCGATCAAACGATAGGCTTGCTCGGTCAGCGTATCGGCCCGAGGCACCGGCCTCTTAACGGTTTTCGGAACGCTCCTCCGCACGGCACTGGTTTGTATTCGCGCCACGTCAAATCTGCTTTCGTTTTGCGACCATTGCGGCAAACTTCTCGTATTCTGCGTCATTCACAGTGTAGGAGTGTTCATCGTCCGGGAATGAGCTCTCCTTCACCTCTTTTACGTACTGCCGGATGCCGGCGACTGCGACTTCCGTCAGCTTGGCAAAGCGTTTGGTGAACTTTGGCTTGAAGTCGGTGAATACGCCGAGGAGATCGTAACAGAGCAGGATCTGGCCATCGCAGCCGACCCCTGCCCCAATTCCGATAGTCGGGATGGTCAGCTGCTCTGAAATGAGTTTTGCGATTCTTCCAGGCACCGCCTCAAATTCCAGCATGAAGCAGCCCGCATCTTCGATGGCGAGTGCATCCTCCAGAATTTTCATGGCAGCGTCAGCGGTCCGACCCTGAATCTTGAATCCCCCGAACATGGCAATGGTATGCGGGGTGAGCCCGATATGCGAGGCGGTCGGAATCCCGGCGTCCACGAGCGCGCGCAAGATATGCGCCTGCGATTTACCGCCCTGCGGCTTGACGGCGTCGCATAGAGATTCCTGCATGAAGCGGGTCGCGTTGACGAGCGCGCGATCCACGGTGTTGTAGCTCTGATAGGGCATGCATCCGAGCAGAAATGTATTCGGCGCACCGCGGCGCACGGCCTGCCCGTGCATGACCATCATGTCCATCGTTGCAGGAATAGTGCTCCGATGGCCATGTGCAATCATGGCCAGGCTGTCACCGAGAACTGCTACGTCAACGCCGGCCATTTCCGCCCATTGTGCGGACGTGTAATCAGGCACCGACATATAGACCATTTTCTCGCCGGTCTTTTTTGACTCACGAATTTCGGTAATTGTGCGTTTTTCTCGCCTGCCATCTGCGTTTTTGCTCTCGGCGGCGGGTTTGCTGACCGAAGCACGCTTGCTCGTAGCTTCTGTTGTCGACATGTGCACCCTCGCCTCTCGCGCTATTGCACAAACGGCTGATATATGTCTCGTATGTTAGAGACAATCGTTTTTGACGGTCAAGTGGAAGCGGTCGATGCTGCCCGAAGCCGTGTTGATCCCGCTTTTCCTGTTCACGGCCCTTCTGCATTTTGTCTCGCTGCATTTGCTTGCGGCTAGCGGCCAGTTTCCGCGCGAGCATCGGTCGCCTTCGCTGACCTCGGGTTTTGGCGCGCTCATTCTCTACGGCACGATCGCTATCGCATTTGCCAGCTTGCTGGCGGCGATCTTTACAGCCTGGACAATGATCCCTTGGTACGCCGCCGTCATCGGGGGCGGACTCGCCATTCTTGCGGCACCGATGGTCTTGCAACTCTTCAGTGACCGCTTCGTCGATGGGCGTGGTTCGTTGGTGATTTTTGCGGCTGCGAGCGCACTCGTCGCATTATTCTTGATTTGGCTCGCAGGGAGACAATGACATGATCGCAGTCATCTTCGAAGTTTGGCCAAAGCCTGACCGCAAGCAGGAGTATCTTGACATTGCGGCGGAGCTCAAACCGCTGCTCGAAAAGATCGATGGGTTCATTTCCATCGAATGCTTCGAAAGCCTTTACGAGCCCGGCAAAATTCTGTCGCTGTCATTTTTTCGGGACGAAGCAGCGGTAAAGGCATGGCGCGCCAAAAATGAGCACCGGGTGGCGCAAGCCAAGGGGCGGAAGGAAATTTTTGCCAACTATCGGTTGCGTGTTGCAGGCGTGATCAGAGACTACGGGATGCACGAACGCGAACAGACTCCAGGAGACAGTCGCGAAATACATGCTGGGTAGGCTCGCCTTGGCTATCTGGCCTGCCGGCCTGCCTTAATGCGTTCTTGTTGTCGGTCCGCATCTGCACTATGAGACTCGCATAAATGGCAAGGCGGTCGATCCGGAGAAATTCCTGCGTGCAGGATTAAGGAGAGCCCCTTACGCTCTGCGCGGCTGAAATCCACGCACGACCCAGAAGCGGGATGCCTGCGCCTCCTGCCAGCCTCTAAAATTCTGCGCAACACTGCAATGGGTCATTCCATGACAGCCGCGAACGATGACTGAGACTGATCTCGATCATTTCGTGGATGCCCAGGCTCAGGTCTATGAACAAGTCGTCGAGGAGTTAACGAGCGGACGCAAGCGAACGCACTGGATGTGGTTCATCTTTCCGCAGTTGAAGGGCCTAGGGTACAGCGCAACAGCGCAACGTTACGGGATACGTGATTTGAATCAGGCCAGGCGCTATCTGGCCGACCCTATTCTTGGCAACCGTTTGCGACAGGATGTCCAAATTATGATACGCCACAAAGCTAAATCAGCGCTCGAGATCCTTGGCTCTCCCGATGACTTGAAGTTTCGCTCGTGTCTCACCCTGTTCGGTCAGGCTGCTTCCGATGACGCCGATCGCTCGTTATTCACGCAAGCCTTAAGCCAATTTTATGATGGTGAGGCAGACCCTCGTACGCTGGAATTGCTGCGGTTAATGTGACAAGCCCTTCTCGGCAGAAAAATTGGGCATTATAAGTGTTGTCCACGTCGCGGTTCCGGATTTTTGTTTGTATGGCACCTAAACTCCTTTTCGACATCAGTGCAAAACGAGTTTTTGTCGCGGGGCACCGAGGATTGGTGGGATCCGCTATTGTCCGCCGCCTGGCACGAGAAGATTGTCAAGTGCTGACGGCGGATCGAGCGGTACTTGATCTAACTGATCAACGTGCAACCGAACATTGGCTGGAGCGCGCACGCCCTGATGCGATCTTCTTGGCCGCAGGATTAGTCGGCGGCATCCACGCCAACAACACCTACCCTGCCGACTTTATCGCAAACAACCTGGCAATCGCCCTCAACGTAATACGATGTGCACACGCGATCGGCGTCAAAAAATTGCTCGCTCTAGGATCTTCCTGCATCTATCCGAAATTCGCGGAACAACCGATGAGCGAGGAGATGTTGCTCACCGGCTCACTGGAGCCGACCAATGAATGGTACGCTGTTGCCAAGATCGCCGCCATCAAACTATGTGAAGCGTATCGTCGACAGCACGGTGACGATTTTGTCTCGGTGATGCCGACGAACATGTATGGTCCAAACGACAACTACCACCCACTAAACAGTCACGCCCCTGCGGCTCTCATTCGACGCTTTCACGAAGCAAAATTAGGCAAGGCACCTGCAGTCATTGTGTGGGGAAGTGGCAAGCCACGCCGCGAATTTATGGCGGCCGATGATGCGGCTGACGCCTGTGTATTCGTGATGAAATACTACTCAGATCTGGGATTTCTCAATATCGGGACCGGCACCGACGTGACCATTGGCGAGTTCGCACATTTGGTTGCCAAGACGGTGGGCTATGGCGGAAAAATCAACTACGACACGTCGCGACCGGATGGGCCGCCGCAGAAACTTCTCAACGTGGCTAAACTGAAAAAACTTGGCTGGTCATCCAAGATTTCTTTATCCGAAGGTTTGGCTGTGGCCTACAAGGACTTCCTGACCACCGGCGGTCGTGTCGCCGCATAACTCACGACGGAAACACTCACGACGGAAACTTTGATGACCGCACCCGTTGCACTTATTACAGGAGTTACGGGGCAGGATGGCGCCTACCTGGCCGAGTTTCTAATTAACAAAGGCTATTTTGTTCACGGTATTGTCAGACGTTCATCCTCATTCAATACGGGCCGGATCGAGCACCTCTATCAGGATCCTCACGAACCGAAGCTACGTTTTTTGATGCACTACGGCGACATGACCGATGCCACCAATCTCATTCGCATCATCCAGGAAACGCAGCCGACGGAGATCTACAACCTGGCTGCACAAAGCCACGTGAAAGTTTCATTTGAAACGGCGGAATATACCGCCAATGCCGACGCCTTGGGGACCTTACGATTACTCGAGGCGATCCGCATTTTGCGAATGGAGGACAAGGTCAGGTTCTATCAGGCCTCCACTTCCGAACTCTATGGCGGAGTTTACAAACAACCACAAAGTGAAACGACGCCGTTCCACCCACGGTCGCCTTATGGGGCGGCCAAGCTTTACGCCTATTGGATGACTGTAAATTATCGAGAAGCCTACGGCATGCATGCCTCCAACGGCATCCTTTTCAATCATGAAGGACCAACGCGCGGTGAAACCTTCGTGACGCGCAAGATCACGCGCGCAGTCGCGGCGATCGAATGCGGCCACCAGGAAAAGCTTTATCTTGGAAATCTCGACGCCCAGCGCGACTGGGGGCACGCACGTGATTACGTTGAAGGCATGTGGCTCATCCTTCAACAGCCCAAACCAGATGACTATGTTCTGGCAACAGGTGAAGCCCATTCTGTGAGAGAGTTCGTCGAAAAGGCCTTCGCCTGCACCGGCCGGAAGATTGAGTGGCAAGGCAAGGGCAAATCGGAACGCGGCATCGAAGCCGGTACCGGCCGTATCCTGGTCGAGATTGATCTCCGGTACTTCCGCCCGACGGACGTTGACTATCTGGTAGGCGACCCATCGAAAGCGCGACGCCAGCTTGGCTGGCAGCACCGCGTCTCATTCGATGAGCTTGTCGAACAGATGGTAAAGCACGATCTCAAGTTGGCGAAGCCAAAATAGCAATTCGATCCGCAAGCCAGTTCAAGGCTGAATCGATCAGTTTGCTGTAAAAGGCGCACAACCAGGTTGTGCTGTCTCAAATCCTAGCTTCACTCCCGATACGCCGATTGCATTGAACGACTGCGATCGCTACATCGGGTCACGAACAAAAAAATGAAAAACAACCCCATGCAAAGTAGCGTGAGCGTCTCCTCTGAGTTTTTTTAGCGGCGGCCAGCGTGCCGGCGGGCAGGACAGTCAAACAGACTGCAAGGAGGTGGCGCACGGAAAGCCTCGAGGAAAATATAACAGAGCTATTGACCGCGGCTATTCCGGTCCGTTCTCGGCTAAATCTCCAAAAATTCAGCGGCTTAGCCTTCTGGCTCGCCAATCTTCATGTTGCATCATGTCGCAACAGTTCTCGTTGCGTTTCAATGATTCCCAATCACTCCCGGCAACTCCATGCGACATGAATGCGACATGGAACACTAGTTTTGCCGCCCGCGTCCGGCGGACTTCCAACGCACGTTTTCAAACTATCTGGGGCGCCAAGTTGCTACTTAGGTCGGAATCGTCGGCACGTACGTTCCTGTAGGTTCGAGTGCCTCTGCATCGCGGTTAGGCTGCCTATTAGATTCCTTCTTCTTCTACGCCGTTCGCTTGCGTTTGATCTTAGTCTTTTTGGCCTTTCGCTTTTTGGCCATGTGATTGCCTCCCCTGACCTTTTAGACCTTTGGTAATTAGAATGCGGCCTTCAAAACGTCTCTGGACCATTCGATCAGGGGACCGGCACTAACTCTGGCGGAAATGCCTTCTTGCCTTTCGGCATAGTGACATGAACGATGCCGTAGTGAACTGCCGATCCGTGTGTCAGATCGTTCCGTCGCGGCTCAGTGCTTCTCGAAATGGCGATAGCATTGAGAGCCGACGCAGTTATAGCTATCGCAACGCTTATAACCGCTAAGGCGACCAATGCGATGCGCACCTGAGCCTCCTGCGGGGATTGCCCTTCCACCTTGCACCGCAGGTTCACTCGATTCATCCAAGGCGTGTGTGAACTACTTCACACATGGCCGTGACGGGCGCCTCCCAGATCAACGTAACGAACCATGTAGCCGTCGCGCCACTGACCGCGGCAGCTGCAGTTTGCAATTTCCTCTCGCAAATCTGGCAGCCGGATATCGGCGCCGAAGCGCTCAATCAAAATCTCTTTCCGATATTGACCGACACGCCCGCACTTCGGGCACGACAGGCGCACCACATCAGCGGGATATTCGTGAAGCCGAAGTGATCCACCGGCCATTTTGATCTTCCCAAGCCAAAGCTGAATTCACCATTTAACCGTTAATCGCGGAAACTTCGCAGCCGGTGTCTAAGCACCGCCACGCTTTGCGAAAGCAAATTATGTGTCTCTCAAACGAGGCCAACATGGCGTTCGGCTTCAGTAATTGTTAGGCGTTTGAATTGACCATGAGCCCGGCACAGAGAACGATACTGAGACAGTTAGGATATCGGGGCGTTGCATTCCTGACTATCGTCTTCCTGTTCTTGTTGGTCTGCTTCGCCGGGGCGGCTGAAATTGAAGCTGGATAGCGGCCTGTTGCGCGTCAGCAACCACCGACCAAATATGCGCAAGGAGCAAAGTCGTACCGCCGCGTTTGATCGAACGGGACTACCTTATCCGTCTTCCTCTCTGCACAGGAGGAACATCTGGCCACGGGGCTGCCATCCGGCCCGATACCGATGGCGGCCCCGTTTGTGTAGCTTGGGCACGGGCGCCTGAAAAGGGCGCAGGTAACTTTCTACGGAGCTAATTTATGGTTTCTTCAGCCACCGTTTTGATGATGAGTTCTGCGACAAGTATTTGTGATACTGAGTCACAACCGCTTTTGCCTCTTTTAAGGTCGCAGGCCTCCATTGAATTTCTAAATTTTCATTTCCGGCGATGCTTTCTACGACTCTGCGCTCTTCAACAAGCAACTTGAACTCGTTTGGTTGATCAGCCTCGTCTGCGTCGCCGTTGAGGTGTGTTGCGAAATCAATGCGCCCGGTAGCAACCCAATCATGCTTCACCACACCTTGGTATTGCGTTCCGCCGTTCCGTTTTTTCCACGCTTCTACCTTGGGCAAGATTGTCAGCATGTTGCGAGTCATCTTGTTACTCCTTTACAAAAGCGACTGAATATTGCGACAACACTTATCGTTATTTGGGTTTAATCTTACGCAAGCCATGCGGCCTAAGCAATATTGCGCAGCCTGCTGTGGCGGTTCCGCTGCAGGTTCCCTTCGGATTTTCGGCTTTCAGCCGCGCCTTCGACGGTCCCGTGTGGCTTGGGCCTTGTCTTCAAGGAGTTGGATTCGCTTCGCGTATTTTTCGGCTAAACGCTCATATGCGAGCACCATTTTTTTAAAATCGTTCTTTAGAGATCGGCTCAAGCGTGTATTTTGCCCGTTCGGCCAACGCAGCAGCTCTGGCCCGATACATTTTGCTGAGTGTCATGGCTCAACAACCTTGCCGGAGGAAACGAACAGCGGGTCTCTATGAGTGTCCCGCTCCACGGTCTCGAGGTCGAGAATTTCTGTTTCTTCGGTCGGATCTTTGATCCAGAAGCTCACAAGGATGCCGAGTGGCAC
>Ga0207428_10000921_pt1 | contig 32868 bp, 23 predicted proteins | sample RhiMethybrSRZTD1_FD_187600 | JGI IMG/M metagenome (GOLD analysis project Ga0207428, IMG submission 187600) | Populus rhizosphere microbial communities from Tennessee, USA - Rhizosphere MetaG P. TD hybrid SRZTD1 (SPAdes) (version 3) | ecosystem: Host-associated > Plants > Roots > Rhizosphere >...
CCCAGACGAACTTCCCGCCGCCACCCGCGCCGCCGAGCAATCCTCACACTCCCGGCAAGGAGTTGCTCGGCATGACGCTCTTCTTCGAAGAACAGCTGTCGTCGACGGGCACGGTCGCGTGCGCAACGTGCCACGACTTCGTGCGTGGCGGCGTCGACCCGCGCACCTCGACCGCGCGCAACCCCGGCGCCGACGGCATTCTGTTCACGGCCGACGACCAGCGAGGATCGCCGGGCATCACGACGGTCATGCCGGACGGCGCGTTGTGGCCGCTCCCGGGGCGCGGCTTCGGACCAGCGATCACCGGTCGGCGCGCGCCGACAGTGATCAACTCGGGCTACCACACGCATCTCACGTACGACGGCAGCAAACAGTCGCTCGAACAGCTCGTGCCCGCGCCGCTGTTCAACGTCGTCGAGATGGGGCATTTCGGCCGCACGTGGAACGACGTGATCACGCGGGTCACCAACGCCGTGCCGCTCGTGTTCGCGAGCAACCTGCCGCCGCGCCTGCAGAACTTCGTCGCGTCGCAGACATATCCCGCGCTGTTCCAGACCGCTTTCGGCACCGCCGGCGTGACCCAGCAGCGCATCGTCGACGCGATCGCGTGCTACCTGCGCACGCTCAACTCCGACCAGTCGAAGTGGGATCTCGTGCTGCACAGCCAGGCGACGCTGACCACGCAGGAGCAGCAGGGACTGACGCTCTTCAACTCGACCGCGAACGGCGCCGTCGCTTGCAAGGCGTGCCACGGCGACTTCGAGAACCGCGTGCTGCAGGAGGGCCCGATCGCCGGCGCGATGACGACGGCCTTGTCGGGCTACTTCGGCTCGCCAACCCCGATCCGGCTGGTGTTCCACAACACCGGCGTGCGCCCGCTCCAGGAGGATCGCGGCCGCCAGAACGTGACGCAATTGCCCGCAGATGCGGCAAGCTTCCGTGTCGCGAGTCTGCGCAACGTCGAGCTGACGGCTCCGTACTTCCACAACGGCAGCGCCGAAACGCTCGCCGACGCCGTGCAGCTCTACAACCGCGGTGGCGACTTCCACGCGAACCAGGCGCCGAACACCGGGCCGCGCAACTACACGCAGGCCGAAGTCGACGCGCTCGTCGCGGTGCTGCGCACGCTCACCGATCCGCGCGTCGCGGCGGGTGTGCAGCCGTTCGATCGGCCGCTGCTCGGCTCGCAGAACGGCGCATTCGCGACGTCGCTCGGCCGAGGCGATACGACGTCCAGCGGCACGCTGGTCGCGACCGCACCGTGGGCCCCGCGCCTCGGCGAAGCGTGGTTCCGGCTCGGGCTCACGGGAGCCACACACGGCACGCCGACGTTCCTCATGTGGGACACCGCGGTGAGCGGGTCGCCGGCACTGTGGAACTTCCATCTCGCGCTGACGCCGAGCTTCCAGGTCCTGACGACCGGTCTCGCGCAGCAGATCTATCCCGTCGCGTACGGCTCCGTGCAGGTGCCGCTCCCGCTGCCGAACACGCCGTCGCTCACCGGCCAGACCTTCTTCGCGCAGTGGCTGGTCCTCGAGGCTTCGCAGAACTGGCCGGTTGCGACGTCGAACGTGCTGCGCATCCCGCTGCGCTGACGCGCCGCGCGGGCGGGCGAACTCACCGCGTTGCGCACAGCACAGCGCGGCTCAACGCCCGAGCCGTTGCAGCAGCTCGTCGCGGTAGTCGATCCAGCCCTGGCCACCGCCGCGCTGCTCCAGCAGCAAGCGATACCGCAGCCACGCCTGCCGCGCGTGCCGCGCGTGCTCGTCCCGCTCGCCGGGATCGGTGCAGGCTGCGAGCAGGTCCTCGAGCCGCAGCCACTCCTTGCGCGCCTCCAGCTCCGGCGGCAGGAAGCCGTGCGTCTTCAGCAGGATCCACGACGCGCGCAGCTCCGGCGGCACGCGCGACAGATCCTCGAGTTCGAGCGGCCTGCCGCGGCCCGGCAGGTTGTCGAACAGGCCTTCGCGCACCGCCTCCTCGATCTTCTGCTCGGCCAGTCGATGCAGTGGATTCATGGTTGCGCGTCGTGGATGTTCCAGGTGTTCGTCGTGCAAGTACGGCGGAAGCCGCCAGATGCTGCACGGTACCGCCGTCGGGAGCCAGCGTGTAGCCCTCCTCGACACGAGGCCGATCGCCACGCGTGCCGACGACGTGGCGCACGCTGTTGCGCACGCTACAACGTGTGCCGATGCGCCCGCTTCCCAACGACGACGCGAAGGCGAAGCTGCCGTGGCGCGCGCGCCTCGCGAACGCCGTCACGATGTTCCGCCACGTGCCGCGCACGTTCCGCCTGTTGTGGCGCGCCGCCGCGTCCCTCACCTTGGTGCTCGCGCTGATCACCCTCGTGCAGGCGCTGGTGCCCGCGGGCATCGCGTGGGTCGCCAAACTGATCATCGACGGCATCGTGCGCGCGGTCGCGACGCACGATGCCGCGGATCGCGAACGCGTGCTCGGCTACGTCGCGATCGAGCTCGCCTTCGTCGTCGCACAAACCGTGCTCGCGCGCCTGAGCGCGCTCGTGAGCACGCGCATCGGCCAGGAGCTGAAGCGCGACCTCGCGCAAGAGGTGCTCGCCAAGGCGCTCGAGCTGGAGGTCCGGCACTTCGAGGACAGCGCGCTCTACGACAAGATGCAGAACGCGCGTCGCGAGGCCGACGTGCGCCCGCTGCACCTCGTCACGCAGGTGTTCGGCGTGGTGCAGTACTCGCTCACGCTCCTGACCTACGGCGCGCTGCTGATCCACCTCGCGCCGTGGTCCATCGCGGTGCTCGCGGGCGCGTCGATCCCCTCGTTCGTCGCCGAGGTGCGCTTCGCGACGCGCGGCTATCGCATCCTGTCGTGGCGCGCGCCCGAACACCGCCGCCTCAACTACCTCGAGTGGATCCTCACGCGCGACAGCACCGTGAAGGAGGTGAAGCTGTTTCGCCTCGGGCCGCTCGTGCTCGGCCGCTACTTCACGCTGTTCGACCAGGTCGTCGCCGAGGATCTCAAGCTCGCGCGCCAGAAGGCCGCGTGGGGCACCTTGCTCGGCCTCGTGTCCGTCGCCGCGTTCTACGGCTGCTACGCGTGGGTCGCCGACACCGCGTCGCTCGGAACGCTCACGCTCGGCGACGTCACGCTGTATCTCACGGTCTTCCGCCAAGGACAGACCGCGTTCGCGTCGGTGCTCACCGCGCTCGGCTCGATCTACGAGGACGCGCTCTACATGGCGAACCTGTTCGCGTATCTCGACACCGACGCGAGCGGCGAGCGTCCGCGCATCTCCCCGCCCGCGCGCATCGAGGCCAAGGCGCCGTCGCTCCAGCTCCGTCGCGTGACGTTCAAGTATCCGGGCACCGACACCGTCGTGCTCGACGACGTCTCGCTCGACGTGAAAGCCGGGGAGAAGATCGCGCTCGTCGGCGAGAACGGCTCGGGCAAGACGACGCTCGTGAAGCTGCTGCTGCGTTTGTACGAGCCGACGTCGGGCGAGATCCTGTATGGCGGCGTCGACATCCGCGATCTCGAGCCGAGCGAGCTGCGCGCGCGTTTCTCGGCGGTGTTCCAGGACTTCGCGCGCTACCAGCTGATCGTGAAGGAGAACATCGGCGTCGGCGACACCGCGCACTTCGACGACATGCCGCTCATCGAGCGCGCCGCGGAGAAGGGTGGCGCCGTCTCCGTCGTGCAGAAGCTGAAGGGCGGCTACGACGCGATGCTCGGCGGCTGGTTCGAGGAGGGGCAGGAGCTGTCGGGCGGACAGTGGCAGAAGCTCGCGCTCGCGCGTGCGTTCATGCGCGAACGCGCCGAGGTGCTGATCCTCGACGAGCCGTCCGCCGCGATCGACGCGCGCGCCGAGGCGGAGCTGTTCGAACAGCTGCGCACGCTCGCCGCCGACAAGATCGCGTTCCTGATCTCACACCGCTTCTCCACGGTGCGCATGGCCGATCGCATCGCGGTGCTCGACCACGGCAGGATCGTCGAGCTCGGCTCGCACGACGAGCTGGTCAGCAAGGGCGGCCTCTACGCACAGCTGTTCGCGCTGCAGGCCCGCGGCTATCGCTGAGTCCAGGTGAGGCCGTCCCCCACTTTCGGCCGGTAGCTTGCAGACGCACGCCGCGGCGCAGTTGCGACTCCAGTGGTCCTTCGAGACGCAGAAGTGACCGGCACGACGGCGAAGAAGCGCATCGCGGCAGAGCAGTCGGCGGCTCCGCACGCTACGCGAACAACTGCTCGACCTGCCGCCGCAGTTCGCCGAAGTCGCTCTCGACCGGCAGCGCGCGATCGCCGAGGTAGAGCACGTCGCGGATCGGCTGATGGCGCAACACGCGGCCCTTGTCGCGCACCCATGGGTAGCGCTCCTCGCGGTCGCGGAAGAAGTCGTTGGACACGACGGGACAGTGCATGCGCTCGGCCTCGGCGAGGATCAGCAGGTCGGCCTCGGTGCGGCCCGGGCACTGCACGAAGTGGCGCGCCTTCTCCGTCAGCAGCCACCGGTAGAGATCGCGCTCGGGGCTGGTGCCCAGCCGGTGCGGCGTCGTCGCGTCGAAGATGCAGAGCACGTCCGTGCCATCGGCGGCAGCGGCGACGACCAGACTCAGCAGCAGGTCGAAGCGCGTGCGGTCCTGCGCGCCGCAGATCACGTTGGTGCCGTCGACGACCAGGTGGCCGCCGCGCAGGGAGGTCTTCCTGCTCACGGTGCGCAACTTCGCGGCGGGCCGCGTGCTGACCTTGCGCGGGGTCGGTTTCTTCGCGCTCTTCCGGACGGGCCTCTTGGTGGCGGTCTTCATGGCTTCGCTACTGCATCGGCAATCGGGGCCCTCGAACCCGATGCCGAAACCGCCCCCGGTCGAAGCTGGCCTGCGTCAGCTGCCGATGCTCGACAACGTCGCGTCCAGGATGATCGCGTCGACGTCCTCCTGCAGCAGGTAACCGGCCCCCTGCAGCCATACGGCGTGCAGCGTGATCGCCGCGACGTAGCCGGCGTGGCTCGTGAAGTTGCCCGTGAGGTCGACAAACGAGCCCGACAGCGCGCGCAACCAGCCGAGCCACGGCCCGGTGTTGTAGATGGGGTCGAACGGGATGTAGCGGTTCTCGCCGACCGCGACGGCAGGCAGCCGGTGGCCGGTGCCGCCGTAGGGCAGGCCGCCGACATACGTCACGAGCGCGTTGCCGTTGCTGTCGCGCGCGATCTGCGGATCGTTCGGCGCGCCGAGCCAGATGCTGGCAGGCGGCTGGATCCCGTCGCACCAGTTGTCGCCGGCGACGAAGAGGGCGCGCACGAACGCGACCCAGTCCGCGGTCTCCGGGTCCGCGAGCCCGAACTCGTAGGCATCGAGCTGGCGCAGGTGCGAGGCGCCGGCGAACTGGTAGTCGCGGTAGTTCGCTTCTTCGTGCCGCGTCTTGTGCCCACCCAGCGCCACGACCTCGGTCTCCGTCTGGAAGTCGATCTCGAGCCCCGCGCCGGCCAGCGGTGCGCGCTCGTTGCCCACGAACGCGAGGCCGTTGCCCTTCGGGTGCGCGTAGCCGTTGCCGGTGCCGCCGACGAGCGAGAAGTCGAACTGGCCTGTGCCCTCCTGCTTGCGCAGCAGGCCGCGCAGGCGATAACCCGCCGCCGAGTAGGCGAACGCGGCGCGCCGTTCGACTTCGCCGAGCGCCTGCAGCGCGAGCTGGTCCGTGCGCAACGCCGCGAGCCAGCTCACGACGATGTCGAACTCGTCACCTGCCGACACGATGAACTCGGACGACGTGTCGAGCAATGCGTCGGACCACGGCCGCGTCGGGTCCGCGACCGGCGAGCTGGTGCCGATGGCCTCGGCCTGGCAGCGCACCGTCGCATACGCGATGCCACGCCCGAACAAGAACGCATCGGTCAGGATGTAGCGCGCATCGGCCTGTTCCTGGCCGACCGCGGTCGGGATCGTGCTCGGCACGAGCCAGTCGAACAACAACAGGCCGGACCCCTGCGCCGGCTGGGCCGGCGCGATGATCTGGCACGGCACGCGATACGGGCGGTTGTTGGCGGTGACGCCGGCGAACATCGCTTCGTAGCGCACGTACGCGACGTTGCCGAACGTGCCGAGCGGTGCGGAGACCCACGTGTTCGGGTCGATGTGGCCTGACGGCGTCGATTGCGCCGGCGCGGACGCGACCGGGAGCGACAAGACGAGGGGAAGGGAACGGGCGAGCGAGCGGAGCATGCGATTCGGAACGGTCTGCGTGGTTGGCGAAGAGGCGGTGGCTGACGAGCAGACGATCGCCCGCGCCGCAACGCCCCTCCGTGCGACGAAAGCACTCCGTTCCCCTCACGCGGTGGCGGCACTTCCCGCTTCGCGTAAGGCGCGGCAATTCCATCGCCGGCAGATTTCGCTCGCCCGCACGGCACTCGGTGTGCCAGAACGCGGGCGTCGTTGCCGCCGATCGTCCGCCCTTTGTTCAACGGGCGCGTGTCCGGAATGGAGACGCTGCCGTCCAACGCGCCCGGTTAGCATCCCGCCGCCTTGCCCTGAGGATCCACATGCCCACTCGCCTCGCCTCCCTGCTGGCCGCTTCTTTCGCCATCGCTCCGGTGCTCGCCCAGACGACCGGTGTCGTCGGCATCAACGACTACACGATCAACTCGCTGGGCTCGGGTGCGACGTCGTGTGTGTCGCTGTGCTTCCCGAACGGGAACGTCACGCTGAACCTCGCACTGACGGCGCCGTTCGGCACGATCGCGATCGCCTTCTTCAACTTCTGTCCATGCCTGTCGTGCCAGCTGCCCGGCCCGAGCAATGCGTGCCTGCCGCCGATCCCCAACACAGCGTGCGGCCTCACCAACCAGTCGTTCGACATGGACCTGTCGCCACCGTGCGGCATCCCCGTGAACTTCACGATGTTCGCGAGCACCGCCGGCTTCTACTCGGCGTCGGTCACCATTCCGCCCCTGCCCGGCGTGCCCTGCAGCGGCATCTACCAGCTCTCGACGCAGGCGATCGTGTTCAACACCTGCGGGCTCGGCGTGTTTGCCGTGCCGGGGCCATTCGTGTTGTCACAGTCCTACACGCTCAACTTCTGACCGCGCAGCGAGAGCGCGGGGTGCCGAGCCCCGGACCTCAGCCGGCGAGCAGCTTGGCACCGATCTTCAGGCCCTGACCCCAGAACGCGATCTTCTCGCTGTTCATCGTGTCGAGGAGTGCTTTCACGCCGGCGACCGCGCGGTCGATCTGCGGCTCGGTGGCGACGAGCGGCAGCAGCAGCTTCAGCGCGAGGTAGTTGTGGCCCGCCATCTGGGTCAGGATCCGCGAGTCGAGGAACAGCGAACGCACGCACATCTGGCCGAACAACCCCGGGTGCAGCCGGGCGAAGCCGCCCATCAGCAACTTCATCGTGATCGAGCGTGGCGCGCCGAACTCGATCGCGTTGAACATGCCGAGCCCACGCACCTCCTTGACCATTTCCGAGTCGGCCACGGCGGCGCGCAGACGCGCGCGCAGCTTCTCGCCGAGGTCCAGGCCCCGCTCGCCGAGCCGGTCGCGCTCGAGCACGTCCAGCGTGGCCAGACCCGCGCGCATCGAGAGCGCGTTCTCGCCGAACGTCGACGCGTGCACGAAGCTGCGCTCGGCGGACGAGTAGACGGACTTGCACACGTCGTCGCGCATCAGCACGGCGGACACGGGCGAGAAGCCGCCGCTCAGCGCCTTGGCCAGCACGACGAGGTCCGGCTCGACGCCGAAATGATGCGCAGCCAGGAAGCGACCCGTGCGGTAGAGGCCGGTCTGGACCTCGTCGAGCACGAACAGCGTGCCGTGGAGGTCGCACAAGCGTGACGCGCTCGCGAGATAACCTTCGGGCGGGAGTTGCACGCCGCTCTCGCCCTGGATCGGCTCGACGACGAAGGCCGCATACTGCTGCGTCTTCAGCTCGCGCTCGAGCGCTTGCAGGTCGCCGAACGGCACCATGCCCACGCCGGGCATGAGCGTTCCGAAGCCCCTCCGCCACCACTCGTTGCTCATCAGCGAGAGAGCGCCGACCGTGAGCCCGTGGAAGCCGCCTTCGGCCGCGAGCACGCGGTCGCGGCGCGTGAACGTGCGCGCGAACTTGATCGCGGTCTCGACGCCCTCGCTGCCCGAGTTCATGAAGCAGGCCTTGCCGATGCGCCCGCCTGCGTGGCGAACGAGCCGCTGCGCGAGTTGGCCGGCGAGCGCCGGGATGTGGCTCTGCAGCATCGAGGGGCGCAGGCTCGTGATCTCGTCGACGAGTGCCGCAGCGATGTCGGGGTGGTTGTGGCCGACGTTGTAGACCCCGTAGCCGCCGAGCAGGTCGAGGTAGACCTCGCCGTCGTCGGTGACGAGCTCGGCGCCCTGCGCCTTGACGAAGCGGCGGTCGAGCTCGAGCGACTTGATCAGCCGCACCCAATGCGGGTTGACGAAGTCGGCGTAGAGGCGGTCGATCGAGAGTCCGGGCGACGTGAGTGTGTCGGTCATCGAGGGCGTCGTGGTGCGCAGAGGGCGGCACTACATCGACAGCAGCCCTACGGAAACTCCGGCGCAGAGTGGGTAGGACTTTCGCCCTTCACTTCGCACGCGCAGGACCGCGCGGGGCAAGATCCCTCGCTGGCCGTCACATCCCTCGCCAAGCCCGAACGGCGCGTGCGTGCGCACCTCGACCTTACCGCGACCTTACCGCGATCGGCATCGCGGCGTCATCCGCGACCACTGCCGCCGATCTCGCGCGCGATCGGTGCGGGCACGCCGCGTGCATCGCCGACGGCGCGTCCCTCACTTGCGCCCGCTCCAGCGCAGCATCTGGTCGGCGAGATCGCACGGATACCACACCTCGACGTCGACGATGTCCCCCGCCGCGTTGCGCACGGGCCGCAGCTCGGGCTGTACGAAGCCCGTCACGGACGGCAGCTTCAGCACCGCGAGCCGCTCGACGACCTGCCGCCGCAGCGCCGGATCGACCTTGGTGCCATACGTCTCGACGAGCGTCTTGCCGGCCTTGAAGTCGCCGGTCGCCTTGATGCGCATCACCTCGGCGAGCAGGCGCCCACAGCCCTCGCGGAACGCCGCGATCGACGTCACGGTGTAGTAGGTCTTGCCGTCGCGCTGCTGCACGGCGACGCCGCCGCCGTTGCCGATCAGCCAGTGCACGACGAGCTGGCGATTGCGCATGTGGTCCTCTTCGATCTTGCCGCCCTCCGGCACGCGCCGGAGCTGCACGAGCGCGTTGCGCGCGTAGGCCTCGTACTTCGCGAGCACCGCGTCGTCGTCGGGCACGAGTCCCATCTCCTTCAACTTCGCATCGGCGATCCAGTACAGACCGACCAGGTCGGCGCGGCCCTCTTCGAGCGTCGAGTAGTACGTGCCGAGCATCTGCGCCGGGTTCTTGACCTCGGGCAGCACCTGGCCCGACGCGTGGCCGACGACCTCGTGCAGGTTCGTGTGCAGGTCGTCCATCGCCGCGGCGTAGCGGCCGGCGCGCGCCGCTTCTTCGGGCGTGAACGCGAACTCGCCCGCCGCGCCGCGACCCGACGTCTTGTCGTATGCCTCGACGACGTTGGCGAGATTGACCGACTTGCTGCCGTACTGTTGGCGGATGTCGGCTTCGTTCGGCAGGTTCACGCCGACCGGCGTGATGGGCCCGCAGTCGCCGGTCTCGGTTATGACCGAGATCGCGCGCGCCGAGATGCCCTTGACCTCGGCCTTCTTGAAGCGTGGCTCCCACGGCTGGCGGTCCTCGAACCACTGCGTCTGCTGCGCGAGCGCTTCGATCGCGCGGGTCTTCTGCTCGTTGCGGAAGCTGATCACGGCTTGCCACGAGCCCTTGATGCCGCGCACGTCGAGGTAGACCTCGATGAAGCCGAGCGCGAAATCGACGACCGAGGCGCGATCCTGCACCCAGGCGATGTTGAACGCGCGCCAGTCCGCTTCTTCGCCGGTCTCGTTGTAGCGGATCAGGTGTTCGAGAGCCTTCTGCGTCGCAGGCGGTGCGACCGCCAGCGCGTCGCGAAGGTGCGTGTTGACCGCCGCGATCTCGCGCGCGTAGAGGCCCGGCGGAATCGACTTGCCGTCGCCGCAGCGGTAAACCTGTTCGACGACCTTGCCACCCTCCTTGACGGCGCGCGAGTTGAGGCCGTAGCGCTCCTTGAAGCCCTCGAAGTCGGCAGTCGTGCAGCCGACGTAGAGGTTGTTGCAGCTCGCCGCGACGGGATCGGCGCCGCCCTCGGGGCTCTTGTCGGTCACCGAGACGTCGCGGTGCGGATCGGTCAGCACGGCGAAGATCTGCTCGAGGTCCTTCGCCGGCGCGAGGCGCTCGGGCGGGATCGGCTGGCCGTGCTCGGCCGCCGTCTTCATCGCGGCGAAGAACTGCGCGTGGTCGAGGGCCAACAGCTCCTTCTTCGTGCTCAGGTTGTGATGGATGCCGTTGTGGACCCAGAACAGCTTCGTGTAGCGCTCGACCTCGGCGCGCACGGCCGGCGGCAGCGCTTCGCGCGTGAGCCACAGCGATTCGAGCACGTAGCGGATCGGCAGGTTGAGGGCGAAACGCTGGTCGAGCGTGATGTCGCGCCCCGCGACCGCGGCCTGCGTGAGGTGGAACGCGAGCAGCTTGTCGTTCTTCGCGAGCTCGTCGAAGCCGTCGGCGTAGAGCTGCACCACGGCAGTGCCGCCGATGCGATCGAGCTCCCAACGGCGTGCGTCGGGTGCACCGTCGGACCGCGCGGAGTCCGGACCCTGACAAGAGGCGAAAAGGAGCAACAGCGACGCGGCGAGACGGGAGCGCATGCGATACGTCTTCGCGCGCTGACCCGCCGCGGTCAAGCGTCGGATGGCGTCCAAGACAGACGCTCGCGGCGCTCGCGTCACTGCAACCGCAGCAACTTCAGCTGGTGCGCGTGCCAGGCTTCGGGCGCGGGCATCGGCAACGTCAGGCCCGGCGCGAGCGGCGGCGGATTGGCGGGGCTGTAGCTCGGCGGCAGGCCGGACGCCGGGGCGCCGACCATGAGGCTCTGGTTCAGCAGCAGGTCCATGAACCACACTGCGTCCATCGTGACCTCGTCGTAGACGACGACGATCTGCTCGCCGTCGAGCGCCGCGTCGTAGCCGAACCATCCGATCCCGGTCGCGCGATACGACGTCGCCGGCATCCCCAGGCTCGGCGGGCCGCCCGTCGGAACCTGCTGCCACGAAGCACGCGTCAGCGCCTGCTCGACGCGGGCGCTTGTCGCCCAGTCGCTCCAGAACGCGTGGTGCAGCTCCATGCCCGTGGCGCGCGGCGCGAGATACAGCAGGTCGACGCGCGTCGGTCCACCGGACTCGCGCGCGAACAGCGTGGGCATGTGGTCGCCGGGCCGCCCCACCACCGTCCGGGAAGGGAAGGTCGCGCCGCCGTCGCTGCTGGCGAGCAGCGTGATGCCGAGGACCCCCTCGTACGCGCAGAACACGCGCAGCGACGCGCCCTGCCCGACGACGGCGACCGTCGGATCGAGCATGAACACGCGTTCGACAGCCGCCTGCGTGTCCACGATCTGCTCGCCGTATCTGCGCACGGCGCAGCGGACCCTCGAGAACCCGAATTGGTTCGAGCCGTAACCGACGATCAGGTCGCCGCCGGCCGACCACGTGATGCCCGTGAGCAGCGGGATTGCCGACGGCGACACCGAGTGGAGCACCTGCGGCGCGCCGAACTGAAACAACGTCGGCGAGCCGGAACTGTCGAACGCCGACGGATGTGCTTCGACGAGCACGAACTCGAGCGCGCTCTGGTCGTTGCGCGTGCGCCACGCACCGATCGCGAGCGAGTAGTCGCTTGCCATCGCGGCCTGCACGAGGCGGCTCGTCGACGTGCCCGACAGCACCTGCACGTCCTGGTTGAACGTCGCGCCGCGATCGAAGCTCAGCTTCATCGTGACGCCGGTCGCTTCGCTGCGCACGACGCCGAGCACGTTGTAGAGCGCGACCACCTCGTGATCGCGCCAGACGCCCGTGTCCGGCGAGGTCTCGACGGACGCGCCGCCGGTGATGGCACCAGTCAGCCGGTCGTGCTGCAGTCGCAGCTCGTAGCGGCGCGTCGCGTCCAGCCAGTTCCGATTGCCTTCGTAACAGACGATGCTCGTGCGGTCGCCGGACACCGCGATCGTCGGCAACCCGAACTGCACCGAGTTGCTCGAGTAGATCGTCGTGCGCGACAACACGCCGGTTGTCTCCGGCTCGACAGGCGCGGGCCGGTTGATCGCGCTCGCCTCGCCGATCACGACGTCGATCAACGTGACGCCCGTTCCCTCGCCGCGCACGACGAGCCGCTGCGGCCGCTCGATCTGGCCGTGCACGGAAAAGCGCGCGAGGCCGTCGCCCATCGCGCTGATCCACTCGCCATCCGTGGTCAAGCCGTTCCCGGTCACGACGAGCCCGCGCGAGTCAGCGAGAACGGATCGCCGATCGGCACGACTCCGCCGTCCATAACGTGGTCGAGCAGGATCATGGCCAGTCCCTGCGCGCCGTCCGTCCACGTGCCGACGTCGAACTGCAGCGGCATGCCAGCCGGCGTGGTCAGGCGGTAGTACGCGTCGACACGTTCCGCCGCGACGGCGCGCGGATCGAACGAGTAAACCTCGTGGCTCGGATCCAACTGCGTAGTGCTCGCGGTCACGACGAGGCGCGTCGGGATCGGCTGGAACACCGCCGTCGTGTGCGACGAGTCCGAGCACGCGGTGGACAGCAGCGAAACGATGGCGAACGATGCGATGCGAGCGAGGCGACTCATGCGGGCGATGTAGCCAAGGACACGACAACCGTAACGCCCCACGGTATCGGCGCCACTGTGCAAACGCCGTCCGTCGCGAGCGTTGCAGCCACGCAGGGAAGTATGGCGCTGACTTCGCGACCTCGCCCGAACCACCCTCGGCCCTCACCATGCAGCATCTACGGGTCTCGCCGCGAGCAACGGCATCGCCATCACCGTCGGCAAGTAATCGGCGCCCTGCGCCAGCGGCGCGGACACAGCCTGCGACGATCGCCATTTCGCCGAGGATGCTCGCGTGTCCAACGGTTGGATCGCGTCGATGATCTGCTCGCTGCGCTGCGAGCCGCGTGCTGATCCTCCGCCCCTGCTTTCGTCGGCGCCGCGCGTTAGCCTTCGCATGTGCTGCCCGAACGACCGCTAGCTGCCGACACGACGCTGGAAGCCGAACAGCGACAGATGGAGATCTGGCGCGCGATGACGCCAGCGCAGAAGTTCGCGCTGCTCGACGACCTCTACTCGTCCGCCAATCTGTTCGTCGAGGCCGGCATCCGCATGCGCCATCCGGATGCGGATCCCGAGGAGGTACGGATGCGGCGGCTGGCGCTGACGCTCGGCCGTGACGTCGTGCAGCGTCTCTACGGTTTCGACGTCGGCGAGGTCGCGTGACGCTGCCGCCCTTCGCCGAAGCGGTCGCTGCACTGACGTCGGTGCTCGACCAGCTCGGCATTGCCTATCTGGTCGGCGGCTCAGTGGCTTCGCTCGTGCATGGGGAAGTGCGGACCACGCAGGACGTGGACCTGGTCGTCGATCTGGCGCCGCAGCGTCTCGGGCCGCTCGCGGCGGCGCTGCAGGCACAGTTTCTCGCCGACGTCGAGTTGCTGCGCGTTTGCCTGCGGCAGCGCATCGCCAGCAACATCGTGCACCGCAGCACCGGACTGAAGCTCGATCTGTTCCCGTTGCGCGACCGGCCGTTCAGCCGCGAGGAACTCGCGCGTGCGGTGCGAGTGGAAATCGCGCCGGGGTGCGGCGTGCGCGTTGCCACGGCCGAGGACTGCGCGTTGACGAAGCTGGAGTGGTTCCGCAAGGGCGGCGAGGTCTCGGAGCGGCAATGGCGGGACGTGCAGGGCGTGCTGAGGCTCCAGGCGAGCCGGCTCGATCGCGCCTACCTGCGGCGATGGGCACCCGAGCTGGGCATCGACGACCTGTTGCAACGGGCGCTGAACGAAGCCGGCCTCGCGTGAAGCACGCGCCGGTGACTCTTCGCGACGTCGCGCGCCGCGGGGAGATGGCCGGCCCCCACAGACTACCGGCGCTGTGCGGCGCACCGTCGACGGCGAACGGCAGGACGTCGACAACCAGCGGCAGCGCCGATGCGACCGGCGCCAAGACGAGGGAGCTGTCCCCCCGCACGCCGGGCGCTACAAGGGGCAAGCACCACCTCCCCAGCACTTCCTTGCGCCACCTCCTCGCCGTTTCCTGTCTGATCGCCACCGCCACGTCGCTGCGTGCCCAAGGCGACTTCGACTTCGACAAGATCACGCCCGGCACGCTCGGCAGCACCCTGAGCCTGCAGATCCGGAACGCGAACCCGAACGCGTTCCTGCTCGGCATGGTCAGCGCGGGCGATGGTCCGACGCCGCTCGCGTTGATCGATCCGAGCGATCCACGCTCGCTCGCGGTCGACCCCGACCTGCTCGGCGTCTGGTCGGTGCAGCTGACGAGCCCGACCGGCACCGGCTCGATCTCGGTCGCGATCCCGAGCGGCGTCGCGTTCCAGGGCGTCGTGTTCTACTGGCAGTGCGCGACCCTGTTCGGCGCGACGACGTTCTTCGACGAGCTCAGCAACCCGGTCACCACGCAGCACGTGATGCCGGCGACCAGTGCGTTGCTGCCGTATGCGCTGCAGGCGCCGCGCGCCGCCGCGAACGTGGTGCGGACGCCCAACCGCAACGCGGGCCTCGGCGACTTCCTGCTGATCAACGGGGCAACCAGCGAGTTCTTCGGCTTCCGCGACCTGAACACGCAGGCGGGCCCCGCGCCGATCACCCCGCGCGCGCTGCACGGCGCCGCGACGCTGAACGACGGGCGGCTGCTGATGTGCGGCGGCCTCGACGGCACCGGCGCCGTGATCGCGTCGTGCGAGATCTACGATCCGGTGGCCAACACCTTCACGCCGGCGGCGCCGATGCTCGGTCTGCGCGCCGGTCACACCGCGGCGACGCTGCCCGATGGCCGCGTGATGGTCGTCGGCGGCACGACGAACTTCACCGACCTCACGACGGCGATCACCAACGCGCTCAACACGGTGGAGCTCTACACCCCGGCCACCGACACGTGGGCGGCCGCGCCGGTGATCGGCGGCCGGCGCCTGGTGCCGTCGCTGACGCGGCTCAACAACGGCCGCATGATGATCGCGGGCGGCATCGAAGTGACGATCCTGTTCGGGATCCCGATCGCGCTGACGTCGACCAACAAGGCGCAGCTCTACAACCCGGCAACCAACTCGTGGTCGAACGCGCCAAACATGCCGATCGGTCGCGCCTACCACCACGACAACCAGATCACGCTGAACGACGGGCGGGTTCTGCTGAGCGGTGGCGTGCTCGTTCCCGACCTGCTGGGGGCTGCGAACGCGACGTCGATCGCGAACGCCGACCTCTACGACCCGACGACGAACAGCTGGACTGCCACGACGATGAGCCGTCAGCGCACGGGACACGCCGCGGCGAAGCTGCCGGACGGCACCGTGATCGTCTGTGGCGGCGCCGAGGGACTGGTGTCGGCTGCCGTGACGCTCGATGCGATCGCGCGCTTTTTGCCGGCGACCAACACGTGGTCGGACCTCGGCGCGATGACAACGACGCGTGTCGGTCACTCCGCGGTCGTGCTGCCCGACGGCATGCTGGTGATCCTCGGAGGCTCCGGTACGACGATCGAGGCGATGGAATTCTGAGTCGGCTTGCCCGCCGCGAAGCGACCAGCCGGTAGGCGGCGCTCCGCGCCGGCATCACTTCGCGGCCCCTCGAGCAACCGCGGGGGCTGGCGGGCGACAGGAGCCTCGCGTATGCATCTCGGACTCGGAGGCTCTCGTGACGACGGCCAGGCAGAAGGTCGCGATGGTGTCGGCGCTCGTGGTGGCGCTGTTCTGCCTCTACCTCTTCTGGCCGACCAGCGATCTGCAACCGGACGCTGCGTCGGGTGAGTCCGCGCGTTCGGGAGCAGGTGCTGTTCCGGCGACCAGCGGTGTCGGCACGACTTCAGAACGGGCGCAGAGCGAAACGGCGCAGCGCGAAGCGCTCACCACGCCGGGGGCAGTGGGCCGTGGCGATCTGGTCGTCCGGCTGCGCTACGGCGACGACCGCTCGCCGGCAGCCGACGTGATGGTGACTGCGTTCCGCAAGAACGAGATCCCGAGGAGCTCATCGGCGCCCTCGGTCGACGCCAAACGACGCCGCACGGATGCCGAAGGCATCGCGCGGTTTCCGTCCATGCGCGCGGGCCGCACGGGGCTGATCGCCGACCGTGGTCACTGGTACGAGAAGGCGTATGTCGTCGCGGGCAAGGAAACCGAGGTCGAGTTCGTGATGCCCGTAGGCGTGACGATCACGGGAATCGTGGTCAGCGCTCTCGGTGTGCCGGTGCCCGGGGCCGATGTCGAGCTCGAATCGAGCGTCGTCGCGACTACCGACGGGAATGGCCGCTTCACCGTTCGCGCCGCCGCGGATTACTACAGCATCGGCGCACGCGCGCTCGGCCACGGCGCCTCGAAGGCGCAACAGCTCATGCCGCACGACGGCAAGGCCGAGGTGCGGCTGGAGCTCGGCGCTGCCGGCGGGATCGTCGAAGGCCAAGCGCTCGATCCCGACGGCAAACCGCTCGCCAACGTGCGCGTCGACATCGGCCGCTACGAGGGCAGCGCATCGTGGGTCGGCGACGCCCCGCCACGGCCGGCGCGACCGCGCACGGATGCAGAAGGGCGTTTCCGCGCGATCGGCATCCCACTCGGCGAGCAATCGCTCCGAGCGCGGGCCAGCGGCCTGGTCCCGTGGTCGGGCACGTGCCAGGTGACCGCGGACATGCCCGCGGTGGTCGAGATAGCGTTCGCTCGCGGCAACACGCTGCGCGGCACGCTGCGCGACGCCGACGGCCGCCCGTGGGGCGACGTGCTGATCAGCGCGGAGCAAGGCAAGCTCGACTGGGACGAGGTGATCGACCCCGACGGCACCTTCGAGATCGCAGGCCTTCCGGACGGTGAGATCGACGTGAAGGTCGACGCCGAAGCCAAGGGCAAGGCACAAACGCGCGTGCAGATGCTGCCGGGCGGTGTCGTGACGACGTGCGAGCTGACGCTCGTGTGCGGGTTCGTGGCCAGAGGCAAGGTGCGCGACGAGGCCGGGCACGGCATGCCCAGCGTCAACGTGCGCTGGTCCCCATCGCCGAACGGGCAGGGCTACACGTTCACGGACCAGGAAGGCGCCTTCGCGATCGCGAACGTGCCCGAGGGCAAGCTGACCATCAGGCTGGACGGCGACGAGATCGCGGACGCGCACTTCGAGGACCTCGACCCGCACGCGGTCGAGCTCGACCTTCGCGTGAAACGACGCGCGGCGAAGACGGTCTACATCGCCGGCCTCGTGTTGGACCCCGACGGTCGGCCCGCCGCAGCACGCGCCTGGGCCAGCGGCGGCGGGTCGAGTGACATCGTCGAGAAGAGCACCGACTCGGCCGGGTACTTCGAGATCGGTCCGGTTTCGCCAGGTGAGTGGCACCTGAGTGTCGAGAGCAGATCGTGGCCGCAGGTGTCGTTCGAACGCCGCAGGCTCGAGGCGAACGCGCGATGGGACGTCGGCACGGTCCGGCTCGCAGCCGGCGGTGACATACGTGTCGAGGTGGTCGAGGGCTCTGCCGAGGGCGCGTGGTTCTCGATCGACGGCGCACAACGGAGTTTCAGCCTGCACGTCCAGAACGGCGCGGGCACGAGCGAGATGCTGCCGGTCGGGAGCTACCGGCTGTTCGCAGCCGGGAAGACCCAGGCCGCGCAGTCGCTCCCGTTCGAGATCCGCGCGGGTGAGACCACGCAGGTCTCGGTGCGTCTGCGCGCTGGCGTGCGACAGCGGTTCGACATCGAGCTGCCGGCGAAGATCGAGCGGCCCTGGGGCTCGCTGCGCATCCTGCGTGGCGCTGACCGCGTGGCGAACGCGTGGGCTGGCCGCGAGGAGGGCAAGCCGTGCACCGCGGAGACCTGTCTCGAGCCCGGCAACTACACCGTCGTCGCGAAGTTCGGCGAGTCCGAGGGTTCGGCGACGTTCACGGTCGGCGAACGCGAAGGCGAGGCCGTTCGCATCGCAGTGCCACGACCGCAGAAGTGAAAAGCTGGTGGTGAAGGCGTCCTGTGGCCGCGTCCGCTTCCCTGAAGGGAACCGACATGACCGCGGGATGCAATACGCCGAAATTCCCCGACGCTGCCCCGCGAACACGCGGCGCGGCGTGACTAGTCAGGGGTGAGCGGTTGCCAAGTCTGCTGACCCGACAAGGAGCCAAACCATGAAACCTGCCCACTCGCTGATCCCGCTCGTGTTCGCCTTCGCCAGCCCGGCTTTCGCGGCGCAACCTGCCGCCGCCGGCGACCCGCGCATCGCCGTGGTGTTGCGGTCGGCGATGGTCGAGTTCCACGTCATGCAGGAGCAGCCGTCGTTCCTCGGTGTCGTGCTCGTGTCGCTGTCGCCCGATCTACAGCACTACGTCACCGAGTTGCCGCCGATGCTCGACCAGGCGCTCGTGCTCGACTGGGGCTTCGCGACGGACGGCGTGTTCTCGACGCGGTTCCGCGACACCACGTTCCTGGCCGGCATCCGCATCTACGCGCAAGGCGTGACCATCAGCGACGCCGGCACCTTGTCGAGCAACGTCGGTGAGTTCGTGCTCGACGGCACCGGCAAGCGCTGAGGCTCCGTATGCCCGACGGTGTCGTGCGAGGGCTAGCCGCACGGCTCGGCGACATCGACGGGACCCGGCCGCACCTCGCGGGTTGGGACGGCTCGCAAGTGCGCATGGGCGTGGGCCCGGCTCGAGCGAGCGCCGTCTTCGCGTGTTAGCGAGTATCATCCTCCGTCGTCGCAATCGCGTGCCATTGCGCACGCGCCTCGCCCACGCCCTCGACGGTTCATGAGCAGCCCCTCGTCCCTGGAGACCATGTTCTTCGAGTGTCTCCGCATGGACAAACCGGCGGAACGCGCGGCATATCTCGCCCAGGCGTGTGCCGGTGATGCGGAGTTGCTGCGCCGTCTGCAGAAGATGCTCGACGCGCACGACAGCAACTTCCTGGAGCAGGCGGCGTATTTGCCCGACCCGGTCGCTGCGGCGCCGCTTGCCGCGGATGGCGCGGGACAGTGCATCGGCGCGTTTCGGCTCGTGGAGCAACTCGGCGAAGGCGGCATGGGCACCGTGTGGCGTGCCGCACAACTCGAGCCGGTGCAGCGACAGGTCGCGCTGAAGCTCATCAAGGCGGGCATGGACTCGCAGCAGGTCATCGCGCGCTTCGAGGCCGAGCGGCAGGCGCTCGCGCTGATGGACCACCCGAACATCGCGCGCGTGCTCGACGGCGGCACCGACGGCCGCGGCCGGCCGTTCTTCGCGATGGACCTGTTCGAGGGCGTGCCGATCACGAAGTACTGCGACGAGCAGCGACTCGCGCTGCGGCAGCGGCTCGAGCTCTTCATCCCGGTCTGCGAGGCGATCCAACACGCGCATCAGAAGGGAGTCATCCATCGCGACATCAAGCCCTCGAACGTGTTGGTCGCGATGCAGCACGGCCGCGTGGTGCCGAAGGTGATCGACTTCGGCATCGCAAAGGCCGTCAAGCCGAAGCTCACCGACCACACTGCGCTCACGCAGCACGGCGGTTTCGTCGGCACGTTCGAGTACATGAGCCCGGAGCAGGCGGCGAGGAGTGCCTTGGGCGTCGACACGCGCAGCGACATCTACTCGCTCGGCGTGCTGCTCTACGAGCTGCTCACGGGCACCACGCCGCTGTCGCGCCAGCGCCTCGAGCAGTCTTCCTACAGCGACATCCTGCGCGCGATCACGGACGAAGAGACGCCGAAGCCGAGCACGCGGCTCGGCGAGTCCAGCACGACGATCGCGACGATCTCGGCGCGGCGATGCCTCGGGCCCGCGCGGCTCGTCGGCATGGTTCGCGGCGACCTCGACTGGATCGTCATGAAGGCGCTCGAGAAGGACCGCAACCGGCGCTACGCGACGGCCGTCGAACTCGCGCAGGACGTGCAGCGCTTCCTCGCGCACGATCCCGTGCTGGCCTGCCCGCCGTCGGCGGCATACCGGCTGCGCAAGTTCGCGCGCAAGCACCGCACCAAGCTCCAGGTCGCAGCCCTGTTCCTCGTGTTGATGGTCGGTGCCACGGTGGTCAGCGTGTGGCTCGCGATCGCCGCGAAGCGCGAGAGCGACGACAAGGAGCTCGCGCGCGCGGAGGCGACAGCCGCGACGACGCAGGCGCTGGACGCGCTGGCGGCGCTGACCGACGGCATGTTCGAGCGCTTGCTCGCGCGCCAGGTCCAGCTCACGGCAAAGGACCGCGAGTACCTGCGCGCGGTGCTCACCCGCTACGAACGGTTCGCGGCGTTGAAGGGCGACAGCGAGGAGAGCCGCGCGATCCGCGCCGAAGGTGCGTTCCGCGTCGGGCTCCTGCACCTGCGGCTCCAGGAACGCGACGCGGCGCACGATGCGTTCCGTACGGCGCTGGCCGGCTACACGCAGCTCGGCCAGCAGTTCCCGCAGCAGGCGAAGTACCGGCTGTGCGCCGCCAAGGCGTGCACGAACCTCAGCATCGTGTTGCACGAGCGCGGCCACTGGGAGGATGCCGCGGCGATGGAACGTTGCTCGCTCGAGACCTCGGCGCAGCTTGCCGCGGAGTTCCCCGACGAGCCCGAGTACCTGCACAGCGTCGCCGGCAGCCACCTCAACCTGGCAACGCTGTGGCAGAATCAGGGTCTCGTCGACCGCGCGCTGCTCGAGGTTCGGCAAGCACGGGCGATGCTCGAACGGCTCGCACAGAGCCACCCCGACCCGGAGCGGCAGCGCGAGCTCGCGATGTGTCTCGGCAACCTCGGCTCGACGCTGCGCCGTCAGGGCGACAAGCCGGAGGCAGTCGCGGCGTATCGACGCGCGCTCGAGCTCGTGACCACGCTGGTCCACGACGTGCCCGACAACGCCGACTACCGCCAGGAGCTGGCGCGGTGCCACAACAATCTCGGCACCGCCCTGATGGAGAACGGCGACGCGGCGGCCGCTCAGGAGCAGGTCATGGAGGCGCTGCGCCAGCAGATCGCCCTCGCCGCCGATTTCCCCACCGTGCCGTCGTATCGCGTCGAGCTGGCCCGCAGCCACAGCAACCTCGGTGTCTTCCTGCACGGCGTCGACGCGACGGCGTCCGAGACGCACTTCCGAGCGGCGCAGGCAATCCAGGAACGGCTCGTCGCGGACTTCCCCGACGTGCCGAGCCACGCGCAGGATCTCGCCTCCTCGCACAACGGCCTCGGCAACCTGTTGCTCGACGCCGGCAAGCTCGACGCCGGCGAAGCCGAGCTGCTGGCGGCCGTGCGCATGCGCGAAGAACTGGCGAAAGCGCACCCGCAGGTCGTGCCGTATGCGGTGGAGCTCGGCGGCAGCTACTGCAACTTCGGCAATGCGGTCCTGGTCCAGCGCCAGCAGCCGGCCGAGTCGCTCGCGTGGTATGGCAAGGCCGTCGACCGGTTGACCGCCGTGCTGGCGGCGCAGCCCGACCTGGCCACGGCGCGCGCCTTCCTGCGCAACAGCTACGAGGGTCGCTATCAGGCGCTGCGTCTCGTCGGGCGCATCGACGAAGCGCTGCTCGACGTCGACCGCTGCCTCGCGCTCTGCGATGGCGCTCCGGGTCCGCTCGTTCGGCTCGCACGGTTCGAGGTGCTGATCGGCGCCGACAACGAACGCGCGATGGCCGAGCTGGACCGCGTCATCGGCGAGGCGACGACGCCGGACGCGACGCTGCATCACGGCGTCGTCGTGCTGTGCCAGGCCGCGAGCGGGGAGGGCGCGCCCGCACGCGGCACCTACTGCAAGCGCGCGATGGCTCTGCTCGAGCAGCTGCTGCAACGCGGGTATCTGCGGCCGGCCGCGAACCGCGAACGGCTCCGCAACGAACCCGTGTTCGCCGTCCTGCGCGAGGAGGACGGGTTCTGGGACCTGCTCGAGCGCGCCGAGAAGTAGCCGGGACACTCGATCCCCACCGCATCTCGTCGATGGCGTCGAGCCGTGACGCGCGAACGTCGGAGCGCGCCGATCGGGTATCGTGCTGTTCATGAGCGACGTCACGCGGATCCTCGAGCAGATCGGCACCGGCGATGCGTCGGCCACCGAGCAGCTGCTGCAGCACGTCTACGCGGAGCTGCGCCGCCTGGCCGGCGACAAGCTCGCGCGCGAGCGACCCGGCCAGACGTTGCAGGCCACCGCGCTGGTGCACGAAGCGTTCCTGCGGCTCACCGGCGGCACGCCGTCGTTGTGGAACAGCCGCGGGCACTTCTTCGCCGCGGCCGGCGAAGCGATGCGCCGCATCCTGGTCGAGAACGCGCGCCGCAAGCAACGGCTGAAGCACGGCGGCGGGCAACGGCGCGTGGATCTCGATTCCGAGTGTGTCGTCGACGAGGGGCCCGCCGTGGACTTCCTGGCCCTGGACGGCGCGCTCGACAAGCTCGCCGCGAGCTATCCGCCGAAGGCACAGGTCGTGAAGCTGAGGTTCTTCGCCGGCTTGACGATGCCGGAAGTCGCGGCGTCGCTCGGCATCTCGCTGGCGACCGCAGAACGTCACTGGACCTTCGCGAAGTCCTGGCTCTACGCGGAGCTCGCCGAAACAGGGTGACCGCGAATACGCACCGCCCTGGATTGGATCTGGTCGAGCGGCACTGGACCAGTGCACGCACAAACCCACCGCCCACGTGAGGGGTTTCCGCTGCAAATGTCGCACGAACGGGCGTGAGGTCTGGGCGATGCGTCTGCGAGCCCACCCCCCCACGTCCACCTACCACGCAGACGGAATCCGAGTCCATCGATGTTCTCTCCTCTCGCTCGTCTCTTCACCGTTCCAGCACTCACCGTCGCGACACTGCTGTTCGCGTCTCACGCGCCGGCGCAGGCGAGGGCGTATCACGCCCACGGCACCGCGCAGTTCGCCCCCAATCAGAGCGACTTCACCGGCTCCGGGAATGCGACGCACCTCGGCAGCTACACGGAGGTCGGCCACGTCACGTTCACGGGAACGGGCACGCCAGGCGTGCTCGCGGTCAACGGCTGGGCCCACTACACGGCCGCCAATGGCCACGTGCTGTGCGCCGCGATCTCCGGAACGGTGAACCAGCAAACCGGCGCGATCCAAGGGACGGCGACATACATCGGCGGCACCGGCAACTTCGCCAACGCGAGCGGCTCGTCCGCACTGACGGGCCAGATGCTCGGTGGTGGTGCTCTGACGATCTCCGCGCTCGGCAGCATCAGCTACTGATCGTTCGTCACACCCGCTTCCTCGCGAGGAACTGCACGACCGACGCGAGGCCGGTGTGGAACCTGCCCTCGACGACCTCGCGCTCGATCTCGCGAGCCAGCATCGGCTCGCAGTTCGCGAACTCGGCGAGCAGATCCGCGCGCGACATCAGCATGTCGGGATCCTTGGGTCCGCCGGTCGTGCGCGCGAGCTGCGCGCGCGTGTAGGCCTCGAGCAGCACGATGCCGCCCGGGCGAAGCGCGCGCTCGGCGAGCCCGTGCAGCCGCTTGCGCGCCACACTCGGCAGATGAGCCGAGATCGAGACCACCGCGCCGAACGCCTGCTCCGGCGGTTCGTACGTCGCGAGGTCCGCAACCTCGGTGCGCATGCTCACGCCGCGCGCGGCAGCGAGCGACCGGGCCTTGGCGAGCCCGACCTCCGAACCATCCACGCCCAGCACGTCCAGCCCGAGCGACGCGAGGAACACCCCGTTGCGGCCCTCGCCCTCGGCGAGGCTGAGCACCGGGCCGACCAGCAGCTTCGCGTGCTCCGCGAGGAAGGCGTTCGGCTCGGTGCCGTAGGCGAAGCCGTCGGCTGCATACCGTTCGTTCCACATGCTCACGCCTCAGAACCTACTGCCGCGATTCGACGACGGCTACTCGGGCCGTCGGCGTGTTCGCCAGGCAGAACGCAAACAAGCTGTCGCGGCGCCTTTCCCGACGACCGTCGGCGGGTACAGATGGTGGGACGCGCCCGCAGCAGCGAGGCGACGACCCGAGTCCATCAAGGTCATGTCACCGGACGACGCCAACCCCCCGAACGCCGACATCGACACGCTGCATCGTGAGTACGCGACGGCGGTCTATGCGTGGGCCTGCTTGCGCGTTGGCCAACGACTGCGGGCATGGATCACGCCTGAGGACCTCGCCCAGGAGGTCTGGGTGCGCGCGATGAAGGCGGCGCCGTCGCGCGACCCGAACGTCGCTCCACGCGCGTGGCTGTTCACGATCGGCAAGCATGTGCTCTACGAAGTGCACCGCGCGGTGCAACGCGATCGAAGTGAAGGGGCCGGCGGCAGCACGTCGCGCGTGCTCGCGCTCGACGGCGTGCCGGCCGACGTCACCAGCTTGACGCAGCGCCTTGCCCGCGACGATGCGGTGCGCGGTTTCCTCGCCCGCGCGGCGGCGCTCGACGCCGACGACCGCATGCTGCTGATTCACGTCGGGCTCGAAGGCATGCCGCAACCCGAAGCCGCGGCGCGGCTCGGCCTGTCGATCGATGCGGCGCACAAGCGCTGGCAGCGGCTGCGCGAACGGCTGCGCAGCTGGCCGTGTGTGCAGCACCTGGCGCCGTGAAACGCCGCGCAGCGGTGTTCGCCGCAAACACCTCAGCGCCCTGGCCCGGTGCCGACCATGCGAGCATAGTGTCGTTCGGCGAACGGCAGCGGCTGCACCGGCCATGCGCGCAGCGTGCCGTCCTGACTACCCGTCGCGACCCACGTGCCATCGCGACTCCAGGCGGCGGCGCGCAGACCACCATGTGTGCCGCGCAGTTCGAGCCGCCGTTCCAAGCACTGCAGGTCCCACAAGCTCACCGAGTCGTCGCGCGAAGCGACCAGCAACAATCGCGTGTCCGGCGAAAAGTGCAGGGCCGACACGATCGCGGTGGGAAAGCCCGCCCGGCCGACGTCGTGCGGTGTCAGCGTCGCGGCGTCGATGAACGTCCAGTCGCCGACGCCGCTGTGCGCGGTCGCGTAGTGCGCACCGCCGGACAGCGCGGCGAGGTGCATCGAGTACTGCTGTCCCTGGGTGCGCGCCTTCACCCACGTGGGTTGCCAGCTGTCGACGTCGAACACCAGCAGCGCGTCGCGGCGGTTGGCGACCACCAGCCGGCGGCGCGCGGCATCGAACGCAACGGCGCTGGCATTGCCCTCGATGTCGAGGCCTCCGGATGCACCCGGTTCGAGCGTCGACAACGTCGCCACCAACTTGCCGTCGACGTCGTGCACCAGCACACGGTGATCGGCACCACCGGTGGCGAACAGGCCGAGCTCGTCGTCGACGGTCGCACACAGGCAGGACCGTTCGTGGCTCGCGAGCTCGCCGACGGCAGCACCGCTGTTCGCATCGACCAGCTGCACGCGTCCGTCGGCGCCGATGCCGAGCACGCGCCGGCCCCCGGCGCAGAACCACGCGTCGATCGCGGCACCGGTGTGGGCCGGCAGGTTGAGCAACAGCCCGCCAGCGCGCGCATCGAACACCCGCACGACGCCGTCTTCGCACGCGGTCGCGACACGCTGTCGATCGGGCGACCAGCGCGCACGGCACAGCGGTGCCGGGTGGGTCCACCGCCGCATCGCGGAGCCGGTGTCGAGATCGATGATCGCCGCGGTCGCATCGCGCGACGCCGTCAACACGGTCGCCCCGGCCGCAGCGAATTCGATCGACACGATCGAAGCACTGTGCGGACGGAACTCCGGTGCGGGCGCCTGCAGCGCGGCCAGCTGCAGCCCGCGCCCGTCCTGGAACACCAGCCGATCGCCGGCGTGGTTCCACAGCAGGTCGTTCGGATAGCGGTGGTGCCATCGCGACGACGCGAACTGCGTCCAGGTGGCGGTGTCGTAGACGCGGATGGAGCCGTCCTTGACGACCGCCGCGAGGCGCGAGCCATCGGCGTTCCATGCCGCGATGTGGAACGGGCGCGCATTGGCGGCGGCAAAGTGCGTCATCCGTTCGCCGTCGGCGAGGCGCCACACGATCAGGCCTTCGAAGCCGAGCGTCACCAGCTGCGTGCCCGCCGGATGGAATCCGAGCCAGTAGACGTGCGCGAGGTCCTCGCCGCGCGTTTCGAGCCGCGTGCGGCAGCGCCAATCCCGGGTGTCGAAGACTCGCACGACGCCGTCGTGGCCACCGACGGCGAACCAGGCGCCGTCGGGCGACCAGTCGCAGCACATCGACTCCTGCCCATCGAGCTCGAGTCGATGCAGCTCGCGGCCGTCCGCGGTCGCGTAGATGTACACGTGCGCGGCGCCTTGCTGGCGGCCCACCTGCCAGCGCACCGCCAGCCGTTCGCCGTCCGGTGAGAAGCGCGCCTGCTTCGCCCACCAGCCCGGCTGGTCGATGCGCCACGGTTTGGCCGCGGCGTCGACCGCGCTGCCGATCACCGAGCCGTCGAAGCCGAGCAGCACGAAGTGCTCGCCGGTCGGCGACCACTTCGGCAGGCGCGGCAGGTGATTGCTCGGGTCGGCGATGCGCCGCACATCGTCGTTGCTGTGCGCGATCGCGGGCGGCAACGCGATCTCGTGCCACGGCGTGGTGTCGAAGCAGCGAACGCGATCATCGAGCCCCGAAGTGAGCAGGCAGCCTCGCGGCCCGAGCTGCGCGAACATCTGCGCGCCGTCGTGCAGGTGCGAGCGGGCCCGGATGTCGCCGCTGTCGACGTCGATCGTCAACAGGTCGCCGGCCGCGGTGGGCACGCACAGTGTGCGGTCGTCGGAACCGAAGAACGGTGCCGAGACCGGTTCGCTGCCGAGGCGCTCCGGGGTCAACGACAGCCGCGTCGAATCGCGCGTCAACAGCTCGATCAACGGCCCATCGAGCTTGCTCGGCGGCACGAACGCCGCGGCCGCCAATACGCGGCCGAGTGCCTCGACGCCCTGGTCGCCGGCGGATACCGCTTCGAGCACCTGTTGCCATGCGAGCAGACCCCGGCGCTGTGCTATGAGTTGCAGCAGCAGCACGGTGGCGGCGACCAGCGCCACCAGCATCATGCTCGTAGTCGCCGCGACCACCGGGTGGCGCCGCGTCCAGCGCCGCAGTCGCAGCCAACCGCCGATCGGCCGCGCCGCGATCGGCTCGTGGTGTTGCAGCCGGCGCAGGTCCTCGGCGAATTCGAGCGCGGTCGCGTAGCGCCGGTGCGGGTCGGTGTCGAGCGCAGTCGCCAGCACCAACTGCAGGTCGCGCGGAATCGCGCGGTTCAGTTGGCGCGGGTCGAGCCGCTGGCCGGCTGCGATCTCGGCGATCAACGCCGCGGTCGTCGGCGCCGCGAACGGCCGCTGCAGCGTCAGGCATTCGTGCAACACCACGCCGAGCGCGTAGACGTCGCCACGGCGGTCGGCGGCGGCATCGTCGACCAGGCGTTCCGGCGGCAGGTACGCGAGCGAGCCGAACAACTCGCCGGAACGCGTGCGCGTCAGCCCATCGCCGTCCTCGAACCGAGCGACGCCGAAGTCGAGCACGACCGGTTGGTCGTCGGCCGTCAGCATCACGTTCTGCGGTTTGACGTCGCGATGCACGACGCCCTGCTCGTGGGCGGCGTGCAGCGCGCGGGCGACGCGTTCGATCAGCGCGAGCGTCGCCGCGATGCGCGCCGGGCGGTCCGGCAACGCCGCCAACAACCGGTTGCTGCCCGCATCCGGGGACTGCCGCGCGCGCTGCAGCCGCGCGGCCAGCGACTCGCCGGCGACGTAGCGCATCGCCAGGAACGGCGTCGAGCCGGTCAGGTCCGCCTCGTGGATCGGACAGATGGCCGGATGATCGAGACGCGCCAACGCCGTCGCCTCGCGCTGCAGCCGTTCGCGGCGCGTGCTCGACAGCCAGCCGCCACGTTCGTCGAGTACTTTCAGCGCGATGCGGCGGTCGAGCGCCAGGTCTTGCGCCAGCCAGACGACGCCCTGGCCGCCGCGGCCGAGCTCGTGCAGCAACCGGTAGTGGCCGATCGTACGCGCGGGGCCGTCCGGGCCGGCCGCGCCGTTCGCTGCCGGTGCTTTGGGCGCACGATCGTGGCCGTTGGCGAGGGCGTCGAACTCGCGCGCGATGCGCGCTTCGAAGCCCGGAAAGCGCGCCAGGTAGTCCGCGCGCGCGCGCTGCTGGCCGTCGGCGCGGTCCTGGTCGTACATCGCGAGGAAGTCGCCGGCGGCGGCTTCGGCAGCGGCTTCCGAGTCGTGCAGCATGACGGTGAGACCCGGCCGGCCGCACGTGCGGCGGCCAGCCCGGGCGATCCTACAGGCGGCAATCGACGGCGATACCCCGCGTCGCCGACAAGCCGAGCGGATTGGTATTGCGGGCATCCAGCACGAGCGTCTGGAAGAACAGCGGTTGACCGTCGAAGACGGGGTTCAACGGCAGTCCGATCGGGAGGTCGGCGCTGCCGTCGGGTCCGGTGAGCATCGCGTTCAGCAAGTCGTTCGCGACCCACAGCTGGCAGCCGGTGCCGCCGATGATGCCGAGGTCGAGCGGCAGCGGGATGACGCCGGCGAATTCGTTCGACAAGCCGATCACCGGCAAGCACAGCACGAACGCACCGCCGTCGATGCTGTCGCCGCGGATCTGGTAGTGGAACGTGCTGCCGAGCGTCGGCACGGCGGACAGCAGCGTGTTGGGCACGACATTGCCGCACGGATCGCCGAAGTAGAGCCAGTCGCACGCCGAGATCTCGATGCGCACCGAATACATCACGCCGCTGATGCCGTTCAGGCGGTCGCGTTGGTAGACGTAGAGCGTGTTCGGACCATTGACGAGCCACGGGGCGACGTTCTGGATGGTGATCGTCTTGACGTTGGTGCCCGGCCACGTGGTGATGTCGCCGGCGGTGCCGGGGATCGCGTTCGTGTTGAGGTAGATCCCCATCGTGTTCGGCCCGGAGCCGACCGGGTCGCCGAGCCCGTCGTCGGCGTGGTAGTGGATCGTCAGCTTCGCCTTCTTCAGGTCGCCGGCGCAGGTGTTGACGTTGAACGGGTGCGCGAACAGCGCACTCCGCGGCGCGCCCGGTTGGCTGGTGAAGGGCGGGCCCATCGTCGACGACACCCACTTCGCCTGTGGGTCCTGGATCAGACTCGGCGCCCATGCAGCGTTGGCGACGACGTGCGCCGCCGGGCCGCTCGCGGCGGTCACGAAGTCGGCCAACGTGAAGACCGCGTTGCTCAACGGTTGCGCCGGCGGACCGTCGAGACAGCGGATCGCGCTGTCCACCCCGCCGAGCACGCCGTTGCCGCTGCGCAGCGTGATGATCTCGATCGGCGGCGGGCACGGCTTCACCGTCAGCACCGCCGCGTACATCACTCCGGTCTGGACGTGGCCGACGTCGCGCACGTAGACGCACAGCGTGTTGGACCCGTTCGCATTCAGCGCCGCGATCGGCACGTTGGCGGTGACGACGAGGTTGCAGTTGGCGCCGCCGTTGCCATCGAGCACCGACGCCGGGACCGCGTACTGATTGACGAACAAACCCACACTCGGCGAGCCCGCGGGGTCGCCGAGCCAACTGCTGACACTGCACGAGAACGACAGGCTCGCGCTCAGCATGTTGCACGTCGTGACCGTGAACGACTGCGCGTAGATCGCCGAACTCGGGCCGTAGCCCAGGTTGGTCGAGATCCACTTCGCTTGCGGGTCGGCGTTCAGCGACGGGCACCACAGCGGCGACGGCCACACGATCGTGGCCGCGGGCCCCGACGCGGCGTTGGCCAGATTCGCCGGTGTCGTCGGGATCGCGGTCATCGGCGCACCGGCGAGCATCGTGATCGCGGCATCCGGGCCGCCATACGAGCCGTTGCCGCTGCGCAGCTTGATCACTTCGTCGCTGCGGCAGGCGACGTAACACAGCGTCGCCGAGTACATGACGCCCGCGACGCTGGCGCCGGTGTCGCGCAAGTAGACCTGCAGGCGGTTCTGGCCGGCGACGAGCAGCGGCGCGATCGATGTGCTCGTCCACGTCGTCTGCGGGGCGACCAGACCACCGAAGCCCGGAATCGGCTGGCCGTTGAGATAGACGCCGATCGGGTTCGGGCCGCCCGCGGGATCGCCGAGTTGGTCGTCGGCGCAGAACGCGAACCTGATGCTCGCGGCTTGCACGCCGCAAGTCGGCAGCTGGAACGACTGGCAGTACATCGCCGACACCGGGGTCAGGAACTGCGTCGTCGCGATCCACTTCGCCAGCGGATCCGCATTCAGGCTCGTGCACCACGACGGCGCGGGCTGGACCTCGACCGCCGCGGCGCCGCCGCACGCGCCGGCAAAGTCCGCCGGCGTGAACGCCGACGGACGCAGCGGCATGATCGGCGCGAACGCCGAGATGTTGGTGATGCCGCTCTGGCCGTTGCTGCGCAGCGTCAGGCACTCGTAGGGCGACGGAATCGCTTGGGCCGCGACTGCGGCCACGAACAAGAACATCGACGAGCAGGCAAGCAATCGCGGTTTCATGGGTTCCTCGTTGGTTGAACAACCCACCGGTGACCGCCCGCGGCCGGCCTGGACAGAAACCTCGGAATCTCGCGCCGGCCCTCCGCTTTTCAGCCGCGGTGGTCACAGCAAGCGGCCGACGAGTGCGGCGCTTCGTCATTTCAACGACCAGCGGGCAGGCGAACGACGATGTCCGGATTGGTCCCGCTCGTCACCACCACTTCCTGGTCGGTCAGCTTGTCGCGCAAGGTCCACACCTGCAGACGGTGCAGGCCCGGTGCGCACCACAAGGTGTTGCCGCCATCTGCGTCGACCTGCCCCCCCGCGATCGGCGGTCCCACCTGTGGCTCACGCAACGCCGACAACCGCACGCTGCGCGCCGGCAGGCCCTGGTCGTTCAGGACCTTCACCGGAAGCCACCCCCACTCCTCGACCCGCACGTCGACCTCGAGCTCGGCGCGGTCGGTCAGGAATGGCCCGGTCTGGGCGGGCGCCAGGAGTTCATTGCGAGCGCCTGGGCCTTCGCCACCCGTGGGCTTCACGAGCAACGCGAATCGTCTGCCGAGCGGCAAGGCGGGCAGGGTGAACGCATCACCGTCGCTGCGCGCGCGGGCGTCGACAGAGTGTACGGACTTGTCGTCCTCCCAGGCGAAGACCTGGACGTCGAACGGACCGACCGGCTGACCGCCCGATCGCGTCACGGTGCCGTGCACCGTGCATCCGGCGAGCTCGCGGTCGCCGATGCGCAGTTCGACGTCATCGCGTCCGGCGGCGATGCCGCGCTGCTCGAACACCAACGCGCGATGCTCCGGAACCGGCAGGGCCCGGACGGTCCAGGTCACGGCCGGGTGCACGAGCAGCGCGAAGCCGCCGTCGTCACCCGTAGTGACATCCTTCACGGCCCCGAACAGATCGCGCAGGGTCGGCATGCCGATCACATGGGACGTCTCGACGATCCCCGGCACCGCGCTGACGCGAACGCCGGGAAAGGGTGCGCCATTGCCGTGCACCACGCGGCCCTGGATCGCCGCGAACTGCAGCAGGACGAGCCGCACTTCGGCGTGTGGTTGCGCCGGTGAGGTCTCGATCCAGGTCGCCGTGCTGCTCGCGTACACGCCCTCGCTCGCCACGAGCTGGTAACGCGCGTGCTTGCGCACGGGGATCGAGAAGCGGCCGTCGTCTCCCGCCTTCGCGCCGCCGCGTTCGCTGTCGAACGGGTCCCGCTGCTCGGGATCGTACTCGCGCCACGCCGTCACCTCGGCCTTGGCCACGGTTTTGCCCGACGCATCGACGACGATGCCCTCGAGCGTGATGCCGCCGGGGAAAAGCAGCACGAGTTCATCGACTTGCTGCGGCGGATGGATCCGCACGTGCTCCGAGAACGTCTTCGCGCCGCCGAGTTCGCCGCGCACCTGGTAGCCGACGTGCGCGCGCACGGGCAGCTCGAAGCGTCCGTCGGATCCCGTGGCAATTGGTTTCGGCATCTGCGCCTGCCCCCGCTGCAGGATGCTCCCACCATTGACATGCGCCACGACGCGAGCGCCACCGGCAGGCCGGCCATCGCTGTGCAACACGATGCCGCGCACGACCAGCGGCGTCTCCAGCACGAGCTTCATCTCCTGCTTCGCGGCCCGCGTGGGCCCGAGTTGGAACTCGCCCGTGGTGAGATCTCCTTTGCTCGCGGACACCGTGACGCACTCGAGCTCGAACGCGGCCTGCGCGTGACCCTGGACGTCCGTGTGCAGTTCCAGCAACGGCGTCCGGCCATGGCCCGAATAGGAATTGCCCTTGTTGCCCATCGCCTTCTGCATCGCCGCATCCCGTTCGACCCGCTTTGGCGACCACACCGTCACGACCGCGTCGGCAACGGGCCGATCGTCCTCGCCCACGACCAGGAACCGAGCCAGCCAGGCCGGCACCCGCGCGCTTGCCGTGTCAGGTGCAAGCTCCGCCTTCGCTCCGCCATCGGCAGCCTCCTCGACGGTGGCGGCATCCTGCCGTTCGACTGGACCGCCCGCTGGCTTCGCCTGATCCGCCGCCTTGGCCGGTAACACGCCGGTTTCTGCGCTGTGCGCAGCCGGTTCACCGACGCACCACCATGCGCACACGAACAGGGCCACGACAACGACCAGGACTCCCAGCGCGAACGGCCCGAGCTTCATCGGCGACCTCCGGAACGAAGGCAGTCTAACAAGGCCGGAGGGCAATCCTTGGAATTGCCGGACTCCGGTGTCGACCTGACGTGATCAGAATGCAACGACGGCCGATCACAGCAAGCGGCCGCGCAGCAGCTCCCAGGCGACGTTGAAGTAGATCATCAGACCGGAGACGTCGACGAGCGTCGCGACGAACGGCGCCGACGCGCTCGCGGGATCGAGACCGCAACGCTTCAGCAGGAACGGCAGGCCGGCGCCGACGACCGAACCCCAGGCGACGACGCCGATTACGCTGCACGCGACG
>Ga0207428_10000924_pt1 | contig 32817 bp, 29 predicted proteins | sample RhiMethybrSRZTD1_FD_187600 | JGI IMG/M metagenome (GOLD analysis project Ga0207428, IMG submission 187600) | Populus rhizosphere microbial communities from Tennessee, USA - Rhizosphere MetaG P. TD hybrid SRZTD1 (SPAdes) (version 3) | ecosystem: Host-associated > Plants > Roots > Rhizosphere >...
GCCGCGGCCAGGAAGAGCCGGGGCCCCGAGAGCGGCTCCCTCCGCCAGAGGAGGAAGAACGCGCCGGCCACCGCGGCGGCGAGCGCGAGCGTGAAGGCCGCCGAGTAGTACGCGCGCGCATCGAGGAGCGAGAACCGATCCGCGGCCTCGACGAGCCAGAGGACACAGACGGACAGCGCGATCTCGGCCAGGAGCACGGCCTCCCCGACCCTCGACGGCCTTCGCGCCCGGGCGGCGATCGCCAGCCCGGCGAGCACGGCAACGGCGGCAAGGGTGACGCCGGCGAACCGAACGTCGACGTCGGCGAAGTCGCGCACCACGCCCGCGAGGCCGAAGAAGCCCCGCGTCGACCGGTACGTGATGACGTAGTCCCACACGGCCGACGGAGCGAGCACGAGGATCACCGCCGTCCCCAGGGCCGCCGGCCCGAGAAGCAGGGCCGCGCCGAGCGCCCTCTCCGTGCCCGAGGCCCGCCGAGCACCCGGCACGAGGAGCGGCGCGAGGACGAGCGGCACGGTCTTCGCCAGAACGCCGAGGCCGAGGAACAGACATCCACCGAGCCAGGCCGCGATCTCGCGCGACCGCCGGTGGGCCCCCAGGGCGGCGACGGCCAAGGTGACGAGGAGCCCCACCTGGACGTCGCTGTTCCCGTGCTGGCAGACGAGGATGATCGCGACGGGGTTGAGCGCGATGCCGACCAGCAACGCGCGCCGCACGGCGGCTCGATCCGCACCGAACGAGAGGAGCGTCACGTACAGCGTGACCACCAGGGCGGACTCGACGAGAACGAGGTAGACCCGGAGCGCCGTCCAGAAGGCGACGCCGAGGAAGCCGGCGACCGCGTCGACCGCCGCGATGACCACGAGCCAGAGCGGCGGCCAGTTGAGGACACCGGTCTCGTACGGGTTCCGGCCCTGGTCCAGCGCCGCGAGAGCTGTCCGCCAGAAGTCGACGTCGAGTGAATGCGCGTCCCCGATCGCGACGACGAACGCGACACGCGCGAGCCAGGCAGCGCCGAGGACGACCCCGAGATCGCGTATGGCGCCGCGCACGAGCCCGAAGGCTAGACCCTGGCTCCGTCGTCCCCGTTCGCGCGTGGACCGAACAGGCCGACCGTCGCGAGCAGGACGAACGACGGGACGAGCGGCACCGAGTACTCCGCGACCGCGTAGACGGCGAGCGACGTGGACAGCATGATCGCGAACGCCGCCGCTGCGAGCACGAGCGGGACGACGACGCGCCGCGGGCGGCGCCAGAGGACGGCGACGAGCCCGAGCAGGAGCCACATGAACGGCCGCGGGTACAGGCGCGAGACGTCGTCGAGCCGCTGGACGAGCGCAGGCTGCCCCGACCGGTCGGGCAGGTTGGCCAGCAGCTCGCCCACCCGCCGGTCGAGCGCCTCGGCTCCCACGCGATCGGCGGGGTCGCGGAAGACGAGCCCGTGGTCGTTCGGCGACGTCCACGCCTCGCGGATCCGGCCGTCCGGTGTCGAGATGGAGGGCGACTCGCGCGAGGACGGGATCGGCTCGCCCTCGTAGCTCGTCGCAGGCGGAGCAGCGCCCGCCGTCTGTCGCGTGGACGATGGCGCGGGCGAGCTCGCCTCGTCGGCGGTCATGGGTGCGTAGAGCGGCCAGAGCAGAAGGCGCCAGAGATCCCGAGAGACGCCCCGCGCATAGGTCCCGGGATGCGCGAGGATCGCCTCCCGCGCGACGCGGCCGAGGTGGCGGTAGTCGTCGTCCCAGCCCCAGGTTCGGTCGGCCAGGACGGTGAGGTCGTCGTGCATCCGCGAGCTGCCCGACGAGAAGAACGTGTCCAGATCGATGCCCCGCGACTTGTAGGGCTCGTTCGGCAGGAGCTCCCGCGAGACGGCCTGCGCGAGCTCCTCGGACGCCTCGCCGTTCCCGGGCTCGACGATCCGGTCGGCGACGAAGGTGCGGAAGAGGAGCGAGGCCGACCCACCGCGGACGACGGTGAAGTCGTCGGCCCGCACCGAGTTGTGCACGGCGAGCGCGAAGAGCGGCACGAGCGCACCGGCGGCGAATGCGGCGGCGGCGAGCGCACGAGGCCTCAGCCCTCGTGCCGCGAGGAGCGGCGCGAGCCCGAGCAGGACGAGCACCTGGCCGACCGGCCGCGTGAAGACGAGCGCCGCAACGCCGACCCCCAACGCCGCCGCGCGACCCGCCGTGGGTCGCTCGACCGCTCTCGTCAGGAGCAGCGCGAGGAGCGCGAATGCCGCCGCGAAGAGCGCGTCGCTCGCGAGCTCGTGGAAGAGGAGGACGTAGCCGGGGTACGCGAGGAGCGCGCCCGCCGTCGTCAGCGCCGCGACCGGGCCAAAGCGCCGGGCGACGGAGAACCACGCGACGATCGAAAGCGAGTAGAGCACGGCCATGCCCACCTCGCTGACGACCGGGCCGAGGTCGAGGAGCGCACCGGCGACCAAGGGCGTCCCCGGCGTGCGCGAGAGAATCGCCTGCGGGAACGTGACGTGGGCCTCGAAGAGCTGCGCGTAGTCCAGGAGATAGCGCGGCAGGTCGCGGCCCTCCTGGAGCGGCAGGGCGATCGAGACCAGAGCGTAGACCGCGAGCGCGACGACGAACAGGAGGGGCTCCGCGACGCGTCCCTCGGCGAGCTCCACGAGCGCGCGGCCGGCGCGAACGACCGTGCCACGGCGCGTCGCCACCGCGGCAGCGTAGTCGACGTCCGAGACGTCTACCCACGGGGATGCGTGCTACGGTCGGCCGCCGAACGCGATGTCTCCTGCCGCGCCCGAGATCTCCGTCGTCATCCCCTGCCTGAACGAGGAAGAGGCGGTGGGAAAGGTGGTCGACCAGGCGCTCGAGGGCATCCGCCGCTCCGGTCGGAGCGGCGAGGTGATCGTCGTCGACAACGCCTCGACCGACCGCTCGGCCGAGATCGCCGCCGAGCACGGGGCGGTCGTCGTGCGCGAGGAACGTCCGGGCTACGGCAGCGCGTACCTCGCGGGCCTCGCGTATGCGCGCGGCGAGTACATCGTGATGGGCGACGCCGACGAGACCTACCCCATGCAGGAGCTCGCGCCGTTCGTCGAGCGGCTCGCGGCCGGCGACGACCTCGTGATGGGCTCGCGGTTCGAGGGGACGATCCACGGCGAGGCGATGCCCTGGCTCAACCGCCACATCGGGAACCCGATCCTCACCGGCCTGCTCAACATGCTGTTCGGGGTCAAGATCTCGGATGCCCACTGCGGCATGCGCGCGGTGCGAAGCGACGCCCTCCCCGTGCTCGACCTCCATTCCACCGGGATGGAGTTCGCGTCGGAGATGGTCTTCAAGGCGTTCCGCCGCAAGCTCGCGATCAGCGAGATCCCGATCGACTACTACCCGCGCGTCGGAGAGTCGAAGCTGAATCGCTTCGGCGACGCCTGGCGCCACGTGAAGTTCATGCTGCTCTACAGCCCGAGCTGGCTCTACTTCGTGCCGGGGCTGCTGCTGCTCTTCCTCGGTGCGGTCGGGGCGGTCGCCCTCGCCGCCGGCCCGGTCACGGTGCTCGGCCGGACGTGGCAGATCCACACGCTCTTCGCCTGCATCTTCGCCGTGCTGCTCGGCATGCAGGTCGTGCAGCTCGGCGTGTTCGCGCGCGCGTTCGCCGCGTCGCATCTCGGCGAGCGCGACCCCTGGGTCGAGCGCTGGCGCGACCGGCTGAGCGTCGAGCACGGCCTCGTCGCCGGCGGGATCATCCTCGGCATCGGCCTCCTGACGATCCTCGTGATCTTCGTCAACTGGGCGATCGGCGGCTTCGGCGCGCTGTCGCACGAGTACGCGACCGCGATCGGCTTTACGCTGCTCGCGCTCGGGACGCAGGTGATCCTCGGCTCGTTCTTCCTCGCCCTGCTGACGATGCGGACGACCGAGCCGTCACGCGCGAGCGTGGTCGAGCACGTGCCCGTCGCGTGACGGCGACGTGATCTCGGTCGTCGTCCCCGTCAAGAACGGCGGCGAGGATCTCGCGCGCTGCCTCGCCGGAATCGCCGCGCAGAGGGTGGACGAGGAGGTCGAGGTCGTCGTCGTCGACTCGGGCTCGACGGACGGCAGTGTCGACGTCGCCCGTGCCGCCGGTGCGGTCGTCGAGGAGATCGACCCCGCCGAGTTCGGCCACGGCCGGACGCGCAACCTCGGCGTGCGGCTCGCCAGGGGCGAGCTCGTCGTCTTCACCTCGCAGGACGCGGTCGCCGCCGACGAGACCTGGCTGGCGCACCTGTCGGCTGCCGCGCGCAGCGGTCCCGAGGTGGCCGGCGCGTACGGCCGCCAGCTCCCCCACGCCGACGCGCGGCCGCCCGAGCAGTTCTTCCTCGACTTCCTCTACGGCCCCGAGCCGCGCGTCCAGCACGTGCGCGAGGACGAGGAGCTGACCTTCGAAGCGACCCTCTTCTCCAACGTCAACGCCGCCGTCCCGCGGTGGGCGCTCGAGCGCTTCCCCTTCCGGGACGACCTGACGATGAGCGAGGACCAGGAGTGGTCGCGCCGTGCCCTCCGGGCCGGCTTCTCGCTCGTCTACGAGCCGAAGGCGGCGGTCCGGCACTCGCACGCGTACACGATCCGCTCCGCGTTTCGGCGGTTCTTCGACTCGGGGGTCTCCGCCGAGCACGCGTACGTCGAGGGGGACGAGTCGCGCGCCGCGCTCCGCCGCGCGGGGGCCCGGTACGCACGGGAGGAGCTCGCGTGGCTCTGGCGGACCGGCCGCCGCCGCTGGATTCCGTACACGGGGGTCTACGAGCTCGGGAAGTTCGCCGGCCTCCAGCTCGGCCTGCGGCACGAGCGGCTCCCGCGCCGTCTCGTCTCCCGCCTCAGCGCGTTCCCGGTCGAGGACGGTCGCGCGCGCCGGGCGGGAGCGCCCGCTGACTGAGGCTCAGCCTCGATCCGGCAGTCGAACCACCACGAGGTCCTCGTTGCGGATCACTGTCGTCCCGTGGAGCCTCGCGGCAAGATCGGGCGCGCACTCCGGGTCGGCAACGGCGTAGCGCACGCCGAGGCGCCGGGCGAGCGCGGCACCTTCGGGCCCTCCCTGGAGGATCTCGGCGGCCTGTCGGGCGAGCGGCAGTCGATCCACGAAGCCGACCTGTCGCTCGCTGAAGGCGGGGATCGTCGGCCGGCGCACGAGGTACGGCACCGCGAAGTGCAGGCAGGCGTCGCTGACGAGCCGCTCCGAGTCCGGAAGCACGCCGCGGTCGAGCCGGTCCCGGAAAGCGATGAGCCCGGTGACCGCGGGAGCACGCGGCTCCGAGCGGAAGACCCGCTCGGGTAGGCGCAGCCCGACCGACGTGCGCGCGAGATAGACGAGCACGAGCACGAATGCAGCGATCCAGACGGCGTCGGGCCTCCGTCGCGCGAACGCGGCTCCGAGCAGGACGGCGAGCCCGACACCGAGGAAGTAGACGACACGGCGGTACTCGAACGGGACGTGGACGCGCCAGAGCTGGCTCACGACGAGACACCCGAGCGCGAGCGACGCAAGCGCGAGCAGGGCGGGGTCGTGCCGGAGGCGCCTGGACGTGAGCACGAGCACGAGCGTCACGAGCGAGACGACGAGGAATGCGCCGCCGAAGTAGCCCTCCACCGCAGCCCGGTCGAACCAGTGCGGCCCGAGGAACCGGTAGCTCACCGGCTGTCCGAGCGACCGGCCCTGGAGCAGGAGGTGCGCGATGACGCCCGCCCCGAGCACACAGGCAAGCGCGGACGCGACCGCGACGGGCTTGATGATCCCCTCGCACCACCAGCCGCGTAGAGCGGCTCGCAGATCGCCCCTCCCGGCGACGACCCTGACGAGCGCGTCCACCAGCGGGGCTGCCGCGACCAGGGCCGCGACGAGGATCGCGCTCGTCGAATGCGCGGCCCCGACGCCGACCAGCGCCACCGCCAGGAAGACCGTGTGCCGCCACCCGCGTGAGCCGCGAAAGAGCAGCCCGAGCGACAGGATCACCAGCGGCAGGAAGACGATCGCGAGCGTCGTGCCGAGGCCGTGCCAGTACATCGGGTCGAGCCTGATCGGCGCCACCGCGTAGGCCGCTGCCGCGATCAGGCCCGCACCCGTCCCCCAGAGCACCGCCGCGGCCGCGTACATGCTCAGGATCGTCAGCGCCGAGATCACCACGATCCCGCTCGTCAAGGACCAGGACGAGATCCCGTCGAGCAGGAGGAAGCTGCCGTAGACCGCTCCGACCGCGGGCGGGTCGGCGAAGATCCGTCCGTCCTCGCCCGCGTAAGGGTCGTCGATCAGCAGATGGTGCTGCGCCGCCACCTGGTCCGCGTAGAGGAGGTAGTGCCCCCAGTCGGTCCCACGCGGCTGGAAGGGGTACGCGATGTCCCAGGACGAGGCGAGCGCGAACGCGACGATCGCCGCGAGCGCCGCGAGCGCGAGCAGCTCGCGACGGCGCGAGCCCCCGCGGTCGTCCGGTCGCTCGACGCCGAGCCGGAACGAGGCGACCGCCACCGGCACGACGAAGGCCGCCACGGCGAGGCGGATCGAGACCTCGTCGAGCGGCACGCCGAGGATCGAGATGGTCGTGAGCAGCGTCGCGAACGACGCGATCCCGAGCGCGGGGACGACGGCGACCTGGATCGAGAGCGAGCGGAGCTCGGCAGGCACGTACGAGAGCAGCGCAAGCCCGCAGGCGGCCACGAGGAGCGCCGTTGCCCCCAGGTACGGGGCGCCGGCGACCGCGCGTGTGAACAGCTCGACCACGAGGAGCGCGATCGAGGCCGACGCAACGCCGTGGCCCCGAGCCCGGTCCGGGATCACGTCGGCGAGGGATGCGCGCGAAGCACGTCCTCGCGGACGTCGCACCCCCAGCCCGGCCCCGACGGGACGACGAGCTCGCCGCCCCTGATCTCCGGCACCGCGGTGGTCAGCTCCTCGCGCCAGGGCACGTCGTCGACGTCGATCTCCAGCAGGCGGGTGTTCGGGATGGCCGCGCACCACTGCGCCGCGATGAAGGTCGCGAGGTGGCTGTAGTAGTTGTGGGGCGCGCAGGCGACCTCGTGGGTCTCCGCGAGCGCGGCGATCTTCAGCGACTGCGCAAAGCCGTTCCAGATCACGTCGACCGAGGCGACGTCCATCGCGCCCGCCTCGAGGTACGGCCGGAAGCCGCGGAGCGTGTAGAGGTTCTCGCCAGAGCAGAGCGCGATCGGCGAGCGTCGCCGCGCGTGGGCGAGCGCGGCGGGGTCGTAGGAGTCCACCTCCAGCCAGGCGAGGTCGTACGGCTCGAGCGCTCGGGCCACGCGCACGATCCCCTCGGTCGTGAGATTGAAGTTCAGGTCGACGATCGGCTGCGCGCGGCCGTCGGTGCCCTCACGGAACGCCTCGAGCAAGCGTGTCAGCGCCTCCAGCAGCTCGGCGGTCGGGTTGCGGTCGATCCCCCCGTCGCGGCCGAAGCCGGGCATCAGCACGCGCGGCTCGTCGCCCGGAACGACGATGTTTGTCTTGAACGCGCGGTAGCCGCGCTCCACGACCTCGCGCCCGAGCGCGGCCACCGCCTCGTAGGAGTCGAGCTTCGGCGTCCCGGTCACCTCCCAGGCGCGCGCGCGCGTCGTGCCGCAGTGCGACCAGTACAGGGGGACGGTCGTACGGGTCGGGCCGCCGAAGAGCTCCGCGACCGAGATGCCCAGCGCCTTTCCTTTCAGGTCGAGCAACGCGTTCTCGATGCCCCCGATCGCCTTCTGCACGATCGAGCCCGGGCTCTGGCGCGTACGGCGATACAGATCCCAGTGGATCGCCTCGACCGCGAGCGGATCGCGACCGACCACCAGCGGCGCGAGGTCGCTCACCACGCCGCCGAGCCCGGTCGGGGAGCCGTGGGAGTCGGTCACCTCGGCCCACCCAACGAGCCCGTCGTCGGTCGTCGCCTTGACGAACAGCCAGGGCCGCCACCCGGCGTCGCAGGCGAGCGTCTCGAGCGAGGCGACTCTCACGCGACGACGATACGCCACGCCTCGGATCCAGTCGCCGCTCGACTCAGACGCCGTACACCCAGCGGTCGATACCTCCCCAGGCGATCCGGCCTCTCGGAATCAGACAGGGCGCGTCGAGGGCCCCGACCGAGACCACGAGCGCAAGACCCAGCTTCCGTAGCTCCGGTGCGCACGGATCGATCGAAACGAGGATCGAATCCTGGGCGAGGAGGTCGATCCGTGTCGGCCCGCCCGGCGTCCACCCGAATTGGATGTACGACGCGCCACGGTTCCAAGCGGATCGGGCGCGACCGTCCGGATCGAGCACCTGCCACATCGACTCCCGCGGGCCGACCCACTGCTCGCCGGTCAGCGTCGGCTGCCCGTTGGCCATCAGGAGCGCGTCGAAGGTGGCATCGTCCGAGGCCCAGCGCCCACCTTTGCCGAGCGTCCGGCCGGAGTCGGTCATCGCGGTCGCCGCCTGCGACGAGCGCAGGTCTCCCAGGCCACGCTGGAGCGGGTTCGCGAGAGCGACGACGAACAGCGCGACGACGGGAAGCGCCGCGAGTGCCAGCGGACGGTCGGGCCGCCAGATCGCGACCGCGACGCCAAGCCCGACCACCACGGCGGCCAGGACGATCCCGGCCCACGGCAGCCTGGGCAGCGCCTCCTCTCGGAGCGCTCGGCCACCGAGCACGGTCACGAGCACCGTCAGCCCGAATGGACGGCCACGACCGCCCGCGGATCGCGGCGCGCCGCATCCGCCCAGGCAGTGAGGACGAGTGCGAAGACGATCGTGGCGACGAGGCCGACGATCTCGGCCAGCCGATCGGGGGGGACGAGCGTCAGCGGCATGAGCCTGAGACCGACCGAGCTCGGCCAGTCGACGCTGATCCACGCCAGAGACCCGAGCAGAACGGCGCCCGCGGCGGCCGCAGGGGCCCGGACCGGCGACGCCCGCCAGTGGACCGCGGACGCCAGCACGAGGCTCGGCACGGCGAGGACGAGGTAGCCGCTCGACAACGACGACTCTTTCGTCCCGCGCGCGATCGGCGTGCCGACCCCGAGAATCCACGTATGCGGGGCCCCGAAGAGGAGCCCCAGCCCCACGAACTCGCCGAGGCTCCGCCGGGAGCCGGGATATTCAGTGCCGGCGATCACCTCGACCGCGTCCGAGTGGGCGACGATCAGCCCAGCGAGCACGAGGCCGGCGGCGAAGACGCCCCCGAGGCCGACGATCGCGGCGCGACGACCGCTCGACGCAAGCGCCGCAGCGAACGTCGGGACGAAGACCGCCGTGGCCAGCGGGATCGTCCAGGGCGCGTACCCGAGCCCCGCCCTCGCGACGCACAGAGCCGCGACGGCGAAGGCGCAGAGGCAGAGGGCGTCGGCACCCCTCGCCCGCCACCGGTCGAGACCGGTCAAGGCGAGGACGGCACCCAGAAGCGGCGGGGCCAGCACACCGAGCGGGCTCAACGACCACCAGTGGTTGACCGGCGCGAGCAGCACCACGGACGTCGCCGCGACAGCGATCCCGGGTCGCGCGCCGAGGCGTGAGAGCCAGACCGGCACCAGCGCGGCCACGAGTGCCATGGGAAACCACCAGATGGCGGCGAAGAGGACCGAGTCCGGCAGAAGGACCGCGGCCTTCGCCGCCACTGTCTCCCAGTGGAGCAGGGCGGACGGCACGTCGCGCGCCGTCGGCGCGACGAGCTCGACGTCGGGGAAGGCGAGCGGCGTGGCGAAGCTGTCGTCTCCCCGGGACATGAGACCCAGGAGCCAGGGCGTTGCCCGGTTCCACTCGTCGAACCGGATGGTTCTGGGAGTCCCGACGAGCACGCCGGGCGCGTTCTCTCCGCGGGTCTCGCTGAGGTACCCGACGCCGAGCGAGGAGGTCGTCACGGCGGCCAGCGACAGGGCGGCGTAGACGGCAGCCACACCGCAGAACCACAGTCGCAGCGTGGAGGATCTCGCGACCAGGGCGCGGGCCCCGGCGATCACGGCTGGCCGGGATAGGGCTCCCGCTCGATGGCGGGGAGATGCGCGCGCCCGCTCGCGGCGAGCTCCTCCGCCCGCGCGAAGTCGTCCTCGTCGTCGATGTTCAGGCCTTCGTAGCCCTCCGTGAGGAACGGCGCGAGCATCCGGCCCTCCCGCGTGCCGGTCGCCTCGACCACCCGCGTCCAGGCGATCTCGAGCGCGCTGTTCTGGACGTAGATCGGGGGCAGCGCCTGGTACTGGCCCGCATGCCAGGCCACGTCGAGGTGGGACTGGTCGAGGAGCGGCCGCATCAGGCGGCCGACCTCGTCGATCACCCACATCTTCCCGGGGTGCTGCTTGACGAGCTCGACGGCGCGGATCGAATCCGCCTCGGGCGTCGCGAGCAGCTGGTCGAGCCCACGGCGGATCACCTCGGGGCCGCGGAACGGGTTCGTCGCGCGCACGATCGCGAAGAGGTCGTAGCGCTCGTCGAGCCGCCGCAGCGTCCAGGCGATCCACTCGATGTCGGGCGACGTCGAGCTCGCGTACTCGACGGGCCGCAGGAACGGGACGTCCGCCCCGTACCACCGCGCGACCTGGGCGATCTGCTCGCTGTCCGTCGAGACGAGGATCCGGTCGAACACCTCGGCGCGGCGCGCGGTCTCGATCGCATACGCGAGCAGCGGGTGGCCTGCAAGCCTTCGGACGTTCTTGTCCTTGACGCGCTCGGATCCCGCCCGGGCGCCGATCAGCGCTATCGCGCTCGGCACCGCGCCTCTTCCCACAACGCGTCGAGGGACGGGGTCTCGACCGCGTGCCGGCGCGCGGAGCGCACGACCGAGCCGACGATGGCGTCGAGCTCCGTGGGCCGTCCGGCGGCAGCGTCGCGCGCGGCCGAGGTCGTCAGCTCCGGCGGCATGGCCTCGATCATCCCCCATTGCTCGTCTGCGGCGAGCGAGACGCCATCCGCTGCGGCCGTCGACACCGCCTCGTCGAGCGAGGCGCGCAGGCGCTCCCGCCAGGCCGGATCGTCCCGGAGCGCGCCGACGGGCCGGCCCGAGGCGACGGTCGCCGCGGCGAGCACCGCCAGCCGCGTGGCCTTCTCCCAGAGCACCTCCCGCTCGTCGTCGAGCTGCACGACCTCGATGCCGGGGACGCGGAGCGGCGCGAGCGCCGCCGCCAGGCGTTCACGGTCGAGATCCCGCGAGGCGGCGGTGACCCTTCCCGGTGACGGCGTCCCCTGCACGACGAAGCCGGGCTCCGGCGCGTGCGCCGACAGGCTCCCGATCGACCCGGCAGCGACGACAGGAGGCGCTTGCGACAGCCTGTAGCTCGAGCCGTCGAACCGCGCCCGCAACGCGTCGACGTGCTCCAGGCCGTTCAGCAGCGGCAGGACGACCGCGCCGCGGAGCGCCTCGGGTTCGACGCGATCGAGCGCCGCCCCGAGGTCGTAGGCCTTCACCGCGACGGCAAGCAGCGCAACGGGCTGCTCGAGCCGGGTGGTCGCTTCCGGGTGCGCGACGGTCGTCTGGCCGCCGTCGACGAGCGTCAGCCCCCGCTCCCGGATCACCGCGACCGTCCGCTCGGTGCCCACGGCCAACGCGCCGGTGCGGGCCGCGAGCACGCCTCCGATCCCGCCGAGCCCGAGCACGGCGAGCGGCGCCGGTGTCACGCGAGCGCGGGGTCGACCACGAGGTTCACGTACCGGGCCTCGGAATACACGTCGAGTGCCTCGACCCCCGCCTCCTTCCAGCCCGTGCCCGACTGCTTCACCCCGCCGAAGCCCATGTGCGGCTCGCTCCCGTGCGTCCCGGCGTTGACGACGACCACGCCCGCCTCGACCTGCTCCGCGAACCGCATCGCGCGATGGACGCTCGCCGTGTGGATCGCGGCGGTGAGGCCGTACGGCGAGGCGTTGACGAGCGTGAGTGCCTCGTCGAGCCCGCCGACGCGGTAGAGCGCGGCCACGGGGCCGAACAGCTCCTCGCAGGAGAGCGGTGCATCCGCCGACGCGCCCTCGACGAGGGTCGGCGCGACGTGCCAGCCGACGGTCCCGACGCGCTCGCCCCCGCGCAGGACGACGGCGCCCTCGTCGCGGGCCCGCCCGACCGCCGTGAGGATCCGCTCCATGCTCGCCTCGCTGATCACCGGGCCGGGATGGTCGAGCGCGTCGATGCGCGCGAGCAGCCGGGTGCGGAGCTCCTCGTAGATCCCGTCGAAGGCGACCACCCGGCTCGCGGCCGCGCACCTCTGCCCGGCGTTGGAGAACGCGGATACGAGGATCCACTCGACCGCGCGGCCGAGGTCGGCGTCGTCGCAGACGACGAGCGCGTTCTTCCCGCCCATCTCGAGGCAGGTTTTCGCGAGCCGCCGCCCGGCGGCCTCGGCGACCACGCGACCCGTCCCGGCCGAGCCGGTGAAGCTGACGAGGTCGACGCGAGGGTCCTCCACGAGCGGCAGGCCGGCCTCGGGCCCGAGCCCGTGGACGACGTTCAGCACCCCTGGCGGCAGGCCCGCCTCGAGGCACAGCCGTCCCATCCACCAGGCGGAGAGGGGCGCGTGCTCGGACGGCTTGAGCACGGAGGCGTTGCCGCAGAGGATCGACGGGAACGCCTTCCAGGCGACGTTCGGGAGCGGCGTGTTGAAGGAGATCAGGAGCGCGGCGACGCCGACGGGGCGGCGGAGCGTCAGCACGGTGCGGTGCGGCATCGACGCGGTCGTCGTGCGCCCGTAGGAGCGCCTGCCCTCGCCCGCGACGAAGAAGCCCATCTCGATCGCAGCCCCGGTCTCGCCACGCGCGAGCGCCAGCGGCTTGCCGGTCTCGGCGGCGACGATCTCACTCGCCTCGTCGCTGCGCTCGCGCAGGAGCTCTGCGATCGCGCGAACGACGTCGCCCCGCTCCACGTGGGTGCGCGAGCCCCAGTCGGGTTGCGCGTCGCAGGCGGCGTCGACCGCCGCGGACGCGTCGGCGCGGCCCGAGCGGGTGATCCTGCAGAGCGAGGCGCCGTCGGCCGGGCGGGTCTTCTCGAGCCACCGACCGTCCGCCGCCGGTCGGTCTTCCCCGGCAACGAGGTTCGGCACCTCGGCCGGGATCACCAGGCCGACCAGCCGCCGTCGACGACGATGTTCGCGCCCGTCACGTACGAGGACGCATCCGACGCGAGGAAGACCACCGCCCCGACCGCCTCCGACACGTCCATCAGGCGGCCGAGCGGCGAGCGCGCCGAGAACGCCTCGACGAACGGCAGCGGCTGGTCGTTCTCGATGCCGTGCGGCGTCAGCGTGTTGACCCGGACGCCGCTACCGCCCCAGTACGTCGCGAGGTAGCGCGTCAGGTTGAGCAGCGCAGACTTCGAGACCGAGTACGCCGCGGGCTTGAAGAACGGCTCGCCCTCGCTGCGGCGGAACTCGTAGAGCGCCTGGTGCGGCGAGAGCAGGCCGTAGACGGAGCCGACGTTGACGATCGAGCCGCGCCCCTCGCGGGCCATTGCCCCGCCGACGACCTGGCAGGGCACGACGACGCCGAGGACGTTCACGTGGACGACTCGCTCGAGCGCCGCGGGCGGGACTTCCTCGAACGGCCCGACCTCCGAGGCGGGCGCGTCCGGGGGCGCGTCGATCGCGGCGGCGTTGACGAGGAGGTGCGGGACACCCCAGTCGACCTCGACGAGCGCGAGTGCCGCCTCGACCGCCCCGCGGTCGGTCACATCGCAGCGGTGTACACGGATCTCGCCCTCCTCGAGCCCGGTGCGCAGAGCGGCAGCCGTCTCCCGCGGCTCCGTCTCGAGGTCGAGGATCGCGACCCGCATGCCGCGCCCTGCCAGCGCGACGGCGAGCTCGGAGCCGAGCTGACCCATCCCACCGGTGACGACGGCGACGCGCCCGGCAAGATCGAAGAGCGGGTCGCTCACGGCGCCGATCGTACTCTCGACGCGCCGCGCGAGGCTCTACGCGGGACGCGACGCGGTGCTCGACAGCGTGTCGGCCGCCGCGGGGTCGCCCACGTCCCGGGCGGCGATCACCTCGTCCTCGGCGACCGGCCGCAGGAGTGGGCGCCCCAGCAGCTCGTCCAGCGCGTACGGCGGGAGGCCGCCGTCGGCCGGCGACTTCGCGACGACGTCGCCGTCGGCGAGGACGTGCCCCGCCGCGAGCGCGCGAGCGGCGACGAGCTGCTTCCCCATCTTCTGGAGCGGCTTCTCCTCGCTCGGGAGCGGCCGCTTGACGCCGTCGCCGATGGCGATCGGCACACGGCGCAGGTCGCGGACGAGCTTCCGCATCCCCTCCGGCATCAGCGAGAACGCGTGGTCGGTGCCCTTCGCGGTATGGGAGAGCGTGAAGTGCTTCTCGACGACGCGCGCGCCCAGCATGAAGGCGACAGGGGCCATCGCGATCCCGTCCTGGTGGTCGGAGAGCCCGATCACGAGCTCGGGGTAGCGCTCGCGCAGCGTGGCGATCACGCCGAGGTTCAGATCCTCGACGGCGGCCGGGTAGGCGGCGGTGCACTGGAGCAGGCAGAGCGTCCCGCCCACGCCCGTGACGGTCTCGACCGCGCGGTCGACGTCCTCGATCGTCGCCCCGCCCGTCGAGACGACGAGGGGCTTGCCGAAGCCGGCGACGTGCCGCAGGAGCGGGGTGTTCGTCAGGTCTCCGGAGGCGATCTTGAACGCGGGCGCCCCGAGCTCGGCGAGCAGATCGGCGCTCGGCTCGTCGAACGCGGTCGCGAAGAACACGAGACCGAGCGAGCGGGCCTCGTCCCGGAGCGTGACGTACGCATCGCGGTCGAGCTCGAGCGCCTCGCGGTGCGCTCCGTAGGTCGGCCCGAAGCTGTTCTCGTTGTCGTACGGGCTGTCGTACAGGGCCCGCGTGTACAGGCGCCGGTTGTCGCGCTTCTGGAGCTTGACGGCGTCCACGCCTGCCTCGTGCGCGGCACGGACCAGCTCTCGCGCCCGCTCGACGCTGCCCTGGTGGTTGTGGCCGATCTCCGCGATCACGAAGCACGGCGTGTCGTCGGCGATCCTGCGGCCGTCGATGCGGAGCTCGCGCACCGCGCGATCGTACCCGTGTCAGGTGTCTCCCTCCGGCTGCCGATAGGGATACGGTGCCGCGGATGCCAACCACGCTTTCGATCCTGATGCCCGTCTACAACGAGCGCGAGACGCTCGAGCGGGCGGTCGCCGACGCACTCAGCGCCGAGCTTCCGGTCGAGGCGCGCCAGCTCGTGATCGTCGACGACGGCTCGACCGACGGGACGCGCGAGATCCTCCGCGAGGCGGCATGGCCGGAGGGCGTCACGATCGTCGAGCACGACCGCAACCGGGGCAAGGGCGCGGCGCTCCAGACCGCGTTGCAGCACGCGACTGGAGACTTCGCGGCGATCCTCGACGCGGATCTCGAGTACCGCGCCGCCGACCTCGCCCCGCTCCTCGAGCCGCTCCTCTCCGGTGAGGCGCGCGTGGTGTACGGCACCCGCTCGTGGTCGAGCCACTCCGCGTTCAGCTTCTGGTACGTGATGGGCAACAAGGCGGTCACCCAGGCGACGAACGTCCTCTACAACTGCTGGATCTCGGACGTGATGACCTGCCACAAGGCGATGAGCACCGAGCTCTTCCGCTCGCTCAGGCTGCGGGAGCGCGGGTTCGCGATCGAGCCCGAGATCACCGCGCGCGTGCTTCTCGCGGGGGAGCGGATCTTCGAGGTGCCGATCACGTACAAGGCCCGCTCGCGCGAGGAGGGCAAGAAGCTCACGGCGCTCGACGGGCTGCGGGTGCTGCGGACGCTCGTCCGCTGCCGGATCGCGTAGCGGTCAGCCCCCGTTCCGCAGAGCATCGTCGTAGGCGCGGCGCCATTCGCCCTCGACCCGCCCGCGCGCGAACGTCGCGACCGCGCGCCTGCGTCCCGCCTCTCCGAGCCGCACCCGACGCGCGTCGTCGTGGAGCAGGCCGGCGATCGCCTCGCGCAGGAAGGCGACGTCGCCCGGAGGCACGAAGAGCCCCGTGACGCCGTCCTCGACCGCGTCGAGCAGGCCGCCGACCGCCGTCGCCACGACCGGCCGGCCGTGCGCCATCGCCTCGCGCGCGACCATCCCGTAGCCCTCCCTCCGCGAGGGCACGACCACGACGGCAGCGCGCTCGAAGTACGGGCCGAGCTCGCGCGGCGGCACGAAGCCGACGGACTCCGGGAACAGGGACCGGAGCGGGCCGTCGCCGACGACCACGAGCGGGAGCCCGCGGGCTGCCTCGGCGAGCTCCCGCACCCCCTTCTCCTCCGAGAGCCGGCCGACGTAGAGCGCGTGTGGAGGATCGTCCGGCTCACCGACGCTCGCGGGGATCACCACCGGGCTCGGGATCACCCGCACGTCGCGGGCGCCGAGCCCAAGCGCATCGTCGGCGAGCGCGCGGGAGGCGCAGACGACGACGCGTGCCCGGCGCACGAGCACGCGCGCGAGCGGCCGCACGCGCCGCGCGAGCGCAGCGTCGGAGCCCCAGAGCTGGAGCACGAACGGCTTGCCCGTCGCCATGGCGGGGATCGCGCTGGGCAGCCAGTGCGCGTGGACGACGTCCGCGTCGCGTGCTGCGCGGCGCGCGGCGAGCGAGAACGAGAGGAGGAACAGCGGAAGCAGGGCCACCTTCCACGGGGCGCGGCGCAGGTTGTTCACGATCCCGTCGCCGTACGCGATCCCGAAGTGCCGGAAGCTCGCCGGCGAGACGACCCGGACCTCGAGACCCTCGGCGCGCAGCGCCTCGACGCCGTCGCGCACGAAGCTCCCGGCGACGTCGTCCCGGTCGCGCGGATAGGAGGTCGTGAGGACGACGAGCTTCACGCGGGGCGCCGGCCGAGACCCACTGCGAAGACGGTCGGCGCCGCGATCGCGAGCAGCGCCAGCACGAAGAAGTAGTAGAAGGACATGGTCAGGTAGAAGGCGTTGGAGGCGAGGGTCGCGACGAGGGCCGCGGTCAGCCCCCAGCCGAGCGGCCGCACGCGCGCGGCGAGCGGATCGCCGGCCGCCGCGAACGCCTTCCCGATCCGCCGTGTCGCGCCGGCCCGGCGGAACAGGTAGACGACGAACCCCGCGAACACGAGCGCCCCGACGAGGCCGCTCTCGACGAAGAGCGCGACGTAGAAGGAGTGCGGCCCGAAGTTCGTCCGTCCCGTGACGAACTCGTAGTAGACCGAGAACGTGTTGAGCCCGAGGCCGAACAGCGGGTGCTGCGAGAGCACGTCTGGGATGAAGTCGTAGACGACGAAATGGGTCGAGGCGGCCTGGCCCTCCGTCGAGATCCGCGAGCGGAGCACTTGCTCGAAGAAGTCCGCCCGGCGGGCGACGAACGCGAGCACGCCGAGCAGGACGACGCCGAGCGGGACGAGGAACCGCGCCGTCAGCAGGTGCCGCCGGTAGGGGACCGCGAGCACCGCGAGGCCACAGAGGAGGCCGAGCAGGCCGCTCCGAGAGAGCGTCGCGAGCTCCACCACGAGGAGGAACGCGAGCAGCACCATCAGCGGGGTCCGGAGGCGGTGGCCGCGCTCGAGTCGCAGGTAGAGGGGCAGCAGCAGGACGAGGACGGCCGCGATCTCGATCCCGAGGTGGTTCGGGTCGCCGGTGAGCGCGTTGATGCGGTACACGTCCTGCCCTTCGATTGCGCCGTAGACGTTGATCCTGCTTGCGCCGCCCGTGAGCGGCTGGAGCCACGCCGCGTCGAGGTTGCTCCCGGCGCCCTCGGCCACCGCGAGCTGGAGCACGCCGTACGCCGCGTTGGCGGCGACGCCGAGCACGAACGCCGCCAGCGTCTGCCAGTAGAGGCGCTGCCCGCGCCGCGCGATCAACGCGATCCCGGCGACGAGGAACAGGAAGTGGAGGAGGAACTTGACCATCCCCTTCGCCCACTGCGCGAGCGACTGGTCCGTGTCGAGGTTGAAGAACCCGATCAGGTAGACGAGCAGGAAGGCGGCGAAGAAGGCGAGCGTGATCCACGCGGCCCGCGTCATGCGGCCGTCGAGCCGCTCGAGCCGGTGGACGGCGAACGCGAAGAGGAAGAGCAACGTGACGACGTCCGAGAACGAGAGCGTGCCCGCGACCTCCCACTGGAGCTTCGCGAACGTGACCGTGAACACGGTCGCGAAGAACAGCCCCTCGACCACCGGGGCGCGGGCGGCGACGGCGCGCGGGCGGTCGAGGGCGAGGGTCGCCACGGCGTCGAATCGTAGGGGTCAGCCGGGCGGTGCGAGCTCTATCTGCGGCGAGAGCCCCGCACCGCGCGCCTCGGCCGCGGAGCTGGCACCCTGCTCGTACGACTCGATGCCCGTGTACACGACCTTCCAGCGGAGACAGCCGTCCGGCTGCACCACCGCGTCGACGTAACCGACTCCCTTCACCTGCTCGAGCAGCGCGTCCGCCTCGGCGACGGTGGCGCGGCGGCCGAACACGAGGTCGAGGTCGCCCGTCGCTCCCGGCGCGGCGACGCGGACACAGTCTTCGGCGGAGGGGAACCTCGCGCCGCCCCCCGCGAGCACGATCGCGGGGTAGGCGATGAGTGGCACCGCGACGATCGCGGCCGCCGCGAGCCTCACACGCGAGCGCGTCACGAGGATGCCTCCGACCCGCTGCGCCAGACCGAGGCGAGCAGCAGCGGCGTCGCAACGGCTGCGAGGAGGACGACCGCGCCGGTGTACCGGACGATCGGGTTCAGGGCCTCCTCCGCCGTGATCGGCAGCTCCCGGAACGCGAACGTCACCCAGGCGCCGCCGAGGAACACGAGACCGAGGACGACCGCGAGAAACGCCGCGACGCGCCTGTCCCCCCACGCGAGCGCCGCACCGACCGCGACCAGCGCGACGACCGGCACGACCGACCAGAGCGTCGTGTCGAAGAGGACGTCGAACGAGAGGCGAAGGGCGTCGAGCATGCGGTCGACCGAGCCGCCCGCGCCGGCGTCCGAGGGGGCCTCTCCCCCGATGCCCTGGGTCGAGTACCAGAGCCGCCACGGCAGGGCGGCCACCGCGACGAGGCCGGCGACCGCGAGCAGACGCGGCCAGGCGGCCCGCCGACGGGCGAACGAGGCCGCGAAGGTGCCGGCGAGCGCCGCGGCGGCGAAGAACAGGCCCTCGCGCTTGGTCAGCCCGGCACCGGCCAGCAGCACACCGGCGGCCGCGAGCCGCCAGCCCCGGCCGTCGCGGAGCCAGAGGGCAAGGAGGAGCACGCCGACGACGAAGAGCACGTCGACGAGGACGTCCGCCTGCGGGATCAGGAGTCCCGACGCGACGCGTGGGACGACGAGGACGAGGAGGAGCGGCGGCCAGAGCAGCCACGGCGGCACGTGCCGGTAGAGGCACCCGGCGAGCGCGGCCGTGGCACCGACGACGAGGAACCAGTACTGGAGGTGAAAGGTGATCACGTCGGTGCTCCCCATCGCGTGGAACGCGGCGGCATCCAGGATCGGGACGATCGGCGGGTACGTCGGATTGGCGAGCGTCGTGAAGAGCCCGTGGTCGAGCCCGCCGAAGTAGTAGATCGCCTTCGCCTTCGGCACCCAGAACGCCCAGGCGTCGTACGCCTGCAGGCTCTGCAGGCGGCCCGAGCGGAAGAACGCCTCGAGCAGCAGGCCGGCGAGCGCGATCCCGCAGGCGGTCACGAGCAGCGCGGGGCCGGACGTGTGTCGGTCGGGATCGCCGAAGCCGCGTGGACGCGGCCGGTGGAGGACGATGCCGGCCGCGGCCGCGGCGGCAGTCCCGCCCACCAGCGAGAGCACGACACCCCAACCGCCGAACGGCACGCCGACGACCAGGAGCTGCGTCCAGACGATCCCGAACGTCGCCAGCCCGAGGAGGTAGCCGAGACCCGCCAGCCGCAGGACGTCGGCCCAGCGCGGGAGCCCTCGCAGCGCCCAGAGGAGCGTGACGCCGAGCACCGCGTACGCGCCGTTCAGCGCCGCAAGCCCGATGAGGGCGCGGACGGTCACGACGCGCGCCGGAGGATCGAGATGCCGTCCTCGCCCTCCCAGACCGCCTCCGCGCCGGGGTACGCGCCCCGGTCGCAGCCGAGGCAGACGATCCAGCGCGCGTTCGGGTCGAGCCGGCGAGGGAGCAGGTAGTAGCGAAGGAAGGGCTCGGCCGAGCCGGCGGTGAGGTCCGTCCAGCCGGGCTGGGGATCCCCCGCGGCGACCGCGAAGCTCTCGTCCCGCGGGATCAGACCGCGTGCCTGAACGAGCAGCTGCTGATCGGCGAAGACGGAGTTCCCGGCGCCGACGTCCCGGTCCACCAGGTCGAGGGCGGCGTTCGCGCGCGCAGTCTCGTTCGCATCTGCGAACGTGTCGGGATAGCGCACCACGAGCGCGACGAGGGTGACCGCGACACAGAACGCCACCACGAGCCGTCGAGTGGCGATCCCGGCCGAGAACCAGCGTTGGAGGACGTCGTCCGTCGCGCGAGGGTATCGCGGTGCCCGGCCCGCGTCACCCGCTGACGACGTCGTGGAGCAGCGCGGCCATCTCCTCGACCCGCGTCCTCCGCGAGAGCCGCCGCCGCCAGTCGTCGCTCAGCTGCACGTCGGGCAGCCCGTCGCCGCGCCAGCGCGCGTGGAGGCCCTCGAGCGCCTCCCTGATCGCAACCGGGTCGTCCGGCGGCGCGACGGCCCCGGCGCCCGTCTCGCGGATCAGCTCCGCGGCGGCGCCGTCCGGCGGCACCGCCGCGAGGATCGGGCGGCCGACCGCGACGTACTCGAAGACCTTCCCCGAGAGCACCCCGCGCCCCCGCCCGCCCGCCTCGGGGATCAGGAGCAGCAGCGCCTCCGAGTCGCGCTGGAGCGCGAGCGAGGTCGCGCGCGGCGCGTAGGGCAGCAGCTCGAGCCGGTCGCCGAGCCCGAGCGATTCCGCCCACTCGCGGTCGGCCGGCCTGAAGTCGCCGAGGAACCGGGCGGCGACGTCGAGCCGCGAGTCGTGGAGCGCCTGGAGAAACGGGCGCGGGTCGCGCCGCCCGAAGAAGCTTCCCGTGTGCGTGATCCGGAACCGCTCGGAGGGATGTCGTTCGAGCCCGGCGACGTCGTCGAAGTCGCAGCCGTTCGCGATCGTGACGACGCGTCCGCGCGGGCCGAGCGAGCGCGTCTCCTCGGAGATCGCGTCCGAGACGCACGTGATCGCGTCCGCGCGCGCGGCGACGAGCCGCGCGACCCGCCCATGCAGGGAGGACTTGAGGCGCGTCGCGGTGCTGTCGGCCCGCCGGTGCGCGTGCGCCACGAGCGAGTCGCGGAGGTCGGCCACCCAGCGCGCACCGGTCGCGCGGGCGATCGCCGCGGCGATCAGGTGGGTGGAGGGCGGCGGCGACGTCGAGACCACGACGTCGATGTCGTGCTCCCGGGCGATCCGGATCCCGGCGGGGACCGCGGTGAGCGCCCAGGTCGCGTTCTCGTCCGGCACGACGAGCCGTCGGAGCTGCAGCCGCGCGTGGGTCGCCAGACGGTCGAGGCCGTGGGTTCCGGCGAGCACCTCCGACGGCTTCCCGCCCGAGACGCCGACGTACCGCGCGCGGTGCACCCACGCCTGGGACGGGGCGCGAAGCGCGTCGTCGCGATGGAGCCAGCGCGGGTCGTCGGGCGCCAGCACGTGCGTCTCGATGCCCATCGCGGGGAGGTACTGCGCGAGCTTGAGCGGACGCTGCACCCCTCCGCCACCCGCAGGTGGGAAGTAGAAGCTGACGAGGAGGCACTTCACCGCGAGCTCGACGCCCGACCCAGGACTCGCCTGACCCGCGCGGGCACGGCCGCCGGGACGCCACGGAGCCGGTGCCGCAGGCGGGCGGAGGACGAGGCGGCGCGCTGCTGGGCGCTCCGGTGCGGATCCGGCGTGACGACGTCGTAGGCGATCGGCTCGCCGTCGAGACCGAGGAGGTCGCAGGACAGTCGCACGGCGCCCGCGACGTCTTCGACGCCGAAGCGGGAGGTGTCGACGGCGAGCATCTCACCGTGGATGCCGAACCGCGTCGGCTTCATCCGGAAGACGGGTGCGGGCGCCGGGTCCGGCGCTTCGGCGTCGAACCACTGGACGAGGTCGGGACGGTCGGCGAGCGACGCCCGGATCGCCGCGCGGGCCGCCTGACGGGAGGGCACGTCGGTGTCGGTGATCGCCGCGAGGTACCGCTCAGCCATCCGCCTGCGGTCGAGCACGAGGACCGGGTCGTTCGGGAAGAGGAGGTCGCGGGCATGCTGGAAACAGTCGTCTGCGTGAACGGGGATGAGCGGAAGATCGGGGACAGTCGGGTGTGGGACGAGCCCGGCCGCCCGGTTGAGTCGCTCGAACTCCATCGCGATCGGGCCCGAGCCGTCCTGCAGAAGCGTCGCGACGCCGTTGCTGGCACCCGAGAGGCCCGCGATACCCATCGGCACGCCCACCGAGACGTACCGGTCGGCGAGATACGCGAATGCGTACGCGGAGTAGATGTCGGGGTAGATGTTCGGGAACAGTCGACCGGCGATCCGCCGATGCTCCGCGATCAGGTCGCTTCTGACCGCTGCGGCGTAGATCGTCGGCAACCGGTCGGCGCCGACCTCCCACCGTGCCGCCGCCGCGAGGCGCTCGCTTCCGTCGAGGATCCGAAGCGTTCGCATTGCGGGCAAGAGCAGGAAGTTGGCTTCGCTCTCGACTGCGATCGTCGGCCAGGCGTAGACAGCGCGATGCCAGTGGACTGCGGCCGGTCGGTCATGTTCCTCGACGAGGCGATCGAGCTCCCGCAAGGCGTACGGCATCAACGCGTCGTCGTCGCCGACGACCGTGACGTAGTCCCCGCTCGCGAGCGAGACCGCGAGCTCCCAGTTCGCGCTCATCGCGAGCGGCGTTTCGGAGCGGTGATAGCGGATGCGCCCGGACCGCGCCGCGTCCACGACCTCGCGTGTCGCACCGCCGCCGGCGTTGTCGCAAACGACGATCTCGTAATCGTCGAAATCCTGGTCGAGGCACGTCGCGAGGGTCACCCGAAGGGTCTCCGCGCGCTCCCGCGTGGGGATCACGACGCTGAACCGTGGACGCCGGTCGTTCATGCCTCTCAGCTCACGCGGCGCAGGTAACCGGAGGGCCAGTACGTGACCTCGGACACCACGGCCCCCTCGACGAACAGCGGCTCCGGTGTCTCGAGCACGAAGTCGGCGCTCCGGGCGGCGAACTCCCGCGCCGCCTCCATGGGATTGTCCTGCGTCCACTCGGGACGGCCACCCGGGATGCGCGCGACCGCTGCCATGATCCCGTCGGCCGCGACGACATACGACCCGACCGAGACGAGCGGCGCGTACGCCTCGAGCTCGGCCAGCACATGGTCGCGGGAGTGAGCCGAGTCCAGGACGACGAGGACCCGCTCTCCGGGCTCGATCTGCGAGCGAACCTCAGCGACGACGCCCGCATCCGTTGAGCTGCCTTCGATCAGGGTGATCAGCGGTGCGAGCACGTGCGCCTCGAGTGCCTCGCGGTTGTGCGGACGAATCTCGATGTCGACCCCGATCACGCGCCCTCGGCCGAGCGCCTTGCAGAGGCTCGCATAGAAGACCAGCGAGCCGCCGTGGGCGACCCCGGTCTCGAGAATCACATCGGGCTCGACCCGGAACACGACCTCCTGCACGCGGAGCATGTCCTCGGGCAGCTGGATCAGCGGCCGCCCCAGCCACGTGAAGGCGTACGAGTACCGCTGCCCCCAGCCGACGGTCACCCACTGCTCCGAGAGGAGCGCGAACGCCTCCGGCGAGTCGAGCGGGAGCTCGTCCCGAGTTGTGTCGGTCTCGCGCACGAGGAGCCTCGCCTCGGTGTCGATCGTCAGGCGCACGACCGCTCCAGCATCGCGTCGTAGACCCTCGCGGAGGAGCCGAGCGCCACGAGCAGTTCGGCAACCTCGGTCGTGTAGTTCGGATTGAGCACGACGGCGGTCGTGATGCCCCTCCTCACGGCCTCCTGCGGCGAGACGATTTCATGGCCGGTCCCGGCGATGTACCGACCCTGCTTGGCGGGGTTCAGGTCGACGACGGCGGCGACGTGGGAGCCGGCGGGATCGACGAGGTCGCAGAACGTCGAGCCCTTCGCACCCGCGCCCCAGACCATGGTCGGTCCGTCTCCGGCGAGGCCGGCCATGTGCGCCCTGAGCCGCGCGACGTCGGCTCGGGCACCGAACGCTTCCACCAGAGCCACGAGGTTGTTGCCACCGGCCGTGTCGACGGTTCCCGCGGCCGTCCCCGCGTTCGCGGTACAGGCCTCCGACCAGAGGTACTGACCTCCGAAGACGTGATCGACACGCACGTTGCCGAAGTCGCCACGTCGCAGCGCGACGCCGAGGCTCTCTGCGCAGAACAGCGAGCAGTGCTCGTAGAAGAAATCCCAGGCAACGCCGTGGCGGAGGATCCACTCGACGCACGGCGTCTCGAGGAAGAGCCGCAACGGCCGTTCACGCGTGGCGGTGGAGCCGATCGCCCGGATGAGCTCGACGGGCATGGCAACGTGCTCGATCACGTGTCGGCAGATCGCCGCATCGGCCGCCACCGCATTGGACGCGTCGTAGAAATCGCGCTCGAATCGCAATCGGCCGCCGAACGCGCCGTCCGGCCCGACATAGGACGGATCGAAGCCCACGGCCCGCGCCGACACGCCGGGTTGCTCGAGCAGGAGTGCCAGAAACGATCCTGTCCCACAGCCGATCTCGACGATGTCGCCCGTCGCGACCTCGGGCGTCGTAGCGAGCCTTCGCACGAGCTCGTCGACGTGCTCGGAGAACGCGGGCGAGAGTTGTTGCGAGTTGACGTACCGGGATCCGTACTCGAGGAGCCCCGGGTCGAACGACGCGTTGAAGACGAACCCGCAGACGGTGCACACTCGCATGTCCAGCGCGCCTCGCACGGCGCTGCGCGCTGCGGAGCGGCGCTCGTAGAGGAGGTTCTGGTGAACCGGGACCGAGGGCCGCGCGAGGAAGCCGACCGTCGCGACCCCCCGGCAAAGAGGGCACGCGTCGCGTTCCGCCCGCGAGAGATCGCTCATGCTGCGGCGCGCGTCCTGGCGGTGCCGGGACGGCCGCGAGCGCACCGGACGATCTGCGCATGTCTCTCGAGGTCGGCGGGGAAGCGCCGCTCCACCCACCGAAGGTCCGAATTCTCCGAGACCGTCCGGCCGGTCGGCACTGAGCCGTTCACGACCGGTTCACCGCCTGGGATCGACTCCTGGCGCACGACCTCGACCCCGGCGTCCCGCAGAAAGAGCCCGAGATCTTCGACGTAATCGTCGAGTGCGAGTGACGCGACGTACTGGCCGTCGGGGCAGAGGCCGGCGTCGAGAAAAGCCTCCAGATCGAAGTCGCTGTGCGGATCGAGCCCCGCGGCCGCGACCATCGTGCGCCACTCCATGGCGCCGCGGCGAAAGGCGTCGCCGGACCAGGGAAACCCGGTTGCCTCCGTGGCCGCGCACATCCTCCGTGCGAACTGGTGGAGTGAGACGGCGCGTGCGACCGGCGATCGGATTGTGGTGACGATCCGATCGGACGGCTTGACGTACGGGTACACGGTGCGGAGGGCGACGTGCCCCGACACCAGCACAGGACGGCGCTCCGCGACTGCCTCGCGAAGGCCGAGCAGCCGCGCAGCCACGCCCGCCCAGCCGGCGGCGCGGCCGTCGTCTTGCCGATCGAGATGGAGCGAGACGAACACGCCACCGCGCTCCAACCATTGCTTCACGAACCGGGTTCCCCCGGTTCTCGGGATGTGGATGTGCCAGCAAATGGCGCCGGGCAGCCGGCCGCGCATCCGGCTGACGTGGTGCGCTGCGTTCGCGACGAACTCCGTCGCGCACATCGCGCCCGCCAGGCTTCGCACCGTCCGGCTTCGTCGCCGCGCCGCGAGCGACGCGCGTTCCCTCGCGTCCGCCGGGCGATCCAGCAGAAGCTCGTACTTGAGCCGCACTGCCTCGCGGGCGGGCAGCGCGCGGTCGAGGTCGACATCCCCGAGCAGGCCGGCGACCGCCGAGGGGAACGTCGTCGCCGGAGCCGGGGTCGATCGGCGACTCATGCTCGCCGCCGCCACCAGTCCACCGTGGAGGCAAGACCGTCGTCGAGCGTCAGCGAGGGTCGCCAGCCGACCTCGTCTCGCAGCCGCGCGACGTCTGCGACGAGCTCCGCCGGCTGGTCGCGGTGCGTCTCGAGCGCGCCGAGATGCAACAGGTCGGGCCGGCCCACGATGTCTGCCAGGCGACGCGCGAGCGTCGCGATCGCAACCCCCCGGCCCGAGGCGACGTTCACAGGACCTTGAACATCGCCCTGGAGGAGAGCGACGAGCGCCGTCGCGGCGTCGTCCACATGGAGATAATCACGCACCTGCGCGCCCGAGGTCGTCTCTGCAGGCTCCCCGGCGAGGAGCCTGGTCGCAACATACGGGACGATCCGGTCGGGATGCTCGCCGGGCCCGAAGAGGAAGAACAAGCGCGCCCAGGCGGCCGAGACATCGCGCGAGCGAGCGTACTCCTCCGTCCACCGCCGCAGCGCGTCCTTGGCGAGCCCGTAGCGGCCGGCGGGGTCGAGTAGGCTCCTGCGCTCCCGGTACGGCCCGGTCTCCGACCAGTCGTACTCCGCGCACGTGCCCGCGACGACGACGCGGTTGCCTCCGTCGAGCGCAAACTCCTCGAGCAAGCGCACGGAGGCGCTGACCCACGCGTCGTTGTCGGGCGAGCTCCAGTACGTCCCGGGCGTCGCGAGCCACGCGAGGTGGAGCAGCCGGGCAGGTCGAACGGCCGCGACGAGCTCCGTTGCGGCGTCGGCGTCGAGGAGGTTCACCTCGTGGAAGGCGACCTCCGCCGGTAACCCCGGGGACCTCGCACGCGCGCACGCGTGCACCTCCGCCCCTCCGGCTACGAGCCGACGTACGCAGGCGGAGCCGACGAAGCCGGTCGCCCCGGTCACGAGCACGCGTGTCAACGATCGAGCAGCGGGAGCATGCGGTCCCGCTCGGAGATCACACGGCGATGGGAGTCCGGCCAGGCGATCGCGAGCGACGGATCGTCCCAGCGCACCCCTCGTGCGAGGTCTGCGTCGTACCGCTCCGAGATCAGGTACGAGAGCTCCGTCTCGTCGACGAGGGTCTGGAACCCGTGCGCCAGCCCCTGCGGCACGTAGACGCCGAGCCGGTTGTCCTCGGTCAGCTCGAGCCCGACCCAGCGGCGCTCCGTGGGCGAGCCGGGGCGCAGGTCGACGATCACGTCGAACACCGCTCCGCGGGTGCATCGCACGAGCTTGACCTCGGCGCGCGGCTCGGCCTGGTAGTGCAGGCCCCGCAGGGTTCCCGCGAGGCGGTTGTAGGACGCGCTGCTCTGCGCCCAGGAGGCGACGAGCCCCTGTTCCGAGAACTCGTCCGCCGACCAGGTGCGGACGAACAGGCCCCGCTCGTCGACGTTCGGCTCGGGCTCCACGAGAAAGGCGCCCTCGAGCACGAGCGGCTCGAGCCGCATCACACGACCTCGAGAGTCGGGATCGGAATGATGAACCGCCCTCCGCGACGGCGGTACTCCTCCTGCTGGGCGAGAATCTCGGCTGCGAAGTTCCACGTGAGGAGCAGCGTGTAGTCCGGCATGTCGTCGACGAGCCGCTCCGGGGGGTGGATCGGCAGCCGGCTTCCCGGTGTGAACATGCCCTGCTTGACCGGGCTGCGGTCGACCACGAAGTCGAGCGTCTCACGGCCGATACCGCAGGTCGTGAGCAACGTCGTGCCCTTCGCCGACGCCCCATACGCCGCGATGCGACGTCCCTCCGACCTGAGCGCGTCGAGCAGCTCGCGCAGCTCCTCGCACACCCGGCCGACCCGCTCCGCAAACGCCCGGTAGGGGGCCTCTTCGGCGACGCCCCAGCCCGCCTCCTCGGCGAGGAGGGCGGCGATCCGATCGCTCGTCACGGCGGTGCCGCCCGGGGCTACGTGGAGACGGAGGGAGCCTCCGTGGATCGGAACGCGCTCGGCGTCGGCGACGACCAGCCCGTGTCGCGTCATGCAGCGCTCGAGGGCGGTCAGCGAGAAGTAGCTCAGGTGCTCGTGGTAGATCGTGTCGAACTCGCACCCGTCGAGCAGGTCCTTGACGTACGGCACCTCGATCACGGCAATCCCGGTCGGAGCGAGCACCTCGGCCATGCCCGTGACGAACCCGTTGAGGTCCGGCACGTGCGCGAGCACGTTGTGGGCGTGGAACACGTCTGCCCGCAGGCCCTCTCGGGCGAGCGAGCGCCCCGTGGCGCTGCCGAAGAAGGTCGTCCGCGTCGGGATCCCGTCCGCCTGTGCGACGGCCGCGACGTTCGCGGCCGGCTCGACGCCCAGGACCCGGACTCCGGCCTCCCGGTATGCGCGCAGGAGGTACCCGTCGTTGCTGGCCGCCTCGATCACGAGGCTCGCCGCTCCGAGTCGCCGCTCGATCGTGAGCCGCCGCGCGAGGTCGGCTGCGTGCCGCACCATCGTCTCCGAGGTCGAGGTGCGGTACACGTACTCCCGGAACAGCGTCTCGGGAGGGACGACCTCCTCGATCTGCACCAGCGAGCAGCCCGGGCAGAACCGAAGGTCGAGCGGATAGACCTGTTCGTCGCGGGTGGGATCGTCGTCGGCGAGAAGCGCATTTGCGAGCGGCGTCGGTCCGAGCGAGAGGATGTCCACCAGCGGCTCCTGCCCGCACGACCGGCACTCGAACGTGCTCAGCGCTCCGCCTCGCGCTCTAGCTGCCGCACGTACCAGGGAATCGTCTCGCGCAGGCCCTCCTCCAGCGTGAACAGAGGCGACCAGCCGAGAACCCGACGGGCCTTGTCGGCAGCGAGGCTCTGGTACGCGATCTCGTGCCGCGCCTCGTCCCGCACGTCCGGCTCGAGCTCGGAGCCCATCAACGCGAGGATCGTGCGTACGAGCTCGAGCACGCTGACGGGCGTCTCGTTCGAGAAGTTGAACGCCTCGCCACGCAGGCTCGCGTCCAGGCCGAGACGCTCGGCGAGCAACACGTAGGCGGCCGCCCCGTCCTCGACGTAGACGTAGTCACGAACGCTCAGGCCGTCCGAGCGGATCACGGGCCGCTCGCCCCGCACCACCGAGCGGATCGTGCCGGGGACGATGCGGTTCCAGTTGAGGTCCCCCGGCCCGTAGAAGTTGCCACAGCGGGTGATCGCGAGGGGCAGGTCGTACGTCGCCGCATAGCTCTGCGCCACGAGGTCCGCGCACGCCTTGCTCGCGTCGTACGGATGCCGTCCTGCGAGCGGTGTCGTCTCCTCGTACGGCTCGGTGCCTGCGTCCCCGTATGCCTTGTCGGACGACGCGACGACGATCTGGCGCACGGTGGCGCTGCGGCGGCAGGCCTCGAGCAGCGCCCAGGTGCCGCCGACGTTCGTCTCCCAGGTGCCGACCGGGTTACGGTTGGCGATCGGCACGATCGTCTGCGCCGCGAGGTGCAGCACCGAGTCGATCTCGTACTCGCCGAGCACGCGCTCGAGGAGCGGCTGGTCGCGGACGTCTCCCCTGACGACGGTCACCCGCGTCGCGAGAGACGAGACCAGCTCGCTCTCGGGCACCCAGTCGCGGACGAGCGTGACCACGTAGGCGCCGGCCTCGAGGAGGCGACGCACGAGGCGGCCGCCGACCAGCCCCGACGCGCCCGTGACGAGCGTTGGGCGGTCGAGCCAGAACGCGTTCACCTCGGGGGGAGCCATGGCGCCTTGCCCTCCTCCCAGAGCGACTCGAGCAGGCGCAGGTCGCGGAGGGTGTCCATGCACTGCCAGAACCGGTCGTGGCGATAGGCCGCGAGCTGCCCGTCCGCAGCGAGCCGCGTGAGCACGTCGTGCTCGAGGCTCGTGTCGTCGCCGTCCACGTACTCGAGCATCGATGGCTCAAAGACGAAGAAGCCGCCGTTGATCCAGCCCTCCCCCGTCTGCGGCTTCTCGGTGAACTCCGCGACGAGGTCGCCGTCGAAGACGAGCCCGCCGAAGCGCGCCGGCGGCCGCACGGCGGTGACCGTCGCGATCCGGCCGGTGCTCCGGTGGAAGCGGAGGAGCTCGGCGAGGTCGACGTCGCTGACCCCGTCGCCGTAGGTGAGGAAGAAGGGCCCGTCCGAGACCCACTCCGCGACCCGCTTCACCCGCCCGCCTGTGTTCGTGTCCTGGCCCGTGTCGATGAGGTGCACTGTCCAGTTCTCGGGCGGCTGCGCGTGTCGGGTCACACGGCCGGGGGCGAGATCGACCGAGAGGCTGCCCCCCAGGTCTGCGTACTCCGTGAAGAAGCGCTTCACCACCTCGCCCTTGTAGCCGAGCGCGAGCACGAACTCGGTGAAGCCGTGACGGCCGTAGTGCGAGAGGATGTGCCACAGCAGAGGGCGGCCGCCGATCTCGACCATCGGCTTCGGTCGCGTCTCGGTCTCCTCCATCAGCCTCGTCCCGAGACCGCCGGCGAGGATCACGGTGCGCACGGCTACCGCCCCCGACCTGGCGGTTCGTGGCTCACGGGAGCCGCCTGGTCTCGATGTTGTGCGCGAGGAGCGACACGATCCGCGTTGCCATGAGCTCGGATGGATCGTAGATCCTCGGACCTTCTCACAACCGGTAGAGCACCCAGCGGTCGTCGCGGTAAGCCGCCGGCAGGCCGAGCGAGAGCTGCGGGAACCGGTTGCGGTCGACGACGAGCCACGTCGCCCCGCACGCGCGCGGGATCGCGAGGTCGCCGGTCTGCACGAAGCGGCGGAACTCCTCCACCCGGGCGCGCGGGCGGTTGGCGACGGTGTCGGCGACATGGCCCGGCGGCGCGACGCAGACACGCACCGGCGCGGCCGCGCCGAGGCGATAGCTCGCCTCCGGATCGGCATAGACGACCGCCCCGACCGGCACCCGGTCCCGGACCGCCTGGACCAGCGCCGGTGAGAGGGGGTTCGCGGGCCGGGCGTCCGACGGTGTCCAGTGCGTCAGCCCGTGCACGTACGTCGGGAGGAGCACGAGCGCCGACGCGAGCGCAGCGCGCCGCTCCCGGGTGCGCGCGGGCCGGAGCCCGGCCACCAGCGCGGCGATCGCTCCCACGAGCGCGAACCACGTCGTCAGCGCCGGACCGCCGGTCTGCAGCGTGTACCCGAAGTCGCCCGGGTAGAGCACCTGGAAGACGATTCCGGCCACGAGCGCGAGCGGCGCGACGACGGGGCCGACCAGGCTCGCCAGCACGCCCATCCCGCCTCCGACGGCGAACGGCAGCGGCAGAAAGGCCGCGAGCCGCCTCGACTGCGAGAGCGAGACGAGGTCGGAGAACGGAGTGAAGAGCCAGGGAAGGAGACAGACGACGAGCACCGCCAGCGCGCCTCCCACCACGTAGGCCGCCCAGCGGCGGCGAGCGGCCAGGCCCGCCAGCGGGAGCAGCAGGAGCCCGGCGACGGCGACCGCCCCGGTCCGGCTGAACAGCTCCGGTACGAGCGCGAACCGGTCGGCGTCTCCGCTGAGCTGGCCCGCATACTGGTCGAAGCCCCGCGCTCGCTCCACGACGTCCGGGTCGACGGACGCGCTGTCCCGGACGACCGGGAGGAGCCACGCGAAGAACGCCGCCGCGGGGACGACGAGCGCGATCAGGGCGAGCAGGCCGGCGCGGCCGTCCCGCTGCCGCCAGAGCAGGCGGACGCCCAGGAAGCCCGCGAACGGGATCCAGAGGAAGAGCGCATACGTCGGGTGAACGACGGCGAGCGCGAGCGACGCAGCCGCGGCCGAGGCGAGGAGCTGCGGCGTCGGCCTCCGCGTCGCCTCGACCGCGAGCGCGAGGGCCGCCGGGACGAGGAGGTGGCGCGAGACCGTCGCGGGCAGCGCGAGCGAGGTGAACGCGCCGCCGTGCGCGGGCGCCATCGCGACGAGCGCGATCCCGGCTGCTGCCGACGTCGCTGCGGGCACGACGCGGCGGAACAGGGCCCAGCCCGCCTCGTACCCGAGCACTGCCGCGAGCGGCGCGAGGACGGTCGGCCCGTGGAGCACGACGTCGACCGGCTGCGCGCCGGAGACCTTGGCCACGAGCGCCAGGACGCCGTGCCAGAGGGGGAACGCGTAGCCGGGGTGGAGCCCACCGTCGGGGAACTCGTCGACTGCGCCGGTGGACAGGTCACCGAACGCGAGGAGCTTCTGGACCCGCGCGAGATGGAAGAAGCCGTCGCCGCCGACGTTGCCGGCGATGTGCCAGAGCAGCAGCCCGAGCAGCGCCCCGGCTGCGAAGACCCACCCCCGGCCGGGCACAGCGGGCTTGTGTTGATTCAACACAAAGTCCGCCCGTCGCCGCCGCACGACGACAGGGAGCGCCGCGAGCCCGGTCGCCAGCAGCAGCACGAGGGTCAGGTCGAGCGAGGCGGAGACGAGGAACGTGACGGCCAGCGCGGCGAAGACGACGGCGAGCGCCCAGGCGACCGTCGCGGAGAGCCGCCGGACGCCGAGCGCGCGGGCGACGAGCGCGCCGGGCGCGAGCACCACGGCGAAGCCGAAGATGAGCTGGACGAGCAGGAGCATCAGGCGAGCAGCGACTCGGCGTCGCCGGAGCCGAGCCAGGCGGCCGCCTCGCGGTACAGGCGCCCGCGCTCGCCGCGGTAGAGGCGTCCGCGGACGAGCAGAGAGGCGCGCAGAAGCCGTCGAGCGCGCTCGGCCTCGCCCGGGCGGCCGTGGAGCGAGAGGTAGCGGAGATGCCCGCCGACGTTCTCGCGGAAGTGCCGGCCGCCGTGCGCAGCGCCGCCGACGTGGACACACCGTGCGTCCGGCGTGAACACCACCGACCAGCCACGGTCGGCCGCGCGGCGCATCCAGTCGACCTCCTCGCTGAAGAGGAAGTACCGCTCGTCGAACGGACCCACCTCGTCGAACACGGCGCGGCGGACCAGCAGGCATGCCCCCATCAGCCACTCGACCTCGCGCTCGCGCGCGTGGTCGAAGCCCGCCCCGTAGAACGCGTTCAGCGGGCGGG
>Ga0207428_10000926_pt1 | contig 32789 bp, 38 predicted proteins | sample RhiMethybrSRZTD1_FD_187600 | JGI IMG/M metagenome (GOLD analysis project Ga0207428, IMG submission 187600) | Populus rhizosphere microbial communities from Tennessee, USA - Rhizosphere MetaG P. TD hybrid SRZTD1 (SPAdes) (version 3) | ecosystem: Host-associated > Plants > Roots > Rhizosphere >...
ATCTTCTTTGTCTGATAGTACTGTGACTTTGCTATTTTCTTTGTCTGAAAGTGGTACTGCTTTGGTATCTTCTTTGTCTGAAAGTGGTACTGCTTTGGTATCTTCTTTGTCTGATAGTACTGTGACTTTGCTATTTTCTTTGTCTGAAAGTGGTACTGCTTTGGTATCTTCTTTGTCTGATAGTACTGTGACTTTGCTATTTTCTTTGTCTGAAAGTGGTACTGCTTTGGTATCTTCTTTGTCTGATAGTACTGTGACTTTGCTATTTTCTTTGTCTGAAAGTGGTACTGCTTTGGTATCTTCTTTGTCTGATAGTACTGTGACTTTGCTATTTTCTTTGTCTGAAAGTGGTACTGCTTTGGTATCTTCTTTGTCTGATAGTACTGTGACTTTGCTATTTTCTTTGTCTGAAAGTGGTACTGCTTTGGTATCTTCTTTGTCTGATAGTACTGTGACTTTGCTATTTTCTTTGTCTGAAAGTGGTACTGCTTTGGTATCTTCTTTGTCTGAAAGTGGTTTTGCTTTAGTATCCTTTTTGTCTGATATTGGTTTTGCTTTAGTATCCTTTTTGTCTGATATTGGTTTTGCTTTAGTGTCAGTGGTTGTATCATCACTAATGCGTTCAATTATTTTCTTCATTACTGTTTTAGATATACTAAAATGATCTAGTGTAGCCCCATTATTGGAAACGAATTTGGCATCTAATTGATTATCAGAAACATGCATATCTAAAATACCAAATTTTGAATCCTGTTGGTATGCCATGAATGGAGCTGAACCTGACAAACCATGTAAGTTAACTCCACCAGTTCCTACTATTGCAAAAATTACACCATTGGGATTTTTGTAATCTGTCTTGGCAGTACTTGTTACTATCGGCTCTGGTGATGACTCTTGGTTAAATTTTAAGGGATAACTTCTCTGATAATTATGCACGTGACCTTGTAGAACAAGATCTACTCCGTATTTATCAAATAGTGGATGAAATATATCTCTAGATTCTTTGTTTCCTGCACAATCTGATTCCCCACACGTGTTTGGAGAAGAGTAAAAAGGATAATGCATAGTAACGATTATCCATTTGACATCTGGATTATTTGCAGCCTTTCTAAGATCCTGTACTACAAAATTATATTGCTCAGAATTGGTGTCGAATTTTTCCTCTGTCGCCATGGTTAATACATGTATATTGTTAGTATCAAAAGAATAGTACTGTTTTGAAAGTCCAAAATGATTTAGGTATGAATTACTGAGATTATTATCCTCACCCTCATGATTTCCAAAATTTATTTTTGTAATTGAATCTACTGGTTTTATGAGATCAAGCCAACAAGTCGAAGTTTTCTCGTAAGAGTAATCTCCGAGTGCCAATAGTAATCCAGGATTCATATTTTTTACATTATTTATTGTTTTTTCAGTATTGCCAGAACAGCCCCAATCTCCAGCAGCAACAATATGTGTGCTGGATGCTGCAAGAACTTTTTGTAAAAACGGTGCTGGGTAAGTTAGCATAGCAAGTAACAATAGTAGTAAAACAACCGAGAAGATCAATTTTACATGAACGTTCTGAGTATTCTCAATCAACATAATAACATTAATAATTTGAATTAATATTATTTTAAGGAATTCTTTACAATATTAGTATGAAAATTTCAAAGATTGTTTTCCGAACAATATTACGGTTCTATCTATTTTTTGATTATAGTATTTGAATTATACGTACAAATTTATAAATTTTTGTTCTACAAGATTGTTACGGTATAGTTGGATATGAGATCATTCGAGAGGATGGAGGCGATTAATTCGATGAAATAGAAATAGTTGCCAAAAAATAATAAAGGACAATACCTTTGAAATTATAAGCATGAATGCTATCTTGTGTGGGATTATTATCACGTTATCTTTAATATTGATTTTCAATTCATATGTAACTATATTTGCCGTAGAACAGAACTCGACAGAATCGATTACAAATGATTTTACCAAAAACCTGAAATCCAAAATAAATACTCTAATCTCCAATGTTTTAAACAATACCAACACCATTATTAATTCAAGTTCCCAAAGTAATGGAACTAATCTGACATCTAGCCAAGTCCTCATATCTGAGAACAAAGTTATGTCTACTATGACTAGTAATGGTAGTACCGGTGGAGATTCCATGATTAAAGATAAAGTTACAACTATCAACGGCGTATGTAGTTCTGTCAAAGTTGGAGGAAACGGCAATGATACATTAACCTCTTCCGGTAAATGCAACGATGAACTGACGGGTGGAAAGGGTGCTGATAAATTTAATTGTGGTGAAGGAAACGATACGATCAGAGATTATAATTCTAAAGAAGGTGATGTTATATTAGACCGACAGGATTGTGAGAAGGTAACTTAGATAATTCAATTGTATGATTCATTAATAACAACAAAACAACACTTATTTCCAGTATTTTGAGACAGGTTTAGTTTCTTAATAATATTAAATTATTTCAGAATTTAACTTATTCCTATATCTAAATATCATACGTGCTTGTTTTCATTTAATGTAGACTCTAGTCTCAATTTTAAGAACAGTTTACTACGATTCTGCTTAGAAAAAAATGGGGATTTTACATCCCTCTTTCCTGTTTCTAGGTACACGTTCAAGTAGACTACTGTTCAGCGCCGCTTTTCATACCGCCAGTCCATTTTGCATCAACATTCTGAAATACCAAGAATGTGAAGAATAACGGTTGTTTTGGATTTGCTACTGGCCATATGGCTGATTGTGACATTGGCTTATCTATTTGTCCGTCTCTAGGTGCATCAATTTTTACCGGATATTTGAATTGTGGAGTAGTCTTCAATGATGGATCAGTTGAGAGTGGTGTGAATGATTGAGCTTTTTCTGCACTTAATTTTCCTACGCCTGGTAGTTCGGTATCATTTGGAATATTTACAGCGAATAAAAATACCATATTTTGGCTCTTTGCCTTATTTTTCATATTGTGATAGTAGGCTTTCTCATCCATTACATGTGCCACCATGACATGCGTGAATATGTCTTTAGCAACCACTGTAGTATTTCCATTGGTAACGTCAGTTACTTTTGCGTGACCATACAGGAATGCCAAGTCATATAGCTGTGGTACATCGGACCTGTCAATTTGTGAAGCGCCGTGTTGAATCTGGTTAAATCCTACGTTATTTACCATCTGAGAGAATTCAGCATTCTTCGTTGGAAGTACAGCATCTGGTGAATTCCATTCTGTATCTGTCAGCGTTATCTTGTATGTGTGTCCTTTAATTTGATGTGGACCGTAGGTTACAGGCGATGTGTATGTAGCCTCATACGCTGTCATATTGTTCAGGTTTTTCTGTTCAAATGTGCTCGTGAATTTTGAATCATCTCCAGCCGGGACCCCGCATGTCAAAGCGTTCCCACACTTGAAGACATCTGCGAATGGGAATAATCCTTTAGGACCGAATACATTGCTTAGACCTGCTGCGGGTTCAAATAGTGCATTGGTTGCTTCAACTTTGAGAACTGTGCCGTTCGCGTTTGGTTGGGGCAAAGATGAGGTCATACCCATCATGGATTTCTGTTCACCTTGAGCAAATGCTGGCTGATATTTTGTCTGCGTAATTGATACTATACTTAATGACAGAAGGAATAAAAAAGCAATTGCTCCTGTCATTTCTATTCTAGCAAGTTGGTTTGTTTTCATTAGAGGGCCATCGTGTTTCAGAATACTTAAGGACTTTCCCAAATCTCTCCCCATTTAGACCCAAAAAAACCTGATGTTACCTTTTTCTAAATTCTAAAATTATTGGTTCTTTTCGATTCTTTGAGCAAGTTGTGACTCAGATTAACTCTAGTTATGATTAATTAATACGTTTAGTTACGTTTACAAATCTGTTACTATTTTAGCGATTACTTAACTACCCGTTCGTCCTATATTTAAAATCCCAAGCATTAGCCTTCCAAATAAGATAAGTTACTTTACTTTTGCAAAAGTACAAACCGTTATCAAATCAAATCGCTACTGTTTTTTATGTTATTTTCTTGTAATCCAAAGTAGAACTGCCAATCCGATAGTCTGGGCCAAGTTTATTGCAAATAAATAGGGGGCCGCCGCATCAACTATATTCTTTATGGACGGTCCTGCCATATACAAATTGGACCAAAATATCACGATAACTATGTTTTGAACGATGAATAAAGCTGCAACAAGAGTTAATCCGTATGTAAAGTAGGATTTAATGATTCTGATATTTTGAATGTATGTGTAGATAATAACACTCAATAACCCTATATTAGTGATAGCCGCACCTGCAGCAGCGAGCATGAAGTCCATTTGGTTTAAGGTTCCTCCTCCTTAAGACTTAATTTACTTTTTCCCAATTTTATCCATAATTTCCTTACATAATTGATAGTTTTTTTCCATGAGTGGAGTTAGAAAGTATGTTGCTCCGTAGACTTCCTTATTATCGGTAATTACTAATCCATTTTTAGATAATACTTCAAGATGATGTATGGCAGTTTTATAGTCTATCTTTAGTCGGGATGCAATTTGGTTAGCGTTACTTGGGTTTGAGCTAATAAGCTCTAGAATTTTTATCCTATTTAATCCCCCCCTTGTACTGCATGTAAGATACCATAGCAGTCGCTTAAAGCGAGGATCAGTGTATCCAGTGTTAGTACTATTTAATCCCGTATAATTTCACCACAATTTTCTCCATACTTGTCAAGACCAAGTTGCCACCAGACTGAATATACATTATAACAAATCTATAAATCGTACACTCCTTAAAATAATGTTCTTTGCCTTAATTTTTTTTAATGTTTCCATCAAATACGCTCCACTGAGTTGATATTTGTTATATAATATGAGATCTCATTTATTATCATGAATAAAAAGGAAAAGGTTGCAGTCGTAACTGGAAGTTCAAGAGGCATAGGGTTTGAAACCTCACTTACCTTAGCAAGGAACGGCTTCCTAACATATGCAACAATGAGGAATCTTCAGAAGGAAAAAAACATTAGTCTAATTTCAGATAAGGAAAGGATACCATTAAAAACCTTGCAACTTGATGTGACTGATTCAACCTCTGTTAATAATGCTATAAGGTCTATAATGGATGAAACCGGAAGAGTAGATGTATTAGTTAATAACGCCGGATATGGACTGGTTGGTGCCTTCGAGGAATTGAGTATAGAAGAAATCAAACAACAATTTGAAACGAATTTTTATGGGGCTATAAGAGTAACTCAGGCTGTTCTCCCAGTAATGAGAAAGCAAGGAGCTGGAATAGTTGTAAATATTAGTTCAGGCGCTGGAAGATTTGGTTACCCTAATGGTTCAGCGTACGTTAGTTCCAAATTTGCACTAGAAGGTCTTAGCGAATCCATGGCATATGAAATCGAACCATATGGTCTTAGGGTAGTATTGGTGGAACCAGGATTTGTAAGAACAAACTTTTCAAATGTAGTGGCAAAAAGATCACAAAGTCCTAAATCTCTATATTCAAAGATGACAGAAAAAATGGCAGCCAGTGTTGAAAAGATGAAGCTAAATAGTTCTCCTCCAGAACTTGTTGCAGATGCAGTCTTAAAAGCCGTAACAAGTAAGGAGCCTAACCTTAGGTACCTGGTCGGTAAAGATGTAAAACAGTGGATGGAACAGAAAAAGAATGTGTCCGATAAAGAATTTTTTAATGTAATAAAGCAATACCTACAAAAAAAAACAATTCCTATAATGAAATGAATTCAGTTGGTGTCTGAAATTTCATAAGTCTCCCTTGTGTTCCCTTAAAGCATTGGCTCTCTAATAAGCTCTGATTTTGTCAATTTCACCGTCGGGACATCTTAACTCAATTTGTTATGATACTTTTTTCGATATCTGGACCATAGACCTTGGGATATTTCTTTCACTCTTGCACTTGCAATTAGGCAGTCTTTCCAGCTTAACTAAGTTTTACTCCAAGTTTTAATTTACCGTAGGCATGAACGTGTCTTTAACTGATTATGCCTTTCTTATCCCGCTGAATGATGCGCCTATAATTTGATTCCTAGTTATCCTTACTACTTCGAATATGAGATTCTTCACATCTCCAGCCGTCTTACCTAGTATCCTGACTATTATTCCCTGTCTGGCTGGGAGAATTGATGCGCCACAAGACATCCTTCCCTCAACGTCAAATTCTTTGATTTTTTCACTAATCTCATATTTTAAGTCTTTCAAGTGGAACTCCCTAGTAACGATATAAATTGTGCCAACTACATCAAAGTTACCCAATATTCCATCAGATGTCAAGTCTTCTTTCTTTGGTTGTAGCTTTATTATGTCTATGAATCTGTGATTGCCAAGGTGGCTCCTTGCTATAGTCTTTATGTAACAGATGTCATATTCGAATTTTTCACCGCTTGCTACCCGGCCAGGAACGATTGTTTCTGAATAGAGCAGTGTGGCACTGTCATGGACAGTCAATTCTACTTCCTGGTAGAATCTAGAATTACGAAATGGTATTATCTGATCTGGGATATACTCAAGATAGCTTCCTTCCCCCACGTTGATATTGACTATTTGAGTCCCATAATTTTTTTCCATCTTGTAGATTCTAGTAGCTCCTTGCGTGGTAATATGAGCAAGAGCATCGTTACTAAGCGTGATATCTATACTGTATTGATCTCCCTGCAATATCCCTCCTGAAGGAGAAATAATATAGATGTAGGCCATCTCTGGTAGAGTCTCCTCCAAATAAATGGCACGCTGTATGAATAGAGGTACACGGCAATATTGTTCTCTTATAACCGTCTTACCCGTACCTGGCTCGCTTTCTAGCTTTAGGCGCAAAATACCAACCTTTCCTGATTGTCCAACCCCAAGATGATGTGGTTCTGTGAGATATGCCTTTATCTCTGGCGGAATATTTTTCGGAGTATAAGAATCGATGGTCATGGTCAACTCCTCCTAAAGGAGGTTATCAATGCTCAGAGCATTTTTCATTATATTACTATCCAGCTGGCCATTTCCCTGTTTATACGAATTACTTGACAAGTTAGTTTTTTACCAGGGATTTTGGTCGAGCCTCAAAAAGAAGATCCCTTATGATATTAGATACAATTCCATCCACTCCTTGACCTGTTTTGGAGTTGACAAAGACCGTGGGTTTGCTACTTCGAACAATCTTTGCATCGCGTTCCATTATCTTCAAATCTGCTCCGACATAGGGAGCGATATCTATCTTGTTTATTACGAGAAGATCGCAACTCTCTATTCCCAGTCCCCTTTTTCTAGGATACTTGTCTCCACCTGTTACATCAATTATATAGATAAAATAGTCAGCAAGAGCGGGACTAAAAGTAGTTGTAATGTTATCGCCGCCACTCTCTATCAAGATTAAATCCAGATAATCGTGTTTTAACTCCATTTCTTCTACCACAGAAAGATTTATCGATGGATCTTCTCTAACGGCAGTATGAGGACATCCCCCTGTAGCAACCCCTATAACTAGATCTTCTTGCATAAGCCCTCTCTCTGTTGCAAGATTTCGCCTCATCCTTTCTGCATCCTCTTTGGAAACGACATCATTTGAAATTATGCCTGCTTTGTATCCCTTTGCAGAAAGTATAGGAACAATCTGCTCTATTAGCATAGTTTTGCCTGAACCTACAGGACCGCCAATTCCAACGCGGGGAATTCGGTGAGAGGACATAATGAAATTACCTTAATTTCATGTAATAAACATTTTTGAGCTCATTATTTCATGCTTCATCTGCAATATATCTAGACCTGGTGCGAATTGCCACATGTTTGAAATTGGTCTATTTATATTCTTTAGGACGGATTCTAAAATGACCGGTCTTAGCTGATGAATTATGTCCTGACCATCAAAATGTTGAAGTATACCCAATCTCAAAGCAGCTCCTATAACGCTTACAGTGAACCCATACAATAGTATCAATCCAGCTTTGTTCTTTGGGATATCAAGTGACCAAGCCGCTACCCCAAACGATACAGGATATATTCCTGTTGCGTTACCCGTACTAATAGCGTCTTGATAATCCTTTAGCATTTTTTTGTGCTTAACGAAAGCGCTAACACATTTCAGTAATTGATTGCCAGACCTAACGGAGGCACTTCTTGTCTCCTCGATTATTCTCATAAAGTATAAAGATCTATCTGTAATGAGGAGAGCAGGAATATCCTTTTTCCTGCATGATTCATAAGTGCTGCCCAAAGCCGTACAGTCAGATGGTCCTACTACCTGTCGCAAGAAGATAGTAATGAATTGAGAGATATCTTTACTCTTTAACTTCTTTATCTTTGATAATGCTTCCAGCCCGTTAGAGGTTGCATACAGTCCCGTTGGAAAAAAAGAGTCAGACATCTGCAATAAACTGACATCTTGATTGTCTATTTCATTGTCCATGAACATCATAACCTGGTTCGGGCTCAAAGATTATATTCTCGCTTTTAATATCAAGATTGTATCTTAAATTAGAAAATAGCTTCTGAAACAGTTCAATTTCAGATTCAGCTTGGATCGGAAAATATATTTTACCGTTTGCAATCTTTATCGGTCTATGCATGTTCCCAATACTATGACCAATCTTAATTGCTGTTTCGAATAATTGGTCAGCTGATATATTTTCCTTTAAAGATATTATAGCCACATTTTCACAAGCCCTCTTTACTATGACCATTTTCTCTTCTGTCAACAGGAGCACGTCACCGTCGTTGATATGCGAACCAGGAACCATGGTGAGAGCTAATTCTGTACCTTTATCAGTTACTTTCCTGATTCTGGATCTTTCAGATTCGAGCCTAGTGATCTCAATTTTCTCAACATGGTCAATTTTGAACATTTCTTGATACTTATCTTTAAGATGCGAATCGGAACTGATGTTCCCTATTATCTTATTGATTTGAATCATCTGCCCTCTAAAGCACCCTAGTCATAGGATTCCTCACTAATAGTTATTTTTTTCCTTTACCGTCAATTTCTTCACTTTCGATGCTTCCTAAAATCGATGATATGAGATACACAAATTTATTAAAATAATATATGGAATAGTAATTACTGATAGAACAAGCTCACCAAAACACATCATTTAATACTATTTCCCTCTGAATATTTTAATTCGATGAGCCTCCCGGCAATTAATCCTAAAATTATTCCATAAATCAAATGGAAAAAAAAGGATCCTATTACTACAGCTAGGTCCAGCCCTTGGAAATGTTGTGCTATTACATAGACATATTGATTTGGGGCAGAAAAATTGAATATATTTAATTTTGGTTGTATAATATACACAGTCAACGGTAAAAATAAAATCAACCAAAGTGATATTCCAGTTATAATTCCCAAAATTGTTCCACGTTTGATACCAAATGGAATCAATCTATTCCAGAATAGTGCTCCTTGGCCAAGTAAATTACCAGCTACAGTACCGGTAGCAATATGCAATAAGAGACCAACATAAGGTGATGTGTTGGAATCATAATATCCTAAAGATGAACCTATTACAGCGAAAAAAGTACCAAATGGAGTTTTTGAAATGAAATCCAAGCTAAATAATAATCCAGATATTACAATTGATGACAATAATCCAGCTAATGTACAATACGCTAACAGATATCTTGAGTCTTTTTTTATTTTCACAACTAATATTTTGTTTTAATGAAATTTAAGTTTGCTTGAGTTTATACTCTATAATATGAGTTAGAAATTCTAATTTATTCACAAGTAAGCTGACACAATACCGTTTCTCCCTCTCATAATCGTACTCGTTTACATATCTCTAGAAATTCCTTTGTGAGTAAGGTAACTCAGGTAAGGCAAGTTCTTATGTTTAGCAGCACAAATGTAATTACTCCTTTACCACAAATAGACACTGGCCGGTGGGATTCTCTACTCATTCGCTCCTAGTCCCACCGGTATTTACTAAAATTATTTTGTAGTTTGTTGTGGTTTATTCACTGACTAGAAGTCGCTAGAACCGGCTGCACTAAATTTGCTGCCTTTGATACTTATGATGTCGGCATGGTCATTAATCCACTTCAAGAATTCCAAATTGAGTGTATGGCTTACTACCATTTGTGCCGGATAGATAAAGGGATGGGATGATTCCAGTCTTGTCAACTACCTCCTGACGAATTGCTTTCGTATCATGCCCAGGTTTTAGTATAACCTCTAGTGTGTAGATGTGATTCTCATTGGCATTCCTGTCAAATATGAGAGAGACAATCAGCAAAGGATCAACTTTAGAAAATACGTTTTTTGAAGCGCTATCGAGTGTGTAAGAATTTAGAATTATATCATGAGAGAATGGAACTCCTTGAAGAGAAGGAATTAGCGTTACTAATACAATTCCCACCTTCTTACTAACTGAACGAAGGATTGGAGAGATTTCGTTAATTAAATATGCATAAATTTCCTTAACTTAGTAAAAAAGTTTATGATTTTTTTTCTTTGTGTTTATACTAGTCAAGTATTTGGAGTTCCCGTTTCATAAGAAACCTACATAGAATTCAACTATACGTTACTATGACAACAGATAAGTAAGAAAAAACCAAAATATTTAGAAAATGAATATGCCTTTAGATAAGAAAATCCTGGTCTCATCATTTCTATTCATTTCCATAAATATCCTGATCATTTCATCCAGCAATTATGCGATCGCTGCAGAGAATTTCAGCATTATTGCAAATATAGATCTAACTTCGATACCGAATCCTGAAAAGTTGAAAGTTTTAGCTTTTGCAAACGGAGAATCTGCTGTTAAATACATTGAAAATCTAAATAACGTAAAATCAAAGTCAATTTCAGTTCCATTTACTTTTGAAAAAACAAATGATTTTGTTACTGTTGGTACTCGTGATGAATATGCAGTATGTGCTTACGACCTTAATGTGACAAATGAAATGAAATCTTATGCTTGCATGGAGGGTAATATTGAACAACCAGATGGAAAAAACATAGCAAACATAGGTACGGGGACTAGGCAAACCTTGTCCTCTGGGACGTTCCAACCAGTAGAGTTTGGAGGACAGCCTGACACAAAGAATGTAAAGATTAACATCTTGGTACCGCTGTCCGACAGAAAAAATGTTGAAAATATTAAAGTAGTAGCCATGGATAAGGGTGAACTCATCTCCAAATCTGTAAATGCAGGAGAACTACTAAGAAATTCAACAGGTGATACGATAAAGTTTGCTTTTGATTTTGACAGGGAAACCGGTATCGGACAAATACAAAAAGGCGACTACTTTTTTGCCTGTGTTTCTGCAAACGAGCTAAATCCTCCAGAAGGAACAGAGTGCGAGCATAAGTTAACAAAAGTAATCGGCCAGGAAAACAACTTGTACGCCAGGTAAGTCATCTGTCATGGTGGGATCTATATTGATTAAAAAAAATATTCTGGCTATAACAATTATATTATTGTCCTTATCAATAATTAGTATAAATTACTTATTGTTAGTAAACGCAGATAGAGGTTACTGCTACGACCAAGTTGGTGATGGTTATCATTGTTTTGCGAATGAAAAAAGATGTGAGAGGGCACTAAGACAAGATGAGATGGCAGAAAGCCATTGCTATACAGAAATTAATATTGCTGATGTAGAATTTAACTAATCATATACAAATGAAATTCCAACTGATGGCATGCGTTTTGATTCCTTATTTGCTGCCTCTATTCCGGTACTCATAATAACCCCAAAAAATATAATTTATTTTCCCTTATAAATTTCCCTTGTCATCAAGTACACTTTCCGCTAATCTGATCATTACTCCTTTTGTTTGAGGAGGTTTAACAAGATCTTTTTTAAGATGTTCAACGCGTATTCAGTAATACAAGGATTATGAATAAAAGGATAGATATTCCAGAGAAGGAAAGGGCATTAGTACTTCAAGGCGGAGGATCTCTTGGTGCATATAGTGCTGGGGTCTATAGAGGGTTTTATGAATCTCTATCTAGAATGGACGCAGATGAAGGAAACAAAGGAAAGCCAATTTTTGATATCATTGCAGGAACTTCAATAGGTGCAATCAATGCTGCTATCCTGGTAAGCTATGTAGTGGAGAATCAGACTTATGAAGGGTCAGCAGAAAGGCTAGTTGATTTCTGGAAATACCTTTCCAAAGAATCGATTGTAGAAACTAATCCTTTTTTTAAACCTTGGTGGAATTATTGGCATACAATCAATAGAGAGGTTGCATCAGGAGAGGCTGCAAGGAGATACTATTCTGCTAAAGAATTTTCAGTATTTGGAGTTCCAACCGTCTTTTATCCTCATGGACCTAAACTTGACAACAAATATTTTGATTTCGATAACGTCTGGTATAGATATAGTATTGAACCATTAAAACGAAGTCTAGAGCGATTTGCAAAGTTTCCAATAGCCACTACTAAAGAAGATGGTCAGCCAAGGCTCTTGTTGGTAGCAGTCGACGTAGCAGATGGTATTCCAGTAACATTTGATAGCTATCCCAAGGAAGATGGTACAAGAAAAACAGAATATGGGAGATTCCTCACCCATAATGGTAAAGGAATTGGTTTTGAGCATGTAGTTCACTATGATAAAGGTATTACATTAGATCATGTTATAGCAAGTGGATCTTTTCCAGTCAATTTTGATTTTGCTAATATAGAGGTCGAAAGTTTTTTTCCTGCATCTAGTGACAGATCGATCAACTCAGAGAATATTGCTAGTAAAAATGCCAATAGTTACAGTTACACCAAAGAGATCAGATACTTCTGGGACGGAGGTCTCATGAGTAATACTCCACTGATGCAGCTAGTTCTGTTACATAGGAACTATTGGTGGAAGGTAATAGGAATTAGAGATACTGTTCCTAGATTAGGAATCTGTGTAATCAATCTGCATCCAAAAAAGCAGGCGGAGATTCCTATAGATAGAGATGGTGTTATAAATAGAAATAATGACATAACCTTTTCGGATAGAGTCGATCAAGAGGAAACCATGCTGCTGCTAATGTCTGATTATATTGATTTGGTGAGATCGCTAATTAAGGTTGCAGAAGAACAAGGAGTGAAAAAAAATATAATAAAAAATCTTCTAGATCAGAAAACAAGATTTCATGGCAAATTCATTAAACCTGGACGATTTCTCGACATATTAGAAGGACGATTCCAGATAGATGATATAATACAAGTAAACAGGAAGAATGACGAGAACACTATTTCGAATAAAATATTTGATTTTTCTTTAGAAACGATAAACCTATTGTTAGAAGAAGGCTATAATGATGCTCTTAATGGTTTTAAGGAGTACATTGAATCCAAAAAGGAAGAACAGCTCACAGTATGAGATTAAGAGGTAACTACCTAATCGGATTCTTACAAACTCCAAAAAAATATCCTTCTTAATGACTGGAATCCTATGCCTAGTTGAACGGACTCTATCTGTTATTATGTTTTCCTAACCCTTCTTGCCGTATATCTATTGTGTCACATTCACGATCGAATCCAAATATTACAAGAATAAATTTATTCGCATTTATTAATGAAGATGACACTACATAATTAACAATGGATTTTTGGTCTTTCGTTAGGGATTATGCTCAGACGATAACGGCTGGTGGAGTTATAATTGCTTTATTCATTTCCATTTTTACCCTCGTTTCTTCAAGAAAACACAGTAAATTCCAAACACTTGTGGAAGTGTACAAGTTGGTTAATACCTTTGAGGAAAGAGAAGCCAGGAAGAATGTCTATGAGGCGTTTAGAATCTATATGGAACGCTATTATAAGAAAGGTATGAAAATTGGCGGTAAAATGTATTTTGCCAAGAACCTTATAAAATTTAAAGGTGATGCATTTCTTGAGATTTTCCGAGATCCTCTTGTTCTAGAGGAGATGAAAATAAAAGGAATTGAACTGCAACAGGATGTGGAAAGAGTAAGGTCCACGTTTGACCATATCGGTGCGTTGTATAATAGCAACCTTATTCCAAAAGATCCTTTACTGAAAGCATTATGGGTAACAGCTAGAGTTTGTTGGATTTGTCTTGTACAAAATATTTTCATAGAACGGGATAAAAGGGGGACTGAATTTTATATGAATAATTTTGAAGAGTTTTTTCACGAAATTGAAAAATATCGGAATAGACATAGACCAATATTAGAGCCAGTAGAACCCACGTAGAGTTCTATTTGATAAACTCAGGCAAAATTGATTACTTGCCATTTTTTATTTCCTTTTCAATTGTAAATTGGTCCAATACCTCATCACCCTTATTATCATAAAAAGTTCCAGTCAATTTAGTGTGAGGATTTCCATTGCTGATATCTATATTTAGAAATCCAAATTTGTCAAATTGGCTTGCCACGTAAGGTGCTTGGCTAGCAAGGGGATAGAAACTCTCTCCACCCGTGCCGACTAGTGCAAAAACGGTCCCATCTGTGTGATTGTTATAACCTGTAGTAAGTTGATTTGTTACGATTGGATTTGAACTATCACCAGCTGAATTAAATGATATTGGGTATGTTCTCTGATAGTTGTGGTTATGTGCCTGTAATACTAAATCAACATTATATTTTTCAAAGAGAGGGTGATAGATGTCCCTGAGAGCTTTTTCAGCTTTATGTGTTGATGGCGATGTGTAAAATGGTCCATATGTGGTTACTACTATCCAATCTATGTCTTTGTTTTCAGATGCTTTTTTCAAATCTTCATTTATGAACTTGTACTGTGCAGACCCTACATCAAATGTAGATTCAGAAGCCATAGTAACAAAATGTACATGATCGTAATCAAAAGAATAGTAATGTTTATCCATTTCAAAGCTTTTAACGTATTGGTCCATCTTAGGTTGTCCATCATTCACGTCATGGAATCCTAAAGTAATCATGATTTTGCCTTTAAGTGGCGACATTGCATTAAACCAACAATCTGCAGAACTTTGATATGAAAGGTCTCCTAAAGGTAACACTAATTCAGGTTTTTTTTCTTCAATGTTATTGATAGTTTTTTTGCTATTTGTTGAACAACCAAAATCACCAACAGCGGCGAAATTAAAAGCCTTGCTATTGTTATGCCCACTAGTGTCAAAAGAGAAACCTTTGTAGATAGTTCTTTTGACTTGCACTTCTTTATTATCGTCCTTCTGAACAGTCTTCTTTTCAGGCTTCTTTTCAGGCTTCTTTTCAGGCTTCTGATTAGCCTTATTATCACTGCCTCCTCCATCTCCTTTTTTATTTTTTCCATGTCCTTTACCAGGATTGTCCTTTCCTGGCTTTGCTAGTAGTGTTTGTTCATAATTCATTAACACATTAGATGAAATAATAAGAAAAATTGTAGAAAATCCAATGATAATTCCTATTCTTTGATATAAGGACAGCGACAAGTTCATCTCTTCATTCGCTTGAGAATATAAATAACTATCTGGTAATCCATCCAACATATTAAATAATTATCGTTGCAAAGTTCAGAACAGCTTCCAGAATCTCTGGAATATCATTGAGGGGTTGTACCGAAAATTGACGTGTTTCAAATTTTACAATCAAATACTTTTATTAAATCTGAAAGAGCGTGGAAAGAATCAGGGTGTTTCCAACCTACCGTTTCTAACAATCTTAACCGTGACATAGCTGATGTATACTCAATATTCATGCCGGGCAAGGTCATTAGCATTCTATAGGTGCAGATATTAATCATAAATCAAGTAACATAACGGTTCAGTGGAGTGAAATTTCAAAAAGGATATTTAAATAAATCAAATAGAACTAACAATATTGTGAAATATGGTAATCCAGTTGATGCAATTGTTAAGACTATGACTTGCAATAGGACTCCTGATGACGTCTTTGATTTCTTTCAGAATGTGAAAAATAGGGAAAGTGGTGGCATTATTACCTCAGTAACTAAAGTTGATACTGACCGGTGGACTTGCAGTACTCCTGCTGGCAAAGCCAAGATAAAGTGTATTCCTGACAAAGAGAGTTTAATATTGGATCACATTTTCATTGCAGGCGATGTTACATGGAATGTTTACGTAAGGATTTTGGCAAATAAGAAAGGATCGACCACTGTGTGGACCTTTCTAAAGCCGGATAGTTTAACCTCAAAACAATTTCAAGAACAACTAAGAAGTTTCGATCTTGAAATTGATGGTTGGAAAAGGCGTTTAGAAAATAGCACTTAACTGCGATGTGCCTATCCAGTAGTAAATAAAGTGGAGTTACAAATTCGATGTCAAGTCCTCGTAAAAACTGGCATGACATCCCCTTGGAGAAAGATACTGCCTATCAGAGGTTGTTAGTTAGTTCTTTTCATATTTTTCAGGATATGCATAACAATATACTACTTCATAATCTACTAAGGAGTTTCCCAGGTCATGAAAGTAATTGAGACACTGCTTAGTCTCTGGATCCTCCAATTTATAGAAATCCCAGCTCTTGTAATTCTTAAAGTCATTCATTTCACATTTTTCGGCATCTATTTTTACAGATATTTTTTCTAAGGTGTCAGACTTTTTACAATTTTTTTCCGATGCACTATTATCACCGTGGTTGGCGCCTGGTAATTTGTTTTTAAAATAATTATCTTCTGCGTACACACCAGAAGTCAGTGATAGGACTAATATTGCTAAGATTGATACGCTGATATAAGCCGCTATTTTTTGGTCTATAGGCAAGAAAGTGTTCTTGTTCATCTTTCAGTAGGTATATTTGACAGTATAAATTAATTTCCTTTTAACAATATTTATTCATCTATTTCTAGGAGCCAAACATTCAGAAGCTCAAATAGATATCATGCTCAAAACCCAGAAATTATAAAATTTATAATATTCTAGATGCAATAATGTAAATATTACAAGGTAATAGGCTAACGCCGTAATCTTCACTCAAGTTCCGAAGGCCACAGTTACTTTTGATTACTTAATTTATATTGTTCACAAAATCCGATTCTTTGTTTGTTTTTAGTTTTTCTTTTGCTATCTCTTTCAAAGAAAACTCTTAAACTTGGTAACAACCGACTTTGGCTTCTGAAAGGAGTAAATATTTCTATTCTATACCTTTGTATTTTAATCCTTCATCTTTATTCTCTGATGCTTTGTGCTCTTTGAATGATTCCATAGTATCGAATGTTTGTTCACATACATCACATATCAGACTTCCGCTGACGTTATCCACCTTACTTTCATTGTGCCTCTTGTCCAAAATCATAACAGTATATTCACAATAAGAACTAAAGCATTGCATAACTGAGATAATGTAGTAGATTGTCTAAGTTTTTACTAGTTTTTACCTTCTATTTTTAATCGATAATTCAATAAAAATAAGGTTCACTAGATTTATATTTTCATGCAGACTATAAATGGAGAAATAAAATGACAACACAAATTTTTGTTAACTTACCGGTGAAAGATCTTAGCAGAACAGTAGAGTTCTTTAAAAAGCTAGGTTTTGCATTTGACGCACAATTTACTGATGAAAATGCAACATGCATGATCATCAATGACAATATTTTTGTAATGCTGCTCGTTGAAAAATTCTTTAAAAGCTTTACTAAAAAGGAAATCTGTGATACTACAAAACATACCGAAGTCATAATAGCTTTGTCAACTGATAGTAGAGAAAAAGTAGATGAGATGATGCAGAGCGTATTTCAAGCTGGTGGCAAAGAATCCAGAGAACCGCAAGATCATGGTTGGATGTACGGACGTAGTTTTCAGGATATTAATGGTCATCTTTGGGAAATAATATACATGGATGAAAAAGCTTTAAAAAACAATGAGCATCAGGCATAAATCAAGTCTAGTTAGCTATACGTTAATGAACGATTTAAATTTAAATATCTATCGTTACCACATCGTGGTAAGAAGATTTCAAGTCAAAGTACTGGAAGCAAGTTTACCGAACCTAGCCACAAATTGATAAATAGCATCATTGTAACTGTACTGAGGTTAGCCATTGAATCTAAAGACTGAGCTAGTAAATTGTGTTAAGGCTCTTTACACATTAGGATTAAACACGGCAATATCTGGAAATCAAAGTGTAAGGTTTGAAAGAATATGGATGTGGATCACACCAAGTGAGGTGCCCCGGTATAAAATGAGAACTACAGATCTAATCAAAGTTAACATAGAAACCAAGACGATAACTGGTAAACATAAACCAAGCAGAGAATGGGTTATGCATACTAAGATTTATGAGAATACCGATGCAAACGCCATTATTCATTGTCATAGTCCATACACACTTGGAATCTCAATCTCATCTAGATTTGAGGAGGTGATCGAAGAAGCAAAGATAATTGTAGGCGATCCTGTTATTATAGAGAATATTCCGTCGGGTTCGGTCGAATTAGCGTCAAATATTTCAAAATGTTTTGAAGATAATAGAGTAAGGGCAGTAATAATAAAAAATCATGGGGTAGTGGCTATTGGCAAAAACCTTGATAAGGCTAGATCAGTTATTGAATCACTTGAAGTATGGTCAAAAGTTCTGACGGTTTGTAAAATTTTCAATGTAAAATATAGGTAACTTGGATCGTAACTAAGGATCCAAAATCTGAACTTACCAATATGTTTATGTTATAAAGAAATGATCATTAACCCATAATTGGATACTGATGTGGTGGATCAAAGACAGAATAATTTATGGGAACGGTAATTCAAATTTTTTACCATTATCTTTAGATTTTGAGTCTTTATTATCCTTTGAAGATTTGCTATCGTCTCCTTTTTTATTATCATGGTTGTTGTTATTGGAAGATCCGTCATTGTTGTTATTGGAAGATCCGTCATTGTTGTTATTGGAAGATCCGTCATTGTTGTTTTTGTTGGTAGATCCGTCATTGTTGTTTTTGTTGGTAGATCCGTCATTGTTGTTTTTGTTGGTAGATCCGTCATTAGCTTGAGATGTACCGTCATTGTTGTTATTGGAAGATCCGTCGTTGTTGTTTTTGTTGGTAGATCCGTCATTAGCTTGAGATGTACCGTCATTGTTATTACTGGTAGATCCGTCATTAGCTTGAGATGGATTATCGGCGCTGCCAGTATTGATGTTGTTATCCGAGCCCTTTAGAAGAAATGGGTCTAAATTTTCTGTTTGTGATACAGAATTTTCATTGTTTGTTTTATTATTTGGGTTGGATGCTTGACCATTCACAGGTGGTATGCCGTAAGTACCAAAAATTAATAACACAGTACTTAGCCCAATAAGCAAGGTAATCGTACTTCTCATAATCCTGAATACACTTCATCATTGCAGTATATTAAATTAATGCATTTTACTATCATCGAATAGAAAATTAGTCTATCATTTTTCTACTGAAAAATGTACTAGATAAGAAAGTGTATTAAATATCGTCAAAATCATAAAATATTGATATTATAATGAGTAACTAGATGCAAGTTTAAAATCTGATAATGTAGACTTTACAGTATTCTTAGTTATTTATTTCAGTAATGAAAAATCAGCTATTCAAAATGATATAGACAAATACAAATTGGACAATTTCTGTGTACTATTATGAATAATAGCCCTCATTGATGATAAAAATCACACAATCTGTCATTTGTGTTTGAGCTATAACAATGATATTAAGCTACCATAACACAGAGTCCGTTACTAATTTGGTATTCTATAGTTACATAATGACATTTAATCAGGGACCATCCCTTCAGTTGTTCTGGATATAATTTCTACCAAGACTGCCACTGGACTAGTTTTAAAATCTACTTATGTAAAACATACTGTAGTTTAAGCTGATACGTTTAGTCACATTTTGATGAGAATCAGAAGTAGGCATTGAGAGGAATTTTGAATAAACTTGTTCATATTGAAAAGCCAGTGATAAGAGATCTGTTGAGATATCATCCTCTGTTTTGTTTCCCGATATAAGATAATCTCTAAAGTGTCTGTAACTTTCAGTTTCAGATTCCAATGAATTTACTAATGCGTCATGAACATACTTGTATTCTTTTGGATAAATCATATTTTTTGCACTATCGATAAGATTGTCAAACTTTGGCAAAAATGAATCTGTAATTAAGACCAAGGTAGAATTATCAAATTGGCCCGAAGTCCACTTTCGAATTTCGTCCTGATAGGATTTGGTCAAATTCTGTGACTCATTCACAAGGTGACTTAGGGTTGAACGAAAGTACTCTACACCTGATTGAGAAAAACCAACCATTTTATTTGAATATCTAGAATTATCCTCAATCGCATAGCTCCAGCAATATGTATATGGTAAAACTAAGGTAACAAGCATAGATGCTAATATTTGTATTTCGTGAGATTTACTTATTGACAATACTTAACAGATCCCTATCGTTTCTAATTAAGAGAATGTCCTTTATAAACCTAAATTAATTATATGTGGGAGTTAATTCATGGTAAGCAGTAAGGTGAATAATTAAACCTGCACAGTTTTACGTTTTCCAATTTCATTGCAATTGTAATTAAGTAATTTGTTCTCAACCAACTTCACTATATAGTACTTTTTTTAATTTACATTGAAATTCCCTTACTATTGTCTAAAATTAAATAAATATCCATTGTATGTGGTCATGTTTAGAAAGCTCTAAAAGAAATTGACTATTAAAGAAAGCTTATACAATTAAAAAACGATTTGGATATTTGTGATTTTTTGCGGACTTTATCAGGAATTAGTTGACGAATGGGTTGCAAGAAGCTTAATTAAGGCATTGTTTGAATTAATAATATGCCTACATTAGTGCACTTTGAAATACCTTCTGATGACCTAGAAAGATCAAAGAAATTCTACAGTGAATTATTCGGATGGAATTTCGAGAAATGGTCTGGTCCGGAGTCGCTACCAGAAGGAATGGAATATCTAATTATTACCACCACGGATAGTAAAGGGAATAAATCAATTGGCGGAGGTATGATGAATAGGCAGAATTCCCAGCAACAGGGAATGACAAACTATATTGACGTAAAGTCAGTAGACGAACATTCTGACAAAGTAATACAATTAGGGGGTAAAGTTGTTATCCCAAAAAAAACTATTGCTGGAATGGGTTATTTTGCTGTATGCCTTGATACTGAGAATAACACTTTTGGTATTTGGGAAACTGACCCTAACGCGAAGTAATTAATGACTTACCATTATCTTTTTTATGATACTACCTAGAGAAAATATCGCTATCAAGAAAAGACGAAATTAGGGCTAAACAATTTTGAGGGAGCGCTCAATACCATGAACAACTCTTCCAAATCGCTCGCAGATTTTTCTCCACTCAACTAAGCCGCAAATACTTAAAATATCTGAAAAAGGTTCCAATCTGCTAAGTATTTCTTAAGTATTTTAAAATAAACTTGACAGATCTTCAAAGTACGACAATGAACTAGATATTTCTTGGGATATAGCTTATTATAATCCTTTGTAGGATATAAGTTGTGATCATTACTAAGCAGAATACCTTTACCGAGTACGTATCGATACTACAAGGTTTTAAAATTCAGAACTATGAGATAGGGGGTCTCTCGGAATGAATATAACGGAATCTGAAGCTCCCTATGAAATAACAGCTAAAACTTGTGGAAGTAAAGAGAATGGAAGAAAAGTGATATATTCATTTGTTGAGTCTTTCCACAACTTATCCAAAGATAAGAAGGATATAATAATATCAGAGATACATGCCTGTGATAGATTGAGAAGGTATGCAAGAGATGACCTCGATAGAGAAGTAATTGAATCTGAAATTACTGATCTGAAGATGGCGTTGGATCTATTGACATAGATACAATCTATAGTTGACTGAAATTACAATGCATAAGGCAGGACTACGTTACTCGTTGTAGTATCGTTTAATAAATCAATCCATTACTTAAGATTCAAACTTTGAATGGTGTAATGGTGCTTGTATGGCTCTAAACTAGTAAGCATCTGATCTCAGAAATTATTTTGGCTGAGATGAGAATCGTAGAAACTTGTTAAATAATACGAGAGATAGCTGAACCACTACTTTGGAAAACTTGCTTTTTCATTTTAACTACCCGTATGATTCCTACCTTCTTTTCTTTTTAATGATCTTGTAAAACAGGTCGACCATTACCGGTAGCTCGAGGTAATCTATGAGAATGGCAATCCATGAGAGGACATAAGGAATTTCTACAAAACTGAAATTGAAGAAACTGGTATACACAACCTCGTCGGTAATCCAGAAAATATGAAAAAATTGGACTCCGAGCATTCCCAAAAAAAGATAGTTCTTTTTGGCATCAGATTCTTTGCTGCGTATACTGTAGGAATAAAAAATTATTGCAGAAATTAGTGCAGGTATTTCAATATAGTCTATTACCACAAATATTGGTAAGAGAGATTTAGGCACCAAGAAAAAACTATGCCCAAATATCTTCTGGAGTACAACATCTGTGGTCAGCCAGTATAAATGAAGTATCTGGAGAGATATCAAGAAAAAGGTTATTTTTAAATTTAGGTTTTCATATCTATGATAGAAATTAATGAATTTCTGTACCAGATCAACCTTTACACTAGGACCTGATTTCAATATCAGACTGTGAACGACATGATATAAGTAGATATCAGGCAAAAAACTGAAATAAAGATAAATTAATCTAATCTTTTTATCACTTTGTTAATTTCTTGCGAAAATCTGGATGGAAATCAGAATAATTATCCATATATTAGATTCGCCCTTTAATTAAATGCAATTAAATGCAGTACGAGCCTGCCAAATCATGCTCCAGAAATCCTAGCAAAAATGCACTCATTATTTTGACTATAGGGATCCATTAGAAAAATCTTATATAAGATAGATACCATTATTAATCATGATATTCAGAAGCGGCATTAAATCATTAGCTATCCCAGATATTCTAAAAGATTTGATCTTGAAGCATTCGCTCGACAAAAAACAAATTCTGAGTATGAAGGTTGATGACCTGGCGTATATATTAGAGTGTGATTTTGAAACAGCAAAAATAATTCAAACGTCGGTAAGAAATTCATCAAATAAATCAATGTTGCATGAAATGACTGAACTGGCATAGGATAACAATAGCACTCAATTTTGGTAAAGAACCTCAGATTGAGCTGGCATTTATGGACTAGTGTAGAATTAGAAGTTTAGGGCGCAGAATTTTCAATTAGATTAGGGAAATATAGATTTAATGCTGAGAATAATTCGTGATACAGATTCCGCAAAATTAGAAGGAATCATCAGTTGAAATGCAGCTTATCTAAATGGTATTATTTAATTTTATACCATGAACATAGGGTCATCAGTTTTAGAAGGATGTTTTCTTATTCTTTTAAGGAATTCTTCCTGATGAATACGTAAATCTTCCAATAATTCAGTTCCCATAGCTGAGGTTTTTGGAACATCCTGAATTTTATTGATCATACTTCCTGGCGTCAATCTATTTCTATTTTTTTGATATATACTAGGGGGATGGATATCGAAAGGATCAGCTATCGATGGTAGAAAATTTATTGAAGAATTCAATCTATTTAGATTTAAATATCTATTTAGAAGGATTTTTGGATCATACGACATGTGTGTTTTAATTGTCAATGGTGTATAAGAGTTTAACTTGAGTCATTCCTTTGTTAAAAACCGTGGAATCTCAAATATGACACCAGATTCAGCTCGACCAAGACGGGCGTCTTCATACGCTCTTCAACGATTAATAGATTATTAAAGTTCCGAAAATTTGATAAGTGTCGGAAACTATATTATTAAATGAGCAAGAATTATGTCAACGTGTATTTGTGGCCACGATATAAAGTGGCATTGGATGGACATGCATCATCAAAGACGATGTGTAAATCATATCTCAAAGTCGGATGCCTGTCCATGCTTAAAGTATGTGGATGAGGAAAAAATAAAGTCGGTTGTGCAGTAGCCCACCGGTTCTCCCATACTTTGCTAAATACTAAATTCCTCAGTTAAACAGCATTTACTTTGTATGCCAGTTTATTCGTAGTGTGTCAAGGTTTCAATCTCTAACATCCATTTAAGGATCCAATTCATTATTACATCAAGCCTTTCCAACCTTTTAGGAAGTTTTCATATTGTGGAGTAGTAGCTTTAACCACTCCAAGTTGATACATCAATGCTAAGTCATCACGAATCGCCTTATGTTCAGATATTTTTCCATCATCCCCAATTGTAAAAACGTGTACGGCTCGATAGCATATTTTGTTTCCTGATGGAGGAATGAAACTAAAGAAGCTTCCAGTATGTTTACCCATAATAGATACAATTGAAACTACCTTTTCATTTGATGCTACACTCTCCAATAACTCATAATGTAGGTCCGAAAATGCCTTGCGTATATTGATTACTGTATCTATAAACTCCTGCGGCCCTCTCATTTTTGATCTAATCGGATCCATCTGTGATTCATGATTAAAGTATGTAGGACTGATAAATTCTGAGACTTTGGTTGTATCTCCTGTATTAAGAGCATTGATAGCATCTTTTACGAGTCTGATATTCTCTGCTGCAGTTGACATGAGAATTAACCTACTTCATGTTATTTATCATTTCTTAGAGTATGATAAGGGCTGGAATATTGCATTACTATCATAATAGTGTTATTTTACGCAAGTATATCTGCATAAAGAACAAGATCATATAAGTACTGCTTTGCACACTTTCAAACAATTAGATTTTAAATCTTGATCATTTGATTCATTTCGTTATGTAATTGTATAAAAGCAAATCCGCTTGAGGTTGTCTTGAATGTCCTATTGATAGGGTCGTATTCAAGCAATCCACGTTCGATCAACATCTTTGAATATTCCACAACCTGAGCATAGGTAAGATATGAGCCAAACATTATTTTACTGCGTGTAATCCCTGCTCCAGAGCCAGCAGTACCAAGAATTGATGCAAAAATCTCTTCTCTACTACGGTATGCCATACAAGTAGTTGGACATAATGATTAATATGTATTTTGAATTTCAATTAGATAATCATTATCTTAAATCAAATCTATATTGTTATACTGAAACCAGATGCAGAAATGATTTTTGCCCATCTCTGATATTTAAATATATTAACGTCGAATGAATGCTGACAATCAGAGATGAAAAAAAGGCAGCAAAATGCAATTAGCAAAGCAAAAATTATACAGGCAGCGCCAAATGTCGTTTTTAACGCCATAACTCAACCAGAAAGCATAACTGGATGGTTTCAAGATGAAGCAAGTTTGGATATCAGGCTTGGTGGAAAGATTAGCTTGGGTACTCGTAAAGAAATTCATCCTGATTGGAAGTTGGATAGAGACTATCGTATGGAAGGAGCCATTTTGGAATTTGTTCCTAATAAAAGACTATCTTACAGTTGGAAATTTGATGATACACCTGACTTTCCTGAAACTGTCGTGACTTGGGAATTAGAGCAGATAAATTCGAACAAAACAAGACTGAAGTTAGCCCATGCAGGATTTACCGGAAAAGAGAAGGGAAACTTTTCAATTGAAAGTCACAATCAGGGTTGGTCGGAGGCTTTGGATAAGCTTGCAAAATACTGCGAGTCATTAGTCCTTAGTTAAATAGTGAAATTTTTACCTAATAAAATTAATTGGTCATATCGTTGGATAAGTTTAATTTGTCGTCAGGCTGCCAAAAGAGATTCCAAGCGTACATTGATGCGTAGAAGTCCTCCTCAATTTAGGTCTAAAGATTATAAGCGTTACTAAGCGCCATATTTCTAACGTCTAACGAAATAATGGATACTATGTTTTGACATCTTTGTGTAAATCAATTCTACCATGCTTAAAGGCCTCCTTTATTATTGTGAATTCTACTTGTTCTGCCATCTTGGCCAATTTCCCAACATCCTCACGATAGTCATCAAAAGATGTATGCTCTTTAACTCCAAGAAATACTTCTTTAATTTGGTAACCTGCCATGGCAGCTTCAATCAAAAACCATACATCTACACCCCAGCCATCAGGTGGATGTTGATCCAATAATCTCTTCCAGACCTCAGCTCGTGCGCATACCTCACCACTTAATGGTTGTTCAAAATGTGATAGCTCAGGGAAAAAGATTCGGATCATGGGTTTTGCTATTAGCTTTGTTACTGGAGCATCCCGACCATGTCTTTGGTAGTAACCTCTCACCATGTCACAATTAATACAGCCATCTACCAATTTATCTACCCATTCTGGGGTTAGATTTTTTATATCTGCATCAAGGAATAGAACAATATTTGCATTATAGCTGATAGCCTCCTCAATTCCATTTTTCATTGCAACTCCCTTCGCAGGGAACATTCTATTATCTTGTTGAATCACTTTTGCACCATTATCGCGAGCTATTCTAACTGTCTTGTCTGATGAAAATGCATCGATAACTATTACTTCTGGATGGTGCCGGCTTTTTTTTGCTGTCCTGATCACGTGCTCGATAGTATCTTCTTCATTTTTTGTTGGAAATATTACTACAATCTTTGCTATAGCCTCTTGATTCTTCATACAACCTATGAAGGGAATACGTACTTTAAGATTCTTGCACTATAATTATTCTAGGGAATGTCAGCGCTTTTTAGGTTGCTTTCCTTTTCGATTGTATCTGGCCGAAGGTAATATTCAAAGTATTCTGACCAAGAATAAGACAATGGCAAATAAGAGAAGGAATAATTAGTGGAAAAACCTAAAGGTCCTATCTTTTGTCTGTTCCAAAAATGTACCAATATCTACAATAATATCACCAAAGTTTCGTATAACTGCTGATGTTTCTCTATTATTCACTGATTCAATTGAGTAATTTATGTAGTTTCCGAAGAGTGGTTCTTTAGTAACTATCCATAAATTCTTGATATTTGGTTGAATTTTTCTTAAATTGTTTTGCTCATGCTTAGTTATACTTTTGGCATCTTTTGGTATCTGTATAACAATTGCCTTTTCAGGAAAATTACTTAGCGTATGTAAATTAGGAACTATTATATCTAAATTTATATTATCAATCATAACTTTTCTGACAGAAGGCAAAGTACACGCTGTTAGCATGAAATGTAGTAAAGCTTCACACAGAGTTCCAATACTTTCATCATTTGCAACATCTACACGCTTGTAAAATTGAGCCAGTATCACTTGGATATACTGTTTTGATAGCTCTATATTCAAAGTAATATCACTTTGAATTTTTTCCTTGCCAATCTCACCAATTATGGAATAAAGTGTGTTACCAATATCCTCCATAGTCTATTTCACCTATCATATCTTGGAAACCAATTTTTTATACACTCTTTGTATTTGACTCAAGATTAAAAATATTTCACTGTTATAAAATGCATTGTTTTACTTTTCATATCAAACTAAACGAAATTTCTTCATCTATGTAGACTTAACTCTCAATTTGGCAGGTTTAAATGATAAGGGCAGGCTACTGACTCCATGAAAGAATATACCATAAAGTGGCCTTAATGATTCTTCTTTGTAATCTTGAGCAAATTTCACGTCCTTTAACCTATCTAATATTATTTTCAAAACCACCTCAGCTTCCAAGCTTGCTAGAGCAGAACCCAGGCAGAAATGAATTCCGTAACCAAATGCTAGGTGGGCGTTATTACTGAAGGAACGGGTTATATCAAATCTTTCGGCATCATGAAAGACAGATTCATCATGATTAGCCGACCCAATCCAAATGATCAATCTCTGTCCTCGTTGTATTTTCTGTTCTCTAATAACTACATCTTCTGTAGCAAAACGTATTAACGCTTGAACAGGAGATCTATATCGTAGTGTTTCATCTATTGCAGATGAAATTGAAGGATAATTATCCGAATTATGCTCGTTAATGTTGTTACTACTATAGGGTAGTAATAGCTGCTCTAGTTGCTTTGGATATTCAAGTAAGGAACGTATCATGTTACCTATCAAGTTGACTGTCGTCACATGACCAGCCAAAAGTAATAGAGAGCAAAACGCAAGTATTTCTTCTTCAGTTAGCTTATTGCCATCTATTTCTGCTTTAAGTAAATTGCTTATGAGATCAGTACTAGGTACTTTGTTCATCTTTCTTTTTTCAATTATATTTATAAAATAAGAGTCCATTTCGTTTTGAACTCTTTTGAATATCTGTTCTGAGGCTCTATCAACAGGGAGATTACTACTACTTGAGTTTGTAGAACCAATTAGTTCGTCGGCCCATCTCTTAAAAGTATCTTGGTCATCAGATGGGATACCTAGCAACTCTGCGATTACAGTTACAGGTAAGGGATAGGCCAAATCAGTTATGAGGTCCATATGACCTTTCTCAATAACCTTGTCTACCATATCATGACATATCTCTTCAATACGTGGTCTTAATCTGCCTATTGTGTTCAAGGTAAAAGCAGAAGATATTACACTTCTTAATTTATTGTGGTATGGTGGATCAGAAGTAAGAATACTACGTCTCACAGATTCATCTGTCTCTCGCTTGTTATTTTGTTCTTGTTGTTTCATTTCCGCCTGTTGCATTTTCATTAATTTCTGAACATCTGACGAAAAAAATTTATGATTTGTTAAGACGCTTTGTATATCATCATAGGAGAAAATTCCCCATACTTTATTTTTGTCATCATATACAATGGGATGAAATTTTCTCATTTGAGCATAGAACGGAAAGGGGTTCAGTATTTGGTCTGAAGGTGGAAATACGTCCATTGATTTACATATTGATCTGGTAATCTATATACTTAATATTGCATTAATTTTCCCGGTGTTCTAAACTAAATATTATCAGGTTTGAGTCTAAAATTTGATTTAATTGCACGCAGTTAAGACACACATTTAAGACCAATCAAATTTATTCCCAAGTTAATTTTTTTTCTTAGAATAGAAAATAAAGTGATCTGAATTATTTCTTTGTTGTATGTCATCAAGGAATATAGTATACATAAGAGAATTTGATAAGTTTGACGGAATGGGAAATACCATTTGTAGAAATACTGGATGTCAAAATTTAATTAAATCTCCATATAAGAAATATTGTTCAAAAGAATGTAATAAACACTTTGAGAAATGGTATTACCACAATTTTTACTGGGACAGAGTCCGTTCTGACATTTTTAAACGAGATAACTACACATGTCAAATCTGTAGAAAAAGACATCCTTATACATTCAGAAAAAAGTTTGCAAGATCACATGGACTGGAATGCGATCATATAGTTCCAAGGTCACTTTATAAAAAATTGGGATACAGATTTGATTCACTTGAAAATAAGATTAAAACAATAACCGAATTTATTCATAATCATGATAATTTGAGAACTCTCTGTAAAGAATGTCATAAAAGGGTAACAAAAGAATATTTATGCAGTGACGTTGATGAGTATTTAATAAATTATAGAAGCTATAATAATCCCCCAAAATTATTCTAAGAAAAAAAGTTTTAGTCGTTTCCTTTTTCTATCTTTTTCTTTTTACTTCGTTAACAAATTAAGCAGTCTTTCCTTCATACGTCCCCTTTTTTCGTCCCTGATGTGGCCCCAATACTGCACATTATAGGTTAAATCAGTTGTAACCCTGAATAGGACCCAGATGACCAATTTCACAGTTATTTATACTATTATGCGCTTGGACCAATATGGTCTTAAACACACTCGTTTATATCGCACTAGTAATAATTGTGATTATCGTAATTGTGATCCTACTGAGATTCCTGTTTAACATACTATTCATTATGCCCGTAACATTAGAGCACGACTATATAATAAAATATGCTGCCTCAATTTATTTGCCTAGTGTTTGACGCATTTTTCATGAAAAACTGTAAACTAAGTGAATAAAACACGATGGTAAACGAAATTCTGAATTCAGCAAGTTTTAAACTCCCACTATTGAGTAAAAATGTCTAATGAAACTTTTGACAAGTTTCTATTGAAACTTTTCGAAAAAACTGCAGATAAAGGAGAGAGCAGTTATTTCAACAAGTATGAGATTGGAAGAGAACTAGGTCTATTGGACAAACGCGAAGTAGATAGCATTGTTAATATTTTACTTGGCGATGGGTTTGTGACAAATAATGAGGTTACTGATTCAATAATTCAAATTACCAAAAAGGGTCAGAAAAGATTGGAAAACAATCAAATTTAATTAATTTACCTATGATAAATTCCTTCCATGATAATTTCCTTCAACGGCTTCCGATCGCTGTGTTTTTCCTTATCTTGAAGCTCAGGTGGAAGATTTTCTTTTGGTCCTTTTTTACCAATTGCAATCATTGACATTACTTCAAAATCATCAGGAATTCCTAAATCTATTCTTGCCTTTTCATAATCAAAACCTTGCATACCATGTGCAACAATACCTCTATACGAGGCTTCCAATGCTAGATTCTCCCAAGCCGACCCAGCATCAAATTGATGTGTCCTTGCCGGCTGTTCGTTATATTCAAAGTTTTTTCTAGATATTACTACTACTAGTAACGCAGCATTTTTTGCCCAAAGCTTATTTGCGTCAACCAATAAATTAAACAATCTATCCCAGTGTCCTGTACCTCTTTTAGCGTAGATAAATCTCCAAGGTTGATTGTTAAAAGATGAGGGAGCCCATCTAGCAGCTTCAAAAAGCGACATAATATCGTGCTCACCAAGCTCTTCTCCAGACATAGACCTAGGCGACCATCTATTAAGAAAGAGAGGATTAATTGGATATCCTGGTTTCCTTATTGTCTGACTTTCTGATCCATCCATTTGATCTATATCATCACCAAAGTATTATTGATTTTCTCTCAACATTCAGTTCAATTAACAATTTTTTCTCAAGATTAGATTGCCTATTATCCTTTATTAGAGATGATTATCTAATTGATTCTACAACTACTTTAAAAAGCATAAACTTGACAGCGAATTCATGATGCATCTCTGCATCTCACTCAAAGTCCTTGCTCAATTTTATAAATAATAGAGAATAATACCAACAATATACATTGAGAGAATCTATATTGAAGCTACAAGACCTCCTAGACCGTGGTTGTAAGATCGAAAAAGTATACCCAAGTGTTCTTGGTTCAGATGCAGAGATTAACATAGTGACAGTTGAGGTAAGATGCTCTGACGGACAGATTCATAAAGTCAGGGCTTACAGAGAAGAAGCTAGCGATTTAAGGGAATATATACGAACAAAAATTTCAGCTACCAAGTAAATAATATCCAGTAAGATATCAAGTCAGGAATTTTGCTTTCATCTTATACGTTTTTATACGTTTTTATATTTTAAAGACGAATTATTAAGGGAAATGACAAAAGTTAAATTAATATCACGTCTTGATTTCTTAAAATTGGTCGGAACTGCTGGGACAGCCTTTATGTTACTCCCATTGGTACCATTTGGAAAGGCACTGGGAGCTGGAGTTCCTGCGACTAGTAAACCCGTAATATCTAAGCGAGTTAAAATGGTAGGACCTGATGGAGTGGTTTTTTTATATCCTACTAGACCAAAAGGTTTTGTTTGGTACATGAATCATGAACACCCGTTTGATTCACATTTTGAAATAGGGGGCGGTTCTACATATAATAAACTAGTAAGAAATAAGGACGGTTCATGGACAACCGACGACAACTTGAGAGTCAAGTTTAACTTGAATGTAGATCCTAATTATAAAGACGCGATAGGTGGTTGCAAGATGAGTTTTAAGGATTCCATGGCACGAGGTTACACATATGATAAAAGTGACCTTGATAACGTTGAGTTGACAGGTTTCTTTAATGTCCATAAGCCTACAGAACATGATGGTATTTACCTTCGGGGTCCGTGTAATCACCACGATGAACCCGATCACCTTTGCTGCGAGGAATTCAACTACGACTGTGAAACAAATTGCAATTCTACTACGGAGAGTTCAAAAGTTAAATTCACCAAACAAAGTCCAAACAAGTATCATGGCGACCCTGCGGGTGTTAAAACGATAGTTCCGCAAATCGTTTTAGCTGGTCATGGTTGGTTTGGAATCAAGTATGTTCACATGATTCTATCTCGTGATATTAACCATCCAAAAGTTAAGTTAGAACAATGGATGAATTTCAATGGGGATGGCAAAACGTGGATCAAGATAAATGAGGTTATTGACACGAGATCCTATAAGTGGGGACCAAAAGCCATATGTGAAGGAGAAGATTATGAAGTTGGAGCCTGGGGGGCACCTCGTATGGTTTTCAAATGGTATAGTGGAGATGTTGATTTCAAATGGTTTTCATGCAGGCAAATTGAGCCTAATTTGTTAAAGCTAATTTAATCGGTGCTTAATTCTGACAGGCTTACAGTACTTACGAAACTAAATAAATCCGGCAAAGAACAATTTATTGTAAAGATGGACGAACACAGGTTAACTTTATCATACTTTTTTATGAACTATTCTTTTTTGGTTACATTTTGTTCGATCCAGTTAGTCTCATGCTCCATTTTTTTAATATACCTCTCCCCTACTTCGGTACTGCAGGTAGCTATAGCACAACAACAATCTTCCTTGGATTCATCCCAAGCTATGATAAAAATAAAAGGACTTCTTTCTGAAGCCAGCGATACGTTAGATAGCGGTAACTCCAACAAAACCGTAGAGAACCTATTGATGGTTCAGCGGTTGATAGCGCAAACTAATGATAATTCTACCTCAATTCAGGACTCTTTGTTACTTATACGTGAAACTGTAGGTGCAATACTGAGTGGGAGATCGGATATAGCAAAAGCCAATTTAAATTTGATAAATAAACAACTAATTACGCAAGCACCAAGTAACGAGACATCCAAGACAATCACTGGTCCTTTGGTAAAACCCATATCTCCTATAACTTCTAATAAATCAGCGGTACCAAGTAACGAGACATCCAAGACAATCACTGGTCC
>Ga0207428_10000929_pt1 | contig 32620 bp, 40 predicted proteins | sample RhiMethybrSRZTD1_FD_187600 | JGI IMG/M metagenome (GOLD analysis project Ga0207428, IMG submission 187600) | Populus rhizosphere microbial communities from Tennessee, USA - Rhizosphere MetaG P. TD hybrid SRZTD1 (SPAdes) (version 3) | ecosystem: Host-associated > Plants > Roots > Rhizosphere >...
CCACGAGCCCGGCCACGCCGGCGAGGACCACGTCGCCGGTCGCCGCGCCGGCCGCCGCGACGCCCACGATGAGGCTGCCGGTCGAGACGATGCCGTCGTTGGCGCCCAGCACCGCCGCGCGAAGCCAGCCGATGCGGTCCGAGCGGTGGAGTTCGCGGTGGCGCAAGGGGCTCAGGGCTCAGGGACGAGCCGGGTGGACCAGCCGTCGGGGCGCCTTGCCCTCCCACGCCATGCGCAGCAGCGCGCCGAGCTGCTTGCTGTCCGCTGCCGCCAGCGTCACGCGCACGCCGAAGACGCGCTTCCCCCACCACCCCTCCTCGCAGGCCTTGCGCGCCAGGTCCAGCGCGAGCGGCACGTCCGCGGCCGCGAGCATCACGTTCAGGTGCGCGTCGTCGGGCAGCGTCGCGAAGATCTTGCCGCCCACGCGGAAGGACGGGAAGCCGTGGTGATCCTGCTCGGTGGCCTCGGGCAGCTCGAGCGCCAGCCGTCGCGCGTCGCGGCTCTTCATTACCGCTTCGACTTCGCCTTCCGCTTGGGCATGCGGCCTCAGGGCTGCGTCGTCAGCGGCGCCACGATGGCCGAGAGCAGGTCGGGCCGCGACGGGTCGCGCTCGAGGTGCGGGTAGCGGGCGCCGCCGTGGAACTCGATCGCGCGCGTCGAGAAGACGTCGCCGTTCGCGACGAGCAGCTCGATCGGCTTTCGGCCGTCGACGGCGGCCTTGAGCGCGTCGCCCAGCCGCTCTTCGCTGTAGGTCCGGCTGTCCACCGCGATGAGGCGCATGCCGGGACCGATGCCGGCCGTGTACGCCGGCGAGCCGGGCAGCACGTCCTGCACGGCGCCGTCGGACGTGAGCATGAGGCCCAGCGAGTAGCGCAGGTCGACCTGCTTGCGGCTGCGGTCGATGGCGAGCTGGAGCGGGCTGGGCGAGTCGCTGTAGACGAGCTTCCAGCCCGCGCCCTCGATGCCGCCCAGCGGCGCGCGCGGGCTCAGCGACTGCAGCCGCGTGGTGAAGAAGCCGCGCCAGTCGAAAGGCGCCACGCGGTCGAGCGCGGCGACGACGTCCTCGAAGGTGTAGGGCGCGACCGCCGGGGGCCCGCTCGGGCCGCCGTGGAAGGCGCGGCAGAAGTCGTCGAGCGAGCGCGAGCCCGCCGTCAGCCCGCGGATCTTCACGTCGGCCTCGAGCCAGATCAGGTCGCCCTCGTCGTAGAAGTCGACGTCGCGCCGCAGCGCACCCCAGTCGGAGCGCGCGCTGTAGAGCAGCTGGGCCTCGTCGTTGGCGTCCTGCAGCGGGCGCCACTCGCGGCCCGGCCGCTGGTCGAGGCTGGCCGCGACGAGGGCCAGGTTGTCGCGGTACTCGGCGGGCGTGCGCAGGCCCGAGCGCGCGGTGAGCACGTTGCCGAGGTACTCGGTCAGTCCCTCGTAGACCCACAGCAGGTCGTCGCGCATCGGCGTCGAGAAGTCGCCCGTCGCCAGGCCGGCCGGCCGGCGGTACTTGCCGTTCCACGAGTGGACCATCTCGTGCGGCAGCAGGCCGGCCGAGCGCAGCCGCAGGTCGTCGTCGATGAGCGTGCGCTCGGCGAGGCGGTCGTCGCTCGACTCGTGGTGCTCGAGGCCGAAGTGCGCGACGCCGTCGCTCAGCGTGAACAGGAAGTCGTAGTGGTCGAAGTGGTGGGCGCCGAAGAGCGCGATGGCCTCGGCGGCCAGGCGCCGGAAGGCGGCCTCCTGCGCGGCGTCGAGCGCGAGCGCGGCCTCGCTGTCGGCCACGAGGTTCAGCGTGCAGCGCGGGCCGCCGGGCGGCGTGAGGTCGACGCTGCGCAGGTGCGCTCCGGCCGCGACCGGCGAGTCGACGAGCTGGGTCAGCGACACCGGCTCGAAGCGGATCGAGACCGGCGAGACGTCGGCGGTCGCCAGCGCCGTGGCGTGCTTCCAGCCCTCCGGCAGCTTGAGGCTCGGCGCCACGCTCAGCTCGTCGGGCCGCGGGCTGTCGGGATAGAGCACGACCTGGTTCCAGCTCAGCACGAGCAGGTCCGCGGTCGACGAGGCGCCCGACGAGAAGCCTTCGGCCACGGGCGGCAGCACGAAGTCGAACACGACCTCGAGCGCCGAGACGCCGGCGGGCACCTCGCAGTGCAGCGCGTACATGTTCTGCAGGTCGCGGCGCCAGGGCAGCGGCGCGCCGCCGGCGTTGATGTGCAGGCTGACCACGTCGGTGACCGGGCCCGTCGGCCCGTGCTCGCCGGGGATCCACTGCGGGTAGAGCAGCGTGAGCGGGCCCTCCTTCACCGCGATCGTCTCGCGCGTGTGGAGCAGCTTGCGCGGCGCGTCGGTCGCGTCGACGGTCAGCGTGACGACGGGCGGCAGGCTCTGCGCCGGCGCCGCACGCGGCGCGACGAGCAGGAGCAGCACGGCGAGCGACGGCAGGCACGATCGGGCCATGGGCGTCTCCGGACGAGCGGCCCCAGGATGACGGCGCGGCGCGCGGAGCGCCAGGGGGCCTCTCAGGCGTGCGCGCCGGGCGTGCTGCCCCAGTGCGCACCCGGCCGATACGTCCCGAAGTACCACTGGTGGCCCTCGAGATCGTCGGCCATGTAGCCGCGCGAGCCGTACTCCTCGTCGCGCAGCGGCCGCGTGATCTTGGCGCCTGCGGCCTTCGCCCGAGCGTGGTGCGCGTCGGGGTCGTCGATCCGCACGCTGATCGCCTGGCTCACCTCGCGCCGCCCCTTGAGCGGCACGAAGCCCCGCTCGGGGTGCGGCGAGGCGACCATGATCACCGCGTTGCCGAGGCTGAGCTCGGAGTGCGCGATGCTGCCGTCGGGCCCGGGCACGACGAGCCGCTCGGTGAAGCCGAAGGTCTTGCACAGCCACGCGATCGCGGCCTGCGCGTCCGCGTAGCAGAGGCTGGGGTAGAGATCGGACGTCGTGCCGGCAGACGGGCGGGCGGGCATCGGCGACGGGGCGGGCTGGGTCATGGGGTCACCTCCGGGGCGCGAGTGTACTCAGGTTCCGCTCTTCACGCGCTGCCACTCGCGCTTGAGGATGGCCTGCCCCAGCTTGGAGATCGTCTCGACATCGGCCGCGGTCTCCTCCTCGACCGAGCGCTCCTCGCGCAGGCGCTCGATGGCCTGCTCGATCGCGCGGTAGAGCTCCTGGTGGTCGGCCTCGGTGGGGTTGAGGAGCAGCCGGATCCGGAACTGCACGAGCACGAGCTGCTGCAGCTTCTCGAGCCGGCTCGGGTCGGCGGCGATCGGACCGATGCCCTTGTCCCACTTCGCGTTCCAGGTCGCCTTGATGACCGAGATCATCGCGAGCTGCGAGACGAGCTCGGCCAGGCTCTCGCGCAGCGTGTCGATCCAGCGCTGGCGGTTGCTCGAGAGCACCGTGGCCGCGAACTGCCGCCGCCCCACCGAGAGCGTGACGAGCGGCCCGACGATCGAGGCGACCAGCGCGGTGGCGGCCGAGATCACGCTGATGACGAGCGGGTCCATGGCGAGATCAGGCGGCCGGCGCCGCCTTGCGCGCCAGCAGGGTGTGCGGCCGCAGCGAGCCCATCGTGCCGAGCGTGACCAGGGCCGAGGCGAAGGGCGAGTCGAGGCGGCGCGGCTCGCAGCCCTGCGCCGCGAAGCCGGCCGCGTACTCGCCGTGGTGCCGAATGTCGACGATGAGCGCCCGACCGCCGGGCGCCAGCACGCGCGCGATCTCGCGGATGGCCGCCTGGCGCGCGTCGGCCGAGTCGAGGTTGTGGATCGCGGCGCGCGAGACGACGACGTCGAAGTGGCCGTCGGGGAAGGGCAGCGTGCGCATGTCCGCGGTCTTCACCGAGACGCGCTCGGCCACGCCCTCGAGCGCCGCGTTGCGCAGCGGCACGTCCGCGCGGTTGCCCGACAGGTCCTGCGCGTTCCAGATGTCGACGCCGACCGCCGAGCCGGTCTTCAGGCGCCGCGCGGCGCCGACGAGGATCAGCCCGCGCCCGCAGCCCACGTCGAGCACGCGCTCGTCGCCCTTCCAGTCGAGCTGGTCGAGCAGCTTGTCGCGCTCGGCGACCTTGCCGTAGCGCGCGCCGAAGTACATCCAGCAGGCCGTCGCGACCAGGCTGAGGCCCGCGCTGAGGCCCATGGGCACGAGCGGGAAGCCGATGCGAATGTCCTGCGCCGGCGTCAGCGTGAGCTCGCGGGGCAGCACGCCCGTCAACGCGAGGACCGCGACGAGCAGCGACGCGCCGCCGCAGACCGCGAGGTTGCGGATGACGCCGGGCGCGTCGATGCCGTAGTCGGCGCGGTCGGTCATGCGTCCCCCGCCGTCACGGGCAGGGCCAAGCCCGTCGTGACCATCCGTCCCTCGAACCTTGCGCACGGCTGGGGCCCTCCGCGTGGATGGCGCGGGTGTATCACCGGCAGCGGCTTCTCACCAGGACCCACCGTGCGCCGGCCCCGCACCGTGGCGTGCCGCTCATCGGGCCTCTGGAGGCCGCCCGTAGTGCTCGCGGAGCCGGTTCGCGATCTCGTCGAAGGCTTGGCGCTTCGCGACGTAGGCCGGGTCGTCGTCCTTCAGGAAGCTCTCGCGGTCCTGGTCCTCGAGCGCCGTCAAGCCGTACGACGCCGCGACGATGTTCGCATTCTTCTCCGCGACCGGGTGCCACGAGCGCAGCCGGGCCAGGCGTCCCCTGCTGACGAAAGCGATCTCACGGACCGACGAATCGGGGCCGAAGTTGTTCCAGCTCGCTTCGCCGAAGCGCGCCACGGCGAAGTCGTAGAGCTCGTCGAGGAAGGCCGCATCCTCGGGGCGCGGCGCCGCGCGGAGCTGCACGATCGTCCCGCCGGACCACGACTGAGTGTCGGCGATTTCGACGCGCGGCGCGCCCGCCTTCACTGGCAACGCCTCGACCTGCCGGGCGAGCTCGACCTCGAAGGCCTTCGTCTTGGCCGCGACGAACTCCTTGTAGCCCTCGGGGTCGACGAAGGGATTGGCCATGCCCGCCGCGCTGGCCCCGCCCTCGCCGCGCCGCGCGAACTTCGCCTCGAGGTCGAAGTACGAGCCGTGTGCGCCGAGGAAGAGGTCGCAGGGCAGCGACGCGAGCGTCACGAAGCCGTCGTCGTAGTCGGCAGCGATCTCCCAGTAGGCCGGGTTGTTCACCAGCCGATAGCCGTCGTTCACATTCGGGCTCCCGACGATCACGGCATCGAGGAGCTTCGTGGGATCGGCGAGCGAACGCGCCTTCAGCGTCCAGGTCGTGCAGCCCTTCGTGTGGCCCGGCGTGAGGTGCGCGACGAGCACCGTGCCGCCGAGCCGGACCTCGTCGCGGTCGTGCAGCACGCGGTCGACCTTCGTCGGCGGATACTGCGTCTCCGGGCTGCCGCCGTACTGGAAGTCGGCCTTGCCGCCCGACTCGACGACCTCGGCGTCGCCCTCCATGACCATGTACTGCGCGCCGGTCGCATCCTTGATCGCCGCGCTGCCGGCGCAGTGGTCCCAGTGCGCATGGCTGATGAGCAGGATCTTGATGTCGCTGAACTGGAAGCCGAGCTTCTCGACGCTCTCGCGCAGGAGCGGCAGGCAGTCGGCAACGTTGCTGTTGATGAGGACGTGCCCCTCGGGCGTGGTGACGAGGTACGACGCGAGGCCCTTGCTGCCCACGTAATAGAGGCCGTCGGCGAGCTGGAAGGGCGGGACGGGCTCGGTCCACTCGGGGCTGGCCTGCGCGCGGGCGCCGCCGGTCGAGCCAACGACGGCGGCGAGCGTGGTCGCCAGCGCGACCGCGACACGTGCGCGAAGTCTCAGCATGCTCCTCGTGCTCGTGCTCAGTAGATGTCGCGTTCCGGGATGGGTATGCCCGACAGCCTCAGGAAGAAGCGGCCCGCCTCGTAGTATGCGCCTTCCTCCGGCGACCACCGGTCGGTGGCGTGGTGCAGTCCGCCTCGGCAACCTTCGATGATCCACTCGGCGCCATCCGTCCCGTGGCGATCGTCCTGCGCCGGCAGCGACCAGAACTGTATCGCCTCGAGGTTGTGCTGCAGGGCTCGCCAGTCGTCCTCCCCGAGCGACCGGTCCCGGCGTCGCGCGATGCGCCCATCGTCGTACCCGCCGGCGCCATCGAGCTCGACGGCGTGCAGCTCGATGGCGTCGCCCTGCCGTGTGATCCGGACCGCGATCGGGTGGTGGAAGCTGCGCAGCCACAGGAAGCGGTAGACCTCGACGTCGACAGGCGGAGCCTCCAGCAGGCTGGGCTCGCCCATGGCGCGAAGCGCGCCCGAGTACCACTGCTTCTCGAAGCCGTTGAAGTCGTCAACGAAGTAGGGCGTCGAGGGACTGATCTCTGGCGTCGCCAGAGGCAATTCGTTCCCCAGGTGGTACCGGAAGAACGCCACCATCGCCGCCTCGGTGCGCTGGAACTCGGCGTCCGTCCAGTCGCCGTGGCCGGCGCCGACCATCAGCTCGACGCGCCCCTCGACACCGGCCTCCTGCATGGCCTCCGCCATGCGCGTCGCGTGCACCGGCGGCACGAGCGGGTCGTTCGTGCCCTGGAAGAGGAGCATCGGCGCATCGCCCGCGTTCAGGTAGGTGATGGGCGACGCGCGCCGGTAGGCGTCGCGCCGCTCTTCGAGCGTGCCGCCGAGGAAGTCGACGAGCAGCGGGCGCGTCGCGTCCGTGGCCGGCAGCTCGAGATCGGTGGGCCCGGCGAGGGACACGACGGCCGCGACCTTCGAGCTGAGCTGGTTCAGGCTACCCGAGTCGTCGAAGCCGTCGGCAGCATCCATCGTGCCGAGCAGCATGGCCAGATGCGCGCCCGCCGAGAACCCCATCGCGCCGATGCGGTCCGCATCGATGTGGTAGCGCCCGCGGTTCGCGCGCAGGAATCGCACCGCGCACTTCACGTCCTGGATCTGCGCGGGGAAGGGGTGCGCCGGGCAGAAGCGGTAGCCGACGGTCGCCGCTACGTAGCCGGCCTGCGCGAACCTCCAGGCCAACGGGTCGAGGTCGGAGCGATCGCCCTGCCGCCAGGCGCCGCCGTGGATCAGGATGACGGCCGGCAGCTCGTCGGCCGCGTCCTTGGGCATCGCGAGGTTCAGTCTCAGGACCTCGTCGTCGAGCGGACAGTAGCCGATGTCCCGTTCGAAGAGGACGTCGTCGGGCGGCTCGTCGGGACGATCGACGGCGCCCTGCGCAGCGACGAAGGCCGACGTCGCGAGCAGCGCGGCAGCGAGCGACGCGGCCTTCGCGATGCGCGCGGCGCAACTCACGGGTGCGGCCTCAGCGGCGAGCGGTCGCCGACGAGCCAGCGGTGGCCGAAGGGATCGACGAAGCCGCCCTGGCGATGCGGGCCCCACGGCATCCGGTGCACGCGCACCAGGCCGCCTTTCGTCGCTCCCGCGGCCACGGCGCGCGCGATGAGCGCGTCGGGGTCGTCGCAGAAGACCTCGATCCGCACGGTCGTCGTGCCGAGCGTCGCCGGGCTGTCCCAGCCGTTGCGCTCGGGCTGGCCGACGAAGAAGGGCGCGCCCGCGAGCTGCAGCCCGACGACCGAGCCGAGATCCCACAGCCGCGTCGCGCCGAGCGCGCGCTCGTACCAGGCCACCGCGGCCGGCGCGTCGGGGACCGCGAGCATCAGCGAGATCAGGGGCCGCTCCTCGCTCATCGCTTCACTTTCCGTCCTCGATGCGGTCGTTCCAACGCTGGATAGCGGGCGTCCCGCGATAGAAACCGAGCACGCTGAGCGTGGTGGTGTCGAGCAGCAGGCGCGCCGCGCCGGCCGGGGGCAGCCCGATCCAGCGCGCACCCAGGACGCGCAGCACGTGGCCGTGCGCGAAGACGACCACGCGGCCGGCGGCCCGGGCGACCGGGAGCAGCCGGGCGAGCACGCGGTCGGCGCGGGCGCCGATCTGCTCGGGGCTCTCGCCCCCCGGCGCGCCGTCGGTGAAGAGCGACCAGCCGGGCGACTCCGCCTCGATCGCGTCCGAGGTCAGGCCCTCGTAGCGGCCGTAGTTCCACTCGACGAGGTCGGGCTCGAGCTCCATCCGCGCGCCGAGGCCGGCCAGCTCGCAGGTCTCCCGCGCGCGCTGCAGCGGGCTGCTCAGCACGAGCGCGAAGTCGGGCGCGCCCAGCGCCGCCAGCCGCGCCGCCAGCCGCCGTCCCTGCTCGCGGCCGGCCGCCGTGAGCGGCAAGTCGGTCGTGCTCGTGTGCCGCCCGCTGCGGCTCCAGTCCGTCTCGCCGTGGCGGACGAGGACGATCTCGCCGTCGCCGTGCGTCGTCATCCGCGCCGTCGCTCTCCGCGCCTCCGCCGCCGCCCGCCGTCAGCGCGCGCCGGCCTTGGGAAGCCGCCCCGTCTTCGTCTTGGCCTGCGCCGGTCGCGGGGCGGGGGCGACCTCCTCGATCATCGCCTTGAGCGCCCCCCGCTCGACGAACTCCTCCGCCGTGCTCGTCGCGAAGATGTGCATGAGCCTCGCGATCACGCCGGTCCAGCCGGTCTGGTGGCTCGCGCCCAGCCCGGCGCCGTTGTCGCCGTGGAAGTACTCGTAGAAGAGGATGCAGTCGCGCCAGTGCGGGTCGTCCTGCGCGAGCTGCGTGCCTCCGTTGACGGGCCGCCGGCCGCGCTCGTCGCGCAGGAAGATGGACGAGAGCCGCCGCGCGAGCTCCTCGGCGACCTGATAGAGGTTCATCTGGCGGCCCGAGCCCGTAGGGCACTCGACGGTGAACCGGGGACCGTAGTAGGTGTGGTACTGCAGCAGCGCGCGGATGATCAGCGCGTTGATCGGCATCCAGATCGGCCCGCGCCAGTTCGAGTTGCCGCCGAACATCGGCGTGTCGGACTCGGCCGGCACGTAGCCGACGCTGTAGGCCTCGCCGCCCGCCCGGAACACGAAGGGGTGCTCCTCGTGGAAGCGCGAGAGCGAGCGGATGCCGTAGGCGCTGAGGAACTCCTCCTCGTCGAGCATCTTCGCGAGCACGCGGCGCAGCTTGCGCTCGTCGAGCACCGAGGCCAGCCGGCGCCCCTTCTCGCCGAGCTTGGCCGGGTCGTGGATCAGGCTGGTCAGCTCCGGCCGCGCGCCGAGGAAGCGCCGGAAGCGCTCCTTCAGCTCCGGGTGCGTCTCGAGGAGCTTGCCGTCGAAGACGGTCACCGCGCACAGCGGGAGCAGCCCGACCACCGAGCGGACCTTCATGTGCTCGGAGCGGCCGTCGGGCAGGCGCAGCACGTCGTAGAAGAAGCCGTCCTCCTCGTCCCACATCCCCTTGTGGCCGCCGGCGTCGTTGAGCATGGCCAGCGAGATCCACAGGAAGTGCTCAGCGAATTTGAGCGCCATCTCGGCGTAGGCGGGCCGCTCGAACGACAGCTCGGTGGCGAGCTGGAGCATGTTCTGGCAGAAGAGCGCCATCCAGGCCGTGCCGTCGGCCTGCTCGAGGTGGCCGCCCGTCGGCAGCGGCTTGCTGCGATCGAAGACGCCGATGTTGTCCAGCCCCAGGAACCCGCCCTCGAAGGCGTTGTTGCCCGAGCGGTCCTTGCGGTTGACCCACCAGGTGAAATTGAGCAGCAGCTTGTTGAACGAACGCTCGAGCCAGTCGATGTCGCCCTTCCCGTGCAGGTGCTTGCCGAGCTGGTAGGTGAAGTAGGTGGCCCAGGCGTGCACCGGCGGGTTCACGTCGCCGAAGTTCCACTCGTAGGCCGGGAGCTGGCCGCTCGGGTGCAGGTAGTGATCGCGCAGCATGAGGTCGAGTTGCTGCTTGCCGAAGTCCTCGTCGACGAGCGTCAGCGCGACGACGTGGAAGGCCAGGTCCCAGGCCGCGTACCAGGGGTACTCCCACTTGTCGGGCATCGAGATGATGTCCGCGTTGTACATGTGGTGCCAGCCGCCGTTGCGCGGCGCGACGCGCTCGGGCTTGAAGGGGTCGGCGCCGTGCTCGGAGAGCCAGCGGTCGACGTCGTAGTAGTAGAACTGCTTCGACCAGAGCATGCCGGCCAGCGCCTGGCGCATGACGTTGGCCGCGTCGGCGTCGAGCGCGGCGGGGATGACCTCGGCATAGAAGGCGTCGGCGTCGGCGCGGCGCGCCTCCAGCGTGGCGTCGAAGCCGGCGAAGGCGCCGCGGCCCGCGCCGCCGTTGCCGCCGTTGCGGATCTTGCCGGCCTTGACGCCGTCGCCGCCGGCCGCGCAGAGCCGCAGCCGGATCGTGGCCGACCGGCCCGGCTCGACCTCGAGGACGTGGTGGAGCGCGGCCTTCGTGCCGGTGCGCGCCGGGCTCACGGCCCCTGGCCGCCCGCGCACGACGCAGTCGTCGATGCCGTCCTTGACGTAGGGCGAGCGGTTGGGCACGTGGACGAGGCGCTCGGTGTTCGTCTCGTTCTCGGTGAAGAGCGGGACGGCCGTGCCCTCGGCGTGCAGGCGGTACTCTCCCAGCTCGGGGTGCGAGGCCGCGATCACGACGTCGCGGTCGCCGCGGCCCTCCTGTCGCAGCGCGGGCCGCGTCGCCTCGCCGCCCCACGACCAGGTGTTGCGGAACCACAGCGTCGGCAGCAGGTGCAGCGTCGCGCGCTCCGGGCCGCGGTTGTGGACCGTGATGCGGATCGCGATGTCGTCGGGCGCGGCCTTGGCGTACTCGACGAAGACGTCGAAGTAGCGGCCCTCGTCGAACACGCCGGTGTCGACGAGCTCGTACTCGTAGTCCTTCCGGCTGCGCTGGCGGTTCGTCTCGACCAGCTCGTCGTAGGGGAAGGCGGCCTGCGGGTACTTGTACAGGCACTTCATGTACGAATGCGTCGGCGTCGAGTCGAGGTAGTAGTAGTTCTCCTTGACGTCCTCGCCGTGGTTGCCCTCGGCGTTCGTCAGCCCGAAGAGGCGCTCCTTGAGGATCGGGTCCTTGCCGTTCCACAGCGCGAGCGCGAAGCAGAGCAGCTGCCGGTCGTCGGAGAGGCCGGCGATGCCGTCCTCGCCCCAGCGGTAGGCGCGCGAGCGCGACTGGTCGTGCGTGAAGTGACTCCACGCGTCGCCGGACTCGCTGTAGTCCTCGCGCACGGTGCCCCACTGCCGCTCGCTGAGGTAGGGGCCCCAGTGCTTCCAGGCCTTGCGCCCCGCGCGGTCCTCCGCCAATCGATCCCGTTCGTCGCTCATCGCGAGCCACTCCCGACCGTCACGCACGCCGGGCGGGAGCGCGGCCGCGCTCTCCTGCTCGGCTCCCCACCGCGGCCACCATGCTAGGCCTTCCGCGCGCTGGCTGTCGACCTCTGGAGGAGCGGAAGCGCGTGCGATACTCGGCGCCCCCCTCGGGGCCTTCGCGGCAGAATCCAGAATCGCGGGATCGGAGTCGTCATGCAGATCGGAATGATCGGGTTGGGACGGATGGGCGCGAACATGGTGCGGCGGCTGACCCGCGCGGGGCACCGCTGCGTGGTCTACGACCGCTCGCCGGAGGCCGTGGCGTCGCTCGCGAAGGAGCAGGCCGACGGCTGCGCGTCGATCGAGGAGCTGTGCAGCAAGCTCGACACGCCGCGCGCGATCTGGCTCATGGTGCCGGCCGCCGCCGTGGACCCGACGATCAACGCGCTGCTCCCCCACCTCGGGCGCGACGACATCGTGATCGACGGCGGCAACTCCTGGTACGCCGACGACATCCGCCGCTCGCGCGAGCTGAGCCAGCGCGGCATCCGCTACGTGGACGTGGGCACCTCGGGCGGCGTCTTCGGGCTCGAGCGCGGCTACTGCCTGATGATCGGCGGCGAGCGCGCGGCGGTGATGGCGCTCGACCCGGTGTTCGCGGCGCTCGCGCCCAGCAAGGACTGCGTGCCCCCGACCCCCGGGCGCGAGCGGCGCGGCGGCACCGCCGAGCACGGCTACCTCCACTGCGGCCCGAGCGGCGGCGGGCACTTCGTGAAGATGATCCACAACGGCATCGAGTACGGGATCATGGCCGCCTACGCCGAGGGGCTGAACATCCTGCGCGGCGCCTCGATCGGCAAGCAGGCGCAGGCGCACGCCGTGGACGCGGAGACCACGCCGCTGCGCGACCCCAGTCGCTTCCAATACGAGTTCGAGCTGGCCGACATCACCGAGCTCTGGCGCCGCGGCAGCGTGATCGCCTCGTGGCTGCTCGACCTCACCGCCGGCGCGCTGGCGGGCGACCCCGAGCTGACCGGCTTCGCGGGCCGCGTCTCCGACTCGGGCGAGGGCCGCTGGACGATCCACGCCGCCGTCGAGGAGGGCGTGCCGGCGCCCGTGCTGACCACCGCCCTCTACCAGCGCTTCGTGTCGCGCGGCGAGAGTGACTACGCCGACCGCGTGCTCTCGGCCATGCGCCATGCCTTCGGCGGCCACGACGAGAAGCACTCGTGAGCGCACCGCGCGCCGACGCGCTCGTCTTCTACGGCGCCACGGGCGACCTCGCCTTCAAGAAGATCTTCCCCGCGCTGCAGGGCATGGTGCGGCGCGGCGTGCTCGACGCGCCCGTCGTCGGCGTCGCCAAGCAGGGCTGGGGGCTCGAGCAGCTCAAGGCCCGCGCCAAGGAGAGCGTCGAGAAGCGCGGCGGCGCGGATGCCGACGCCTTCCCCAAGCTGCTCTCGCTGCTGCGCTACGTCGACGGCGACTACGCCGACCCGGCCACCTTCGCGGCGCTGAAGCAGCAGCTCGGCGGCGCCAAGCGCGCCGTGCACTACCTCGCGATCCCGCAGGGGCTCTTCGGCGTCGTCGTCGGCCAGCTCGCGGCCGCGGGCCTGACGCAGGGCGCGCGCCTCGTCTTCGAGAAGCCCTTCGGCAGCGACCTGCAGTCGGCCCGCAAGCTCAACGCGATCCTGTGCGAGCACGTGGCCGAGTCGGACGTGTTCCGCATCGACCACTACCTCGGCAAGGGCGCGGTGCAGAACCTGGTCTTCTTCCGCTTCGCGAACGCCTTCCTCGAGCCCTTCTGGAACCGCAACTACGTGGCCAACGTGCAGATCACGATGGCCGAGGACTTCGGCGTGCAGGGCCGCGGCAATTTCTACGACAAGGCCGGCACGATCCGCGACGTGTTCCAGAACCACCTGCTCCAGATCGTCTCGAACGTGGCCATGGAGCCGCCGCCGCGCACGCACGACCCCGAGGCGATCCGCGCCGAGAAGGTCAAGGTGCTCAAGGGCATCCCGGCCATCGACCCGCGCCACCTCGTGCGCGGGCAGTTCCGCGGCTACCTCAGCGAGCCGGGCGTGGCGCAGGGCTCGACGACCGAGACCTTCTTCGCCCTCAAGCTCATGCTGAACACCTGGCGCTGGCACGGCGTGCCCTTCTACGTGCGCGGCGGCAAGCGCCTGGCCGTGACGCGCACCGAGGTCGTGGTCATGCTGCGCCGCCCGCCCGAGCTCGTCGAGAACGTGCCGCTGCCCCGCAACCACGTGCGCTTCCGGCTCGGGCCCGACTTCGCGATCTCGCTGGGCGCCTCGATCCGCGCGCCGGGCGAGGCGCTGGCCGCCGAGCCGGTCGAGCTCGACGTCCTCAGCAAGCGCGAGGGCGAGATCGACCCCTACGAGGAGCTGCTCGGCGACGCGCTGCGCGGCGACTCCTTCCGCTTCGCGCGCGCGGACTACGTCGAGGAGGCCTGGCGCATCGTCGACCCGGCCATCGCGGCGAACACGCCGATCCACGAGTACGAGTCCGGGACCTGGGGGCCGAAGGAGGCCGAGCAGCTGGTGCCCGGCGGCTGGTACGTCGCGCCGTCGTGACGGGCCGCGCGCCGCGCGCTCTCGGAGCGCGGTTCGCTACGATTCCCGTCCCCCCCGCCGCACCCGGAGAGCCGGCATGACCTCGACCGCGCCTGACGCCCGTTCCCTGGCCGACGGGGCCGTGCTCCGCCGCGGCGAGGACCTGCTCGTCGACTTCGACCGCGGCTTCAAGATGTTCCAGGAGTTCGTCAACGGCTGCCGCGCGCTGCACGACCTCGGGCCGGCCGTGACGGTCTTCGGGTCGGCGCGCTTCGACGAGCAGCACCGCTACTACCAGCTGGCCCGCGAGCTGGGCGCCGCGCTCGTCCGCAAGCAGTACGCGGTCATCACCGGCGGCGGCCCGGGGATCATGGAGGCCGCCAACCGCGGCGCGCACGAGGCCGGCGGCACGGCCGTGGGCTGCAACATCGTCCTGCCGCGCGAGCAGCGCCCCAACCCCTACCTCGACCGCTCGATCGACTTCGACTACTTCTTCGTGCGCAAGGTCGTCATGGTCAAGTACTCGACGGCCTTCGTGCTCATGCCCGGCGGCTACGGCACGCTCGACGAGATCTTCGAGACGGTCACGCTCGTGCAGACCGGCAAGATCGAGCGCTTCCCCCTCGTGGCCATGGGCAAGAGCTACTGGCAGGGCCTGCTCGACTTCATCTCCGAGACGATGTTCCGCGAGGGCACCGCCGAGCGCGGCGAGGTCGGGCACTTCCTCGTGACCGACTCGGTGCCCGAGGCCGTCGAGCACATCGAGCGCGTCGTGCGCGGCCCGGCGGACACGTGAGTCAGCACCCGAGCTGGGCGAAGCTCGCCGCGCACCGCGACGCGAAGGCCGGCCGGCACCTGCGCCAGCTCTTCGCGGAGGACCCCGCGCGCGGCGAGCGGCTGTGCGCCGAGGGCGCGGGCCTGTTCCTCGACTACAGCAAGCAGCGCGTGACCGACGAGACGCTCGGCCTGCTCGTCGCGCTGGCGGGCGAGTGCGGCCTGCGCGAGCGCATCGACGCGATGTTCCGCGGCGAGCGCATCAACGTGACCGAGGACCGCCCGGTGCTGCACGTCGCGCTGCGCGCGCCCAAGGGCGCGACGATCAAGGTCGGCGGCGAGAACGTCGTGCCGCGCGTGCACGAGGTGCTCGGGCGCATGGCGCGCTTCGCCGACCAGGTGCGCGGCGGCCAGTGGACCGGCCACACCGGCCGGCGCATCCGCAACATCGTCAACGTCGGCATCGGCGGCAGCGACCTCGGGCCGGTCATGGCCTACGAGGCGCTGCGCCATTACGCCGAGCGCGAGCTGCGCTTGCGCTTCGTGAGCAACGTCGACGGCACCGACTTCGCCGAGGCCACCGCCGACCTCGACCCGGCCGAGACGCTCTTCATCATCTCGAGCAAGACCTTCACGACGCAGGAGACGATGACCAACGCGCAGAGCGCGCGGGCCTGGCTGCTGGCCGGCCTGGGCGGCGACACGGCCGCCGTGGCGCGACACTTCGTGGCCGTCTCGACCAACGCCGCCGAGGTCGGCAAGTTCGGCATCGACACGGCGAACATGTTCGAGTTCTGGGACTGGGTCGGCGGCCGCTACTCGATGCTGTCGGCCATCGGCCTCTCGACGATGATCGCCATCGGGCCGGCGGCCTTCCGCGAGCTGCTCGACGGCGCGCACGCGATGGACGAGCACTTCCGCACCGCGCCCTTGCAGGCCAACCTGCCGGCACTGCTCGGGCTGCTCACGGTGTGGAACTGCAACTTCCTCGGCGCCGCGACGCTCGCGGTGCTGCCCTACGACCAGTACCTGCGGCGCTTCCCGGCCTACCTGCAGCAGCTCGCGATGGAGAGCAACGGCAAGCACGTCGCGCTCGACGGGCGCAGGGTCGGCTGCGAGACCTCGCCCATCGTCTGGGGCGAGCCGGGCACGAACGGGCAGCACTCCTTCTACCAGCTCATCCACCAGGGCACGCGGATCGTGCCCTGCGACTTCATCGCCTTCGGGCGCTCGCTCAACCCGCTCGGGCGCCACCACGACCTGCTCGTCGCGAACGTCTTCGCGCAGGCCGAGGCGCTGGCCTTCGGCAAGACGGCCGACGAGGTGCGCGCCGAGGGCACGAAGGAGGCGCTCGTGCCACACCGCACCTTCGAGGGCAACCGGCCCTCGAACGTGATCCTCGCCGAGACGCTGACGCCCGCCACGCTCGGCGCGCTCGTCGCGCTCTACGAGCACAGCGTGTTCACGCAGGGCGCGATCTGGGACATCGACTCCTTCGACCAGTGGGGCGTCGAGCTCGGCAAGGTCCTCGCGCAGCGCATCGTCCCCGAGCTCGAGACGAAGGAAGAGCCGGGCTTGAAGCACGACAGCTCGACGAACGCGCTGATCCGGCGTTATCGGCGGATGAAGCGCGGCTGAGCGGGCTGGGGTCGTTGCTGAGGAATCAGCTCCGGGCGGACGTCAGACCGCTTGGTGGTAGTGGCAAATCACGTTGACGAAACTTCCCCAGGCATTGAAGGGGAGCACCTTGAACGTGTTGTCCTTCGTCGCGAACAGGAAGTCCTCGTAGAACCTGATGGTGGACACGAGGTGCGCCTTCGCGATCGGCAGCGTCGCCATGTGATGTCCGTTGACATAGAACTTCATGGTGGCGGGCTTCGCCCAGTCCTCCGGGAAGTTCCTCCACTCCATGAGGAAGTAGCCGAGGTAGCCCCCTTTGGCGCGACCCCGGGTCGGGAAGGGTTGAACGAAGCTCTCGCTCGAGCTGAATTCGCCGCCCGTTGTGACGATCTGGAAATCACCGACCACGGTCATGATGGCATCCTCCTCTTCCTCGAACTGATGTGCGTCCGCGCGCGGTTGCGACGTTCGTGGCCGCGACCCGTGCGGCATCGAGGATAGGCCGACCCGATCAGGCCGTGAAGCCGCCGTCGATCGACAGGCTGGCCCCCGTCACGAACCCCGCCTCGGGCCCCGCCAGCCACGCGACCATCGACGCGATCTCGTCCGCCTCGGCGTAGCGCGGGATGGCCATGAGCTTGCGCATCCCGTCGGCGAACTCGCCGCTGGCCGGGTTCATCTCCGTGTCGACCGGCCCGGGCTGGATGTTGTTGACCGTGATGCCGCGCGGCCCGAGGTCGCGCGCCAGGCCCTTGACCAGCCCGACGAGCGCCGCCTTGCTCATCGCGTAGACGCTGCCGCCCTGGAAGGGCATGCGGTCGGCGTTGCAGCTCCCGATGTTGATGATGCGCCCGCCCGAATGCATGTAGCGCACGGCGGCCTGCGTGGCGACGAAGACCGAGCGGATGTTCACCGCGACGGTGCGGTCGAAGTCTTCCAGGCGGTACTCGTCGAAGGGCGCGATGAGCGCGACGCCGGCGTTGTTGACGAGGATGTCGAGGCTCTCGAGCTCGCTGACCGTGCGCTGCACGGCGGCGACGAGCGACTTGATGTCGCCGCTGTCGGCCTGGATGGCGACGCTCTTCACGCCCGTCCCGCGCGCGGCGGCCGCGACCTCCTCGGCCTGCTCGGCGCGGCTCACGTAGGTCAGCGCCACGTCCGCGCCGTCCTGCGCCAGACGCCGCACGATCGCGGCGCCGATGCCGCGGCTGCCGCCGGTCACGAGCGCGCGCTTGCCTTGCAGGATGGGCATGGAGTTCTCCGGTCGGTGGCTGTCATTGCGGCGAGGAGGATGGATTGCGCGCCGGCCGACGCGCAAGTCGCGCGGGGCGGCGTGCCGCTCTCCCCCGCTAACTGCGTGCCGGTCGGCGGGCCACGGCGTACACCACGTTGGCCTCGACCGCCCGGATCGACCGCCGCCGGATCAGGTCGAGGTTCGCCGCGCGGACCAGGCTGCGCTGCGCCGGGTCGAGCTGGTCGACCGTGCCGCGGTAGCCCGAGCCGAGCACCACCGACCACCAGGCCTCGGGCGACGGCAGCGCGTGCTCACCGGCCTCCGCCACGACCTCGGCGCCCTCGACGCCCGCCTCCCGCAGCAGCGCCACGACCGCGGCCGGCTCGCCGATGCGGTCCCACGGGTTGAAGCCCTTGTGCAGATCGGGGCGCACGGCGCGGATCGACTCCCAGAAGCCGGCCGACGCCGGCTCGAACAAGCGCGGGCCCCAGGTCGTGAGTGCGAGTCGGCCGCCGGGGCGCACGCAGCGCCACAGCGCGCGCGCCGCGGCCGCCATGTCGGGCACGAAGAAGATGCCGAACACGCAGACGACCGCGTCGAACCGCTCGCCGCCGCCGCCGCCGCCGTCGCCGCCGCCGTCCTCGCGCCCGCCCGTCGCCAGCGGATCGAGCAGGTCGCCGGCGCGGAACTCACACTGCGCCAGCCCGGCCTCGGCCGCCTTGCGCCTTGCGAGCGCGAGCAGCCGCTCGGAGAGATCGACGCCGAGCACGCGCCCCGTCGCTCCCACCGCCTGCGCAGCCGGCAGCGCGGAGGCGCCCGACCCGCAGCACACGTCGAGCACGCGCTCGCCCGGCCGCAGCCCGAGGCGCTCGACCGTCCGGCGGCCGAAGCGATCCCAGAAGCTGTTGGCCGGATCGTCGTAGCGGTCGGCGGCGGCGTCGTAGGTCGTCAGCGCGCGCTGCCGCGCCGCCGCGAGCTCGGCGGCCGGGTCAGCCATCGTCGAAGAAGTCGACCAGCCCGGTCGCGAGCGAGTACTCGGCTCCCACGACGAGCAGGCCCTCGCCCCCGAGCTGCTCGAGCACCTCCGAGCCGTGGCGCAGGTGGTCGACCGAGGCGCGGATGTTGGCGCGCACGGCCTGATCGATGAGCTCGTCGCGGTCGCGCCCCGCCGCCGTGGCCAGCAGTGTCGAGACCGACGGGCGGATGCGGTCGACGATCGAGCGCAGGTTGCGCGACTGGTCGGACGAGGGCCGCGCGAGCTGCTCGAGCGTGGCCAGGATCGCCCCGCACTGGCTGTGGCCGAGCACGACGACGAGCCGCGTGCCGAAGCGCTCGGCCGCGAACTCCACGCTGCCCACCTGGCTCGGCGCGACGATGTTGCCCGCGACGCGGATCACGAACAGGTCGCCCAGCCCCTGGTCGAAGACGATCTCGGCCGGCACCCGCGAGTCGGAGCAACCCAGGATGATCGCGAAGGGCTCCTGGCTGTCGACGAGCTCGCGCCGGCGCGAGGGGCTGGTGGCCGCGTCGCCGGTGCGGTCGTGCACGAAGCGGCGGTTGCCCTCGCGCAGCCGGCGCAGGGCTTCACGGGCCTCGATCACGTCGCGCACCTCCTCCGGGCTCTGCTGCCGAGCCGACGCGCGAGAGTATGCGTCACGACCACTCGTCTCGCCAGCGCTGCACGAGCCGCTACCCGCTCGGCGGGCGGTAGGTGCCGAAGGTCCAGGGGTGGCCCTCGCAGTCGAGGACGTGATACTCGCGCGCGCCGAAGTCGGTGTCCTGCGGCGCGCTCACGATGCGCGCGCCGGCCGCCCGCGCCCGCTCGCAGTGCGCGTCGACCGCTGCGCCGTCCTCGCCGAGGAACACGCAGATCGCCTGCGTGCAGGTGCCCGCCGTGGCCGGGCTCTGCATCCCGTCGTCGGCGCGCACCGAGCCGAGCATGACGATGTTGCCGCGCAGGCCGAGCTGCGCGTGGCGCACGACCGGGCCCGCGGGCGGCACCGAGAAGAGCTCGACGAAGCCGAAGGCCGCGCCCAGCCAGCCGATCGCGGCGCGCGCGTCGGCGTAGCGCAGCAGGGGGACGATCGTCTGCATGCCCGCTCAGCTCATCGCGCCGCCGCGCGCACCGGCTGCTGGTGGATCGCGTCGTCGAGGAAGGACTCGAAGTCGCTCTTGAACTGCGCGCGCGACGGCTTGTGGATGTAGAGCATGTGGCCGGACGGGTAGTAGCTGAAGCGCAGGTTGGCGCGCACGCTCGGGTCGAGGTTCATGGCCGCCACCGCGTTCTCGGCGGCGAAGAAGGGCGTGGCCACGTCGTAGTAGCTGCACGTGACCCAGATCTTGAGGTAGGGGTTGCGCGTCATCGCACGGCGCAGGTCCTCGGCCGTGTTCGGGAAGCCGCCGCCGGCGTCGCCGAAGTTCCAGGGCCACACGTTCGTCAGCCCCTCGTAGGGGATGTCGGTCTCGTACTTCAGCTCTTGACGCACGTAGTCGTTGAAGGCCGCGGTGAGCGGCCCGCTGACGGCCTCGCTGCTCGGGTCGTACTCGCCGCCGTCGGTGCCGGGCTCGTAGCGCAGCCCCGTGAAGCGCGAGTCGAGGCGGCCGACGATGCGGCCCTCGGCCTCGAGGAGGTGCGTGAAGAACAGCGAGTCGGACACGCGCAACCGGCGCTGCAACCAGTAGTCGGCGGGCAGGCCCGACAGCCGCGCGAGCTGCGCGGCGACGCGCTCCTTCTCCGCGGCCGGGAGCTGGTCGCCCTTGCCGAGCGCGACCGTGTAGTCGCCCGCCGCGAACTCGCGCGCCAGGCTCGCGACCTCCTCCACCGACTTCGCCTGCAGATCGGGCGGCAGCTTCTTGTGGTACCAGGCGGTCGTCGCGTAGGTGGGCAGGAAGCCGATGTAGGGGACGTCGTTCTGCGGCGCGAACTCGAGCGTCTGGAAGGCCAGCACGGACGAGACGAGCACGATCCCGTTGAGGTACAGGCCGTAGCGGCTCTGCAGGTACTCCGACAGGCCGGCCGCCCGCGTCGTGCCGTAGCTCTCGCCGAGCACGAACTTGGGCGACAGCCAGCGCGCGTTGCGCGAGACGTAGAGCCGGATGAAGTCGCCCACGCTGGCGATGTCCTCGCGCAGCCCGTGGAACTGGTTCGGGCTCTCCTTGGGCATCGTGCGGCTGTAGCCGGTCGAGACCGGGTCGATGAACACGAGGTCGGTGCGGTCGAGCCAGGTCGACTCGTTGTCCACGAGCTGCCAGGGCGGAGGCGGCGCCTCGCCCTCGTCGGTCAGCCCGGCGCGGCGCGGCGCCATCGCGGCCATGTGCAGCCAGATCGAGGCCGAGCCCGGGCCGCCGTTGAAGGCGAAGGTCAGCGGGCGGCTGCCCGGATCGGCGACGTCGTCGAGCGTGTAGGCCACGAAGAAGATCTTCGCCTTGGCCTTGAGGCCGGCCTTCTCGTCCTCGGTCTCGCCCTTGTCCTTGTCCTTGTCGCCGCCGGCCGCGGGCGTGCTCGAGGGCGTGAGCGGCTTGCCCTCCTCCTCCTTGAGGATCATGTAGCCGGCGGTGGCGTGGTACTTCAGCGTCTTGCCGCCCACCGTGACCGTGTGCTCGGTGATCGCGAGCTGGGGCTCCTCGGACTTCTCCTTGTCCTTGTCGGACGACTCGTCGCCCTTCGTCGCCTCGCTGGCACCCGATGCCGACTGCGACTTGGGCTCCGACTGCGGTGCGGCGCCCAGCGTCGAGCAGGCGGCGAAGCAGATGAGCGAGGCGAGGAACGGGGACGGCAGGCACCTGGTCATGCCTCGATCGTAGGGAAAATCAGGGCAGCTTTCCCGTCGCGCGCTCCTCGCGTAGCATCGCGCCGTGCACGCCAAGCGCATCACCCCGATCCTCAACGTCTCCGACATCCGCGCGAGCTTCGCGTGGTTCGAGCAGCTCGGCTGGACCAAGGCCTGGGACTGGGGCGACCCGCCCTCCTTCGGCGGCGTGTGCTCGGGCGAGTGCGAGATCTTCCTGTGCCAGGACGGCCAGGGCGGGCGCGGCAAGAGCGCGCTGCCGATGACGAGCGGCCCGCAGGGCGACGACGGCGCCGACCAGGGCGTGTGGATGTCGATCTGGGTCGACGACGTCGACGCCATCCATCGGCACTGCGTGAGCCAGGGCATCGAGGTGACCTGGCCGCCGACCGACGAGCCTTGGGGCGTGCGCGAGATGCACGTGCGCCATCCCGACGGCCACGTCTTCCGGATCAGCCAGCCGCTCGAGTGAGCGGCCGCTCAGCGCGGCGGGCCTTCGAAGACGGGGCGAGCGTCCGTCGCGGCGGCGGCCGGCAGGCCGAGGTGCTCGCGGAAGAAGGCGAGCATCGCGGCGCTCGTGCGCGCGAACTCCTCCCGCGTCCAGTCGCCGTGGCCGGCGCCGACGAGCAGCTCGACGCGCCCCGCGACGCCGGCCGCCTGCATCGCGTCGGCCATGCGCGTGGCGTGCACCGGCGGCACGAGCGGATCGTTCGTGCCCTGGAACAGCAGCATCGGCGCGTCGCCCCCGTCGACGTAGTTCACCGGTGACGCACGGTGGTAGGCGTCGCGCGCCTCCTCGAGCGTCCCGCCGAGGAAGTCGACGAGCAGGGGGCGCGTCTCGTCGGTGGCCGGCAGCTCGAGGTCGGTGGGCCCGAAGTAGGACACGACCGCCTGCACCTTCGAGCTGACGCCGGGCGAGCCGCCCGAGTCGTCCAGGCCGTCCTTCGCATCCATCACGCCGAGCATGAGCGCCAGGTGCGCGCCGGCGGAGAAGCCGACCGCGCCCATGTGCGCAGCGTCGATGTGGAGCTCTTCGGCGTGCGCGCGCAGGTAGCGCACGGCGCACTTGACGTCCTGCACCTGCGCCGGGAAGTGGTGCTGCGGGCAGAAGCGGTAGCCGACGGTCGCGGCCACGAAGCCCTGCTCCGCGAGGTGCCAGGTCAGCTCGTCGAGCTGCCTGAGGCTGCCGGCGCGCCACGCGCCGCCATGGATCACGACGATCGCCGGCAGCCGGCCGGTCGCGCCCTTCGGCAGCGAGAGGTCGAGCCGCAGCGTCTCGTCGCCGAGGCGGCCGTACTCGACGTCGCGCCGGAAGTCGACGTCGGCAGGCGGGTCGTCGCCCGGCGCGTTGGCGGCCGGCGCATTGACGGCCCGCGCCGCCCAGCCGCGCAGCCCGACCACCGCGAGCGCGCTGGCCGCCACGCAGCTCGCCAGGAACAGGCGCCGGGTCCCGCGCGAGAGCCCGCTCACGGCAGGAACTCCACGACGCCCGTCGCGACGTCGTAGAAGGCGCCGACGAGCTTGAGCGCGCCGCTCCGCTCGAGCTCGGCGACCGGCTCGCTCCTGCGACGGATCGCCGCCAGCGTCAGCCCGACGCTCGTGCGCGCGACGGCGTCGACGAAGGCGTGGTTGCCGGGGCCGCGCTCGCCGGCGCAGGACGTGGCCTCGATCGCGGGCCGCAGCTTGTCGAGCAGCGGACCGAGGTGGCCGCCCCGCTCGCCCGCGATCGCGCCGGTCACCGCGCCGCAGCCCGAGTGTCCCAGCACGATGACGAGCTTGGCGCCCGAGATCCTGGTCGCGTACTCCAGGCTGCCGAGGACGTCGTCGTTCTCGATCGCGCCCGCGACGCGGCAGTTGAAGATGTCGCCCAGCCCGAGGTCGAAGATGATCTCGGCCGGCGCGCGCGAGTCGACGCAGCTCAACACGGCGGCGGCGGGATGCTGCCCCGTCGCGGTCCGGTGCAGCTCGTCCACCAGGTCGCGCGGGCGGCGCTGGCCGCTGCGAAAGCGCAGGTTGGCGGCCTGGGCCCGCTCGATGAGCTCGCCGGGGTCGAGCGCGTCGCGCTCGGCCTGCGTGAACGGGTGCACGCGCTCGCCGGCCGCCGGCGCGTCGATGAGCGCGATCCGCCGCGCGTGGCGCCCGCCCTCGAAGGGCGTCGCCAGCCAGACGTCCACGATCGCCAGCGCCAGCTCGGCGCCGATCAGGCGCTCGCCGAGCGAGAGCACGTTGCTGTCGTTGTGCGCGCGGGCCAGTCGCGCCGACTCGACGCTCCAGCACAGCGCGCAGCGCACGCCGCGCACGCGGTTGGCCACGATCGCCTCGCCGTTGCCCGAGCCGCCCAGCACGATGCCGCGCTCGGCCGCGCCGCGCGCGACGGCCTCGGCCACCGGCCGGATGAAGAGCGGGTAGTCGACGGGCTCCGTCGAGCTCGTGCCGAAGTCCTGCACGCTGTGGCCGGCGGCCGTGAGGTGCTCGACGATGAGCGCCTTGGTGCGGAAGCCCGCGTGGTCGGATCCGATGGCGATGCGCATGGCGTCAGCGCCGCGCGATCACGGCCGGGCCGGCCGGCGCCACAGCATCCAGGCCCACAGGCCGAGCGCGGCCGTCACCGCGGTGAGCGCCAGGTACCAGGGCTCGTTCGCCATGTTCGGCTCCTCGAACATGCGCCAGACGTGAGCCAGGGTGACGAGCACGAAGAGCGTGCCGGTGATCAGGAGGTAGGCCTTCATCGTTGCCTCGCTGGAGAATCCGGGCCTCGAATCGAGCTTCAGGTCAGTGCCTCGAGCTGGCCGGACGTCAGCTCGACGACGAGCGGCGGCACCTGGTCGAAGTCGCTGTAGCGCAGCCAGAGCGGACGCGTCCGCACGTAGGTCAGCCCCGGCCAGCTCTGCCGCTCGCGCCCCTCGGGGAAGACGCGGAAGTAGAGCGCCTTGAGCGAGTCGAGCTCGGCGCCCTGCGGCTCGTCGGCCAGGCCTTCGTACTGCACGGTCTGCTCCTCGTCGTCGGACAGGCCGCCGATGACGAGGGCGATGCGCGCGTCCTGGCGGAGGTTGCTCAGCTTGCGCGTGGAGTCGAGCGTGTCGAAGAAGACCTCGAAGCGGTCGTTGACCACGAAGCCCACCACCGCGGCCTGCGGCGCGCCGTGCGCCGAGACCGAGGCCTGCACCGCCATGGCGTGCGAGCGCATGAAGGCGAGCAGCTCCTGGCGTGTCAGCACGCGACTCTCCACAATCTCCGCTCGCACGATAGTCGCACGCCGAGCCGCCCACAACCGCCGTCGCGGAGCGGCGCGCTCGTGGAGGAACTCCCCGTGACCGCCCCCGACGGACGACCCTTCCTGCGCCATGCGGTGGCGACGCTCGCCTACCGCGCCGCCAAGGTGCTGCGCGGATATCCCGAGGCGACCGTCGAGACGCGCGTCGGGCCCGCGACACGCTCGCCGCGCGAGCTGCTCGCACACCTCGCCGATCTCATGCAGTGGGCCGAGAGCCTCGCGCGCGGCGAGGATCGCTGGCAGCCGGTCACGGCCGGCGACTGGGCCGCGCAGCGCGAGCGCTTCTTCGCCCGCCTCGCCGCGCTCGACGCGGCGCTCGCCGCCCCGCCGCCGCAGGCCGCGCCGCCCGAGCAGATCTACCAGGGCCCGATCGCGGACGCGCTGACCCACGTCGGGCAGCTCGCGCTGCTGCGCGGGCTGGCGGGCGCGCCGGTGCGTCCCGAGAGCTACGCGCGCGCCGAGATCACGGCCGGCCAGGTCGGCGCCGAGCAGCCGCCGCCGCGCGCGGAGTTCGACGGCGACGCGAGCGCCCGGCGTCGCGACGGCCCGCCGAAGTGAGTCAGGCGCCCCACAGCTCTTCGGCGGAGACGACGCGCCAGCCCTCCGCCTCGGGCACCAGCTCGAGCCGGCTCCCGCTGGCGCTGCGGCTGCCCGAGTAGAAGCACGCGACGACCGTCGCCGAGCTCTCCGAGACCGCCTCGACCTTCAGGTTGAACCGCATGACGTGGCGGCCGGTCTGCCGATCGGTGGTGTAGAGGGCGCCCTTCTCGACATCGGTCGGGACCGTGACGGTGAACGCAGGATGACCCATCCGTTGCGCGATGGTCGGGCTGTCGACACCCGCGTCGACGATCAGCAGCCACTCGGCGAGATCGCGATCGCCGAGCACGGTGGGCGCGTACCACCGCAGCGCATCGGTCAGGAGGACGGCCCGTTCGCTCGGCCCCTCGACCGGTGCTTCCGCCGGAGCCGCGCAGCCGACGGCCCAGGCCAGGACACTCGCCACGGCCGGGAGCCAACCGGTGCCGCGGAGGGCCGAGGTGATGCAGCGCACGTTCATCGGTCCACTCTCCTCGCACACACCGTACCGGTCCGGGCGGCGCCCGACCCGGCCTCACTCCGGGTCGCGGTGCACGGTGTCCGGCGAGAAGGCCGGCGTGCAGACCGCGAAGTACTCGGCGCCGCCGGGCTCGGGCGTGCTGTAGCGCACCCACTCGCCCGGCCGCGCGACGATGGCCTGCCCCGCGCGCACGTCGATCACGCCGCCCTCGTGCTCGACCCGCACCATCCCGCGGAGCACGACGGTGATCTCCTCGAACTCGGGCCGCTGGCCCGGCTCGCTCCAGCCGGCCGGGGAGAGCATGCGGGCGACGCTCACGCCGGCGTGTTGCGAGCGCACCTGGCCGGCGAACTCCTCGATGCGCTTGGGCAGGTTGCCGGCGGCGTGCAGCACGAGAGGTTCGGAGATCAGCTCGGGCATGGCCCCATGCTCATCGTTCGGGGACGAGGATCTCGACCCACGTCTCGCGCGCCCCGCGCTCGCGGTCGGGCCGGCTCGCCTCGCCGCTCGCGACGAGCTGGCCCTGATCGTACACGCGGATCGTGCAGCGCTCGACCGCCCAGGGCAGGTCCTTGACGACGAACACGCCCGTCTCCTCGATGCGCTGCGACTGGCCGATCACGTCGGCCATGACCTGGACACGTCGCACGTCGAAGTCCCGATCGAGGCTCTGCACCAGGCCGCTGGCCGTCCAGCCGGTGTCGAGGACGACGGCGATCGCGTCCCAGTCGGCGATGGCCGGCGCCTCGAGCCACGCGTCGACCGGCTCGCCCGCCGGCTGCGCCAGGCCGGTGTCGAGCACCTGGTGCACGCGGTGGCGCTGCCAGCGGAAGCGCAGCGCGGCGACCTCGGGCTGCCCAGCCGGGGCCGGCAGCTCGAAGGCTCCATTGTTCAGGGTCGTGACGTGCGCGCCGATCTCGGCCAGCTCGCCCTGCTCGTCGCGTCGCCAGACGCTGATCTGCACGGCAGGCAGCGGCGAGCCGTCGGGGCGCGTCACCTGGCCGGCGATGACCAGAGGCGTCGCGGGGGCGGCGGGCGGAGGCGGCGCGCCCGTCGCGGGCGCCGAGGCCGCGGGCTGCTCCGCTCCCGCACAACCGGCGGCGAAAGCCGCGACGACGGCGATGGCGCGCAGCCGAGAACACCGCGTCATCGCAGCAGCGGACCGAGGATGGGATGCCCGTCGAGCAGCGCCGCCACTCCCGCGTGGCAGTCGCGGAAGGCTGCCCACACGGAGTCGCACCAGGCGTCGATGGCCTGGTCGCGCGCGGGGCCGGGCGGCGCCTGCATCACCGCGGACGCGGTCAGCTCGCCGCGGTCGCGCGGCAGCGGAAAGCTGGGCCAGCTCCGCTGGCCGCGAGCCAGGGCCATGTGCACGCGCTGGACCTGCTTCCCCGTGAACCGCCGCTCGACGTGCAAGTACAGACCGACCAGCCCGAAGGTCAGCCCGATCGGCTTCGTGGCCGTGTCGGCGTGCTGCACCATGAAGGCATCCACGACGTGCTGATGGATGAACTCCGGGCCGCCGTGCGCGAGCGAGTAGAGGCACAGCTCGTCGTAGGCGACGCGCTCGAGGTCGACGGACGTCGTGCTCGCGCCGTCGGTGGCCGCATCGGCGGGTGGCGTCGCCTCGTCGGTCACGACTCGGCGACCTCCAGCAGCACCTCGGCCGCCCGCTCGCACTGGCTGCGCGAGACGTCGAGGTGCGTGACGAGGCGGATCGTGCGCGGCCCGAAGGCGAAGAGCAGCACGCCGCGCTCCTGGGCGCGGGCGACGACGGTGGGTGCGTCGGGCGCGCCGTCGGCCAGGCCGAAGACGAGGATGTTCGTGCGCACGGCCTCGGCGTCGACCACGAAGCGCGGGCTGCCGGCGAGGCGCCGAGCGACGAGGCGCGCGTGCTCGTGGTCCTCGGCCAGGCGCTCGAGGTTGTGCTCGATCGCGTACAGGCCGGCCGCGCAGAAGATGCCGATCTGCCGCATCGCGCCGCCGAGCATGCGGCGCTGGCGCAGCGCGGCGGCGACGAGCGGCTGGGTGCCGGCGAGCACCGAGAGGCCCGGCGCGCCCAGGCCCTTGCTCAGCGCCACCGAGACGAGGTCGAAGGGCGCGGCGAGCTCGGCCGGCGCGCGCCGCGTGGCGACGGCGGTGTTCCACAGGCGCGCGCCGTCGAGGTAGGTCGCGATCCCGCGCTCGCGCGCGGCGGCGCAGATGCGCTCGGCCTCGTCCTGCGGGAAGACGACGCCGCCCGCGCGGTTGTGGGTGTTCTCGAGCTCGACCAGCGTCGTCGGCGGGTAGATGACGTGGCCGCGCGGCTTGACCGCCGCGATGAACTCCTCGGCCGTGAACACGCCGCGCCGCCCCACCACCGTGAACTGCACGCCGGCGTTCGCGGCCGACCCGCCGGTCTCGTGCCACACGGCGTGGCTCTCGGGGCTGACGATCACGTCGTCGCCCGGCCGCGTCAGCACGCGCAGCGCGACCTGGTTGGCCATCGTGCCGCTCGGCATCCACAGCGCGGCCTCCTTGCCGAGCAGCGAGGCGACCTGCTCCTGCAGGCGGTTGGCGCTGGGGTCGTCGCCGAACTGGTCGTCGCCGACCGGCGCCGCCGCCATGACCGCGCGCATCGCCGGCGAGGGCCGCGTCACGGTGTCCGAGCGCAGGTCGATCGGCTCGGACATCGGACTAGAGCTCCTTGTAGAAGATCACCGTGTCGTGCAGGGCGCGGCCGTCGGGATCGACAGCGTAGCGCGGGATCGTCCCCGCGTGGACCCACCCCAGCCGCCGGTAGAGACGCTCGGCCGCGCCGCCGCGCTTGGCATCGAGCGTGAGCAGCGTGAGACCGCGGGCGCGCGCGGCCTCGTCGGCGGCGCCCATGAGGCTCGCGCCCAGGCCGCCGCTCCGGCTGGCCCGGTGCACCATGAGCTTGGCGATGTCGCCGCGGTGCGGCTGATTGGGCGCCCACGCGGGATGGAGCTGCACGGTGCCGACGATGCGCCCGTTCTCGCGCGCGACGAGGAAGACTGCCTTGGGGCTCGCCTGCAGCGTCTGGCGCCACCAGGCCTCGGCGCCCTCGACGGTCAGCGTGGCCAGGAAGCTGACCGCCGCGCCCGAGTCGACCGCGTCGACGAGCAGCTCGGCGAGCGCGCGCACGTCCGCGTCGGCGACCGGCGGCTTCAGCTGCTCGATGGACTGCAACCGGCCTCAGGTCGAGCGGCGCTCGCGCGGCGTCAGGCCGACGCCCATGACGATGCCCGTCACCGCACCGGCCGCGGCCACGAGCCCGACGCGCGTCAGCGTGCCGGGCGGCAGCATCTCGATCACGCGCGCCGTGGTCAGCACGAGGATCGCGGCGCTCGAGAGCGCGGCCAGGAACCAGGCCACGCTCGGGCCGGACACCGTGCGACCCCACGGCCGCACGCGGATGGCGACGACCACCGCCAGGATGGCGGCGCTCACGACGGCCCAGAGCCACAGCGGCGTGCTCGCGTCCAACTCGTCTCCTCCTCCGACCGGCCTCGAACGCTGTCCGACGCCGCGACTCTCGCTCGGCGCGAGGCCGTTCTCAACAGGATTTGCACCGGGCGCCGGCTCAGCGCGAGCCGAGACGGTTCATGACTTCGGAGAAGTCGAGGCCGCGCGGCCCCTCGCCGCAGGTGCGGTCGACCAGCTTCTCGGTGCCGACCGGCTTGTTCTTGCGCATCCGCGTCAGCGTGATGAAGCGGGTGTCTTCGCAGGACGCGTCGGGGTCGGAGCGGAAGTAGTCGAGCGCGTGGTCGAGCGCGATGAGGTCGGCGCCGCTGATCGGGCCCTCGGCCGGCGGGCTGCGGCGGCTGACCCCGAAGCTCTGCGAGACGTCGTTCCACTTGCCGGTCAGGCGCACGCCCTTGACCGTGGCCTTGCCGGCGGCGTCGCGGCGGAAGTCGAGCTCGAAGGCGCTGTCGCCCCAGCTGCCATGGAGCACGACCTGCACGTGCATGGTGTCGGCCGGCGGCAGGGCGGCCAGCGTCGAGGAGCCCTCGTCGTCGAGGATCCCCGTGCCGGTGCAGGCGGCGGCCAGCCAGCCGGCCGCGGCCAGCGCCGAGACGGCCGCCAGGCGGGTCAGGCGAGCGGGGCGCGCGAGGCGGGGCGCGAAAATCATCCCGGCTACATCGGGCGCGGGCGCGCCCGAATGAACCGGAAGGCGTGGCGAATTCCCGGCACGACCGGCCTCATGCCACCGTGCCCCCGCGCCCGGGCGACTCGGCCGCGCGCTTGATCGCCGCATTGCGCTCGGAGAGAAGCCGCAGCATGTGGCGCCGCAGGAAGAGCCGATCGGCGAGCCGGCCGAGTCCCGCCCATGGCGCCTCGTAGGCGAACACGTCGCGCATGAGCGTCCCCGTGCCGGCCGGCTCGAAGAGATGATCGTGAACGAGGCGCTTGAACGGCCCGTCGACCATCTCGTCCCGGAAGTGTCGCGGCGCCGCGAAGGCCGTGATCCGCGACGTCAGGCGGAACGGCACGCCGAAGTGCGTCGCCTGCCAGGTCACGGACTGGCCCGGGCCGATGAGGCCGGACACCACTCCCGCGATGGGCCGTTCGGCGTACCCCTGCATGGAGGCCGCGTGCAGATCGACGTCGCGAGCCAGGTCGAAGACCCGCTCGAGCGGCGCGTCGATCAGCGTGCGCAGCTCGAGCGTCGGCATCCGAGCCGCGACCGCAGCCGGCTCACGGGCTGATGAGCGCCGGGGGCGCGGCGCCCTCGTTCCGCTCCTCGACGGCCACCACGACGTGCGAGATCTCGTGCGTCTGGAGCACGCCGGTCCTGCGGAAGACGAGGCGCAGCATGTCGGACTTCCGGCGCGAGCCCTCGGGTGCTTCGCCGACCCCGGGTGACAGCGGCCCCGGCGCGTACTCGTAGATCCACGACACCGTGCCGTCGGCGTGTCCCTCGGTCGCGACGGGCTCGCCGAGCAGGGCGCTCGCGTCGGCCATCGTGGTCGTGCCGGGCTGCAGCCGGGCGATGGCAGCCTCGGGCAGCGGCGGCAGCGGCGTCGATGCGCACGACAGGGCCAGGCCGCAGCCCGTCAGCGCCAGCACCATGGCGGCCACTCGCCTCGCGCCCTTCCTCATGCGTCTGCTCCTCGGTCGCTGATCAGCACCCACGGCGTGTCGCCCACGTGTCGGGGCCCTCCGCCGCGTCGGTCCACGCCGGCGGCAGCCCCGCGAGCAGCGCGCGCAGGCAGCCCGGCGTGCGCTGCAGGACCGCAGTGCTGGCGGCGAGATCGAAGTCCATCCCGGCCCTCTGCTGGCCGCGTGGCTTCAACGACGACGACTCAGTCGCGGGCGTCGTCGAGCGAGGCGTTCAGGCCCGCCGTCAGCGCAGCCTGGCCGCTGATCACGTCCTTCCACGCCAGCTCCACCCCGTTGCGCTTGCCCTTGACCACGATCTTCAGCCCCTCGGGGGCAATCGTGAGCATGAAGGCCTCGCCATTGATGCTGAGCTCGCGCTTCAGCGGCTTCTCGAGCTTGGTTGCCATGTGTCCTCCGGACCTCGGATGTGAGGCCGAGTGATTAGCGCGAAGCCCGGTCGCCGCCGCAAGCCCCCATCCGAATCGACCATTCCGCCGGCTCTTGGGGCTTGAATCGGCCCAGTGAGTCGGGTGGGCGGACTGGCCCGCGACGGGCGGCCCGGGCCGCGGGCCTCAGCGCGTGGCCGGCTCACGCTCCGCGTGGAAGGCGCGGAGGGCTTCGGCGGCCAATGGGCGCGAGAAATGGAAGCCCTGCGCCATGTTGATGCCGGCGGCTCGCAGCGCGGCGGCCTGCCCGGCCGTCTCGACGCCCTCGGCGATCACGTCCATTCGGGTGGCGCGCAGCAGCTCCGTGAAGCCGGCCAGCCACTCGGGTCGCGGGCACTCGGCCGTGATCTGCGACACGAGCGAGCGGTCGAGCTTGATGATGTGCGCCCGGCAGCGGCTCAGGATGGCGAGGTTCGCGCCGGCCAACGTCACGTCGTCGAGCGCGATCCGGATGCCCTGCTGGCTCGCGCTCTCGAGCGCCTCGAGCCCGATCCGGTCGGGGATGCCGCGCTCCGTCACCTCGAGCACGAGCTGCTGCCTCAGCGCGTGCAGCCCGGACTTCATGGCCGCGTACAGCACGCCGCCGCGCCCCAGGATGATCGGCGGGACGTTGATCCCCACGTGGCAGCCGGGATGCGCCGCGAGCCACTCGCCGAGGTCGGCCTTCACGGTCTCCATGACCCAGAAGGTGAGCAGCCCCGCGATCGGGCCGTCCTCGATGACGGGGACGAACTCGCCGGGCGGGACGAGCCCGGTCGGCCGGCGCCAGCGCGCCAGCGCCTCGGCGCCGACGCAGCGCCCGTCGTCGAGCGCCACCGTCGGCAGGTATTCCAGGAAGAACTCGCCGCGCTCGATCCCTTCGCGGACGGCGTCGGGCGTGATCATGCGCGCATCGTACGCGGGGCCGATCTCATTCCGAGCGCAGGGCGCTCCCGAGGATCTCGGCCGCGTCCGCGCCGTAGGCGACGAGCAGCACCTCCTGCCAGCCCGGCTCGGCGGCGAGGAACGCGCGGCACTCGTGCACCGCGATGCGTGCGGCCGCCTCCTGCGGGAAGCCGTAGACACCGGTGCTGATCGCCGGGAAGGCGATCGAGCGACAGCCGCGATCGCGGGCCAGCACCAGCGAGCGCTGGTAGCAGCCGGCCAGCAACTCGGGCTCGCCGTGTCCGCCGCCGCGCCACACCGGGCCGACGGTGTGGATCACGAAGCGCGCGGGAAGGCGGAAGCCCGGCGTGAGGCGCGCCTCGCCCGTCGGGCAGCGGACGCCCGGCCGCAGCTCGGGCAGCGCGCGGCACGCCTGCAGGAGCTGCGGACCCGCCGCGCGATGGATCGCGCCGTCGACTCCGCCGCCGCCGAGCAGCGTCTCGTTCGCGGCGTTGACGATCGCGTCGACCTGCTGCGCGACGAGGTCGCCACGCAGCAGGCGCAGGCGCTCGTCGCCGCCCATCTCAGCCGCGCGCGTTCGGATCGGGCGGCGTCCGAGCATGGCGCCGTTATACACCCGACTCGTCGGGCCGACCTCGAGTCAGCGCGCGCGTCCCGCGACCACGAAGTGCGGCAGGTACGGGCAGAGGCTGCCGCCCACCCGCGGATTGATCTCCAAGATCAGCGGATGGCCGTCGCGCTCCTTGTAGTTGATGCAGCAGATCCCCTCGAACCCGATCGACCGC
>Ga0207428_10000930_pt1 | contig 32598 bp, 28 predicted proteins | sample RhiMethybrSRZTD1_FD_187600 | JGI IMG/M metagenome (GOLD analysis project Ga0207428, IMG submission 187600) | Populus rhizosphere microbial communities from Tennessee, USA - Rhizosphere MetaG P. TD hybrid SRZTD1 (SPAdes) (version 3) | ecosystem: Host-associated > Plants > Roots > Rhizosphere >...
GCTTTGCTCCAGTGCGGCCGTGACGGCCTCCAGCCGTGACCCGGCGTCGTCGACGGCGGCCTGCACCTCAAGCAGCGACGGCGCCTTGGCGGAACCGCCGGTGACAGTCAGTGAGGTGAACACGTCGCCCGCGTGCGTGACGGCGGTGAGGTCCGGCCGCCCGGCGATCAGGCTCGCCGCCGCGTCCAGGTCCACGACGACGGCCGTCGCCGCGAGCAGGTTTTGCACCGCCGCCGCGGCGGCTCCGGTGGCGTCGACCAGTTCAGCGGCCCAGCGGGCACCTGCCGGCAATGTCCCGCGGTCCGCGGTCCGGGCGGCAGCTGGGTGAGCGCCCGGCGGGGATTCCAGCAGGAGCGTGGCCCGGCCGGCGTCGTCGTTCTTAAGAAGCCGCACCACTGCCGCAGCCGTTTCGCTGTCCTGGACGACGACGGCGTCCGAGGCGCTGCCGAGGGCGGCCGCAACGGCTGCCTCGTACCCGGCCTCTACCGTCAGGGTCGAGGCCAGCGATCCAACGATGCCGGGCAGACCGGCACCGAGGGCATGCTCGGAACCGTCCTTGCGGTTGAGGCCGAGCTGCAGGGCGTCGCGCCGGGCTTTGAGGGCGTCGCGTTCACGCACGGCCTCACGTTCGGAAGTCCGGAGTGCTTCGATCTCGGCAAGGACGGCATCCAGTGCGGCGCTGGCTTCCTCGTACTCCGCGTCGAGGGATTCCTCGCCGTCTTCGACGCCCGCGACCTGGGATTCAAGTGCCGTGAACTCGCCCTGGGCCCGCCGCCGCCGCTCATCACCGGCGGCCAGCGATTCGCGGAGCCTGCCCACTTCGGCCTGGGCCGATTCCACGCGTGACCTCGCCGCCCCCACCTGGCCGGCCAGCCTGGCCAGGCCTTCACGGCGGTCCGCCGCCGCGCGCAGTGCCGCCGTGAGGCGCTTCTCCTCAGCGGCTGCGGCGTTCTCCGCTTCGGTTTTCCCGGCCGTGGCCGCCTCGAGGGCACCGCGCCGGTTGGCGATGTCCCGTTCGAGTTCCGCCTGTTCGCCGCGGACGCGGGACGCTTGCTTTTCCAGCTGCTCGGGATCGCGGCCGGGATCCGGCGCCGCGTCCGCCGAGCCGAGCAGGCGGCAGCGCTCCTGGGCGAGTGATCCGAGCGATCGCAGCCGCTCCCGGCCTGCGGACAGCTGATACCACGTGTCCCGGGCGGCATTGAGGCGGGGGGTCGCTTCCGCGGCGAGCTGCTCCAGGACGGCCTGGCGCTGACGGCCGGCCTCGAGTCCCTGCTCCACGACGGCGCGGCGGGCCTTGAGCGCGGATTCGTCGGCGACGTCCTGGGCGAGCGTGTCCCGCAGCTGGACGAGGTCATCGGCCAGCAGCCTGGCCCGGGCATCCCGGACCTCGAACTGGACGGTCTGGGCGCGCCGGGCGACCTCCGCCTGCTTGCCCAGCGGCGTCAGCTGACGCCTGATTTCGCCTGTGAGGTCGCTGAGCCGCTGGAGGTTGGCCTGCATGGCCTCCAGCTTGCGGACGGTCTTCTCCTTGCGGCGCCGGTGCTTGAGGATGCCGGCAGCTTCCTCGATGAAGCCGCGCCGGTCCTCGGGGGTGGCATGCAGGACCTTGTCGAGCTGGCCCTGGCCCACAATGACGTGCATCTCGCGGCCCAGGCCCGAATCGGAGAGCAGCTCCTGGATGTCCAGCAGGCGGCAGCCGGCCCCGTTGATGGCGTATTCCGAGCCGCCGGTGCGGAACAGCGTGCGGGAGATGGTGACTTCGCTGTATTCAATGGGAAGTGCGCCGTCGGTGTTGTCGATGGTGAGCGAGACGTGCGCGCGGCCCAGCGGCGGCCGGCCGGAGGTTCCGGCGAAGATGACGTCTTCCATTTTGCCGCCGCGCAGGGTTTTGGCACCCTGTTCCCCCATGACCCAGGCCAGGGCGTCCACCACGTTTGACTTGCCCGAGCCGTTGGGGCCAACCACAGCGGTGACTCCGGGCTCAAAGTCGAAGGTCGTTGCGGATGCAAACGACTTGAAGCCACGGACGGTCAGACTTTTGAGGTGCAAGGTTTTTCGGATCTCCTGAGTGGCGGCAGCGGCTGCTTGTCCTGCCCCAAATCTACTGCCACTTGGCCCGGATCCCCGGATTTACGGGCCGGAACAGGCGGTGGCAATGGTCACCAGCGGCCGTTGCGCGGACGCGGCTGGCAGACGGGGCAGGTGTAGGAGGACCGGTTCATGAACTGCTCGCGCTTCATCAGGCTGACAATGCCCGCTGCGGCGCAGCGCCGGCATTCCTCCCCCTCCCTGCCGTAGGCATTGAGGGACCGGTCGAAGTAGCCCGAGGCGCCATTGACGTTCACGTACAGCGAGTCGAAGCTGGTGCCGCCCGCGTCGAGGGCGTCGGTCATCACGTCGCGCGCCGCTTCGAGGACGCGCGCTGCATCCGCCCGCCGCAACGTGTCGGTGGGACGGGCGTAGTGAAGCCTGGCCCGCCACAGCGCCTCGTCCGCATAGATGTTTCCAATTCCGGACACCAGGCCCTGGTCCAGCAACGCGCGCTTGAGGCCGGTCTTCCGGTTCCGGAGCCTGCGGTAGAAGTCGTCGAAGGAAAAGAAGGGGTCGAGGGGGTCGCGCGCAATGTGGGACGCTTCCTCGGCGATGACCGGCAGCGGGTCCTCGGCCAGTCCGCCGGGTCCGCCGTCGTCCGTGGGGATCAGCGAGGTGACGAACAGGCCGCCGAAGATCCGCTGGTCCACGAACCTCAATTGCGCCGGCATGCCGTCACGCGGACTCAGCCGGAGGCGGACCTTCAGGTGCTTTTCGTCCGGGACGGCGTTGTCCTGCATCAGGAGCTGGCCGCTCATGCCAAGGTGGGCCATCAGCGCCACGGCGGGAAGACCGGGCACAGTGCCGGCAGGATCGGTGTTCCGGGTAACGCCGGCTCTGCCGTCTTCTCCCAGCAGGGGCATCCACAAGAATTTTCCCCGGCGCACCACGTCAAGGACTGTGGCGCCTTCAAGGTTCCCGGCGAAGTCCTCGGGCCCCAGGGCATGCCGCCGGATGGACCTGGGATCCAGGACCTCGACGCCGGTGATGGTCCGGCCGCGGACCCAGCTCACCAGGCCGCGGCGGACCACCTCGACCTCGGGAAGTTCAGGCACCGGTCGCCTAGCTCCCGGCGGCGGATTCCGGCGGCTCCGCGGCGGTGTCCATGCCGGAAAGCTTCCGCCATGCGTCGGCGGCGGCTTCCTGCTCGGCCTCCTTCTTGGAGTGGCCGGAGCCCTTGCCGTACGGCGTCCCGCCGATCTGAAGTTCCGCGACGAAGGTCCGCGCGTGGTCGGGGCCGGAGCCCTCCACCGCGTAGTAGATACTGCCGAGCTGACGGCTGGCCGCCAGCTCCTGGATGCTCGTCTTCCAGTCAGTGCCGGCGCCGAGGGCGGCCGCGTCCTTGAGGAGCGGGCCGATCAGGCGCATGACGAGCTGGCGTGCGGTCTCGATGTCGTTCGAGACGTACGTTGCCCCGATGAGCGCCTCCATGGTGTCAGCCAGGATTGAGGCCTTGTTCTTGCCCTCGGTGAGCTTCTCGCCCTGGCCGAGGTAGATGTAGTCGCCGATGCCGAGGCTGCGTCCGATGCCGGCAAGTGCCCGGGTGCTCACAACGGCGGACCGGCGCTTGGCCAGGTCCCCTTCGGGGAGCGAGGGATTGTCACGGTACAGCGCATCGGTGACGGAAAACCCCAGAATGGAGTCGCCGAGGAACTCGAGGCGTTCGTTGGTGGGTATGCCGCCGTTTTCGTAGGCATAGGAACGGTGTGTCAGAGCAAGACGAAGCGTCCCGGCGTCAATTGAGACACCGAGACGCTTCAGAAGCTCTTCAGTTGAAGACATCCTAGTCAGCTGGTAGGCCGATTAGACGTCCGCGACCTTGCGGCCCTTGTACTCAAGGAACAGCGCAGTGCCAGCCGAGTCGGTGACGACCTTTGCCTGGTGCGGCAGGCTGTAAGTAACCTGGCCGTTCTCAATGGTCTTCACCAGGTGGGGGGCAGTCGCCTTCCACTGGGAGCGGCGGGCGCGGGTATTCGAGCGAGACATTTTCCGCTTGGGAACAGCCACGGCTAACTCATTTCTCTCTAGAAAAACACTTACAAATCAATTTTGCCGGTCAGGCTTAGCCAGATCAGCTAGGGCAGCCCAGCGAGGATCTACGACCTCGTGGTGGTGCCCCGGCTCGTCTTCCAGGCGCGCTCCACATTCGGAACACAGGCCCTGGCAGTCTTCCCGGCACACCGGCTGGAACGGCAGCATAGTGACAACTGCGTCCCGCAACACCGGCTCAAGATCGATCAGATCGTGCTCGACTCGACGTTGCTCTTCATCGTCTTCCTCGTCGGAAGGCAAGGCGCCTTCGTAGAAGAAAAGTTCTTGCACATTGACCTCAAGGTCATACGCAAGGGGATCCAGGCATCGGCCGCATTCACCGGTTACTTCGGCGATTGCGGTTCCTGATACCAGAATTCCTTCGTGTACGGCCTCAAGCCTCAGGTCGAGCTCGATATCCGAGCCCTCCTGAACGCCAATGAGCGCCACGCCAAGATCTTCCGGCGCGGGTACATGTTCCGTCAGCGTACGCATGCTCCCCGGACTACGTCCGAGGTCCTTGACATCAAGCATCAAGGGCGAACTTGCATCTCGTTTAATGAGAACTCCTGTTGAACATATGACCGACGTATTATCTTAGCCTGAACTCCTTGGCGGACTCAAACCGGACGCCTTCGCCCGGCAGGCGGGAGAAGCGGCGTTCAACCGGCAGTCGCCGGAATGTACCGCACAAGCCTACCCCCTGGGCGGCTGGCCGGGCGCAGGCGGGCCCGGGACAAGGCGTTTCAGGACCGACCGTGGAACATAATCGGACACGCTTCCGCCCAGGCTGGCCACTTCCTTGATCAGCGTGGACGACAGGTGGAGGTAGTGCGCCTCCGCCGGCAGGAACACCGTCTCGACGCCGCTGAGCTGGCGGTTCATGGTGGCCATGGGCAGTTCATAGTCAAAGTCCGACGACGACCGGAGCCCCTTGACGATGGCGGACACCCCGCGCTGCCGGCAGTACTCGGCCAGGAGACCTTCGCCGACCGGCTCCACCACGATGCCGCGCAGTGAGGCCAGCGTCTCCTTGGCCATCTCAATCCGATCCTCCAGCGGGAACCGGTACTTCTTGGCGTAGTTCGTTGACACCGCAACGATGACTTCGTCAAAGAGGCTCGCGGCTCTGGCGATGACCTCGAGGTGTCCGTTGTGGATCGGGTCGAAGGAGCCTGGGCATACTGCGCGTCTCATGCTCCGAACCTACCGCATCTGCGGACCGGGATACCATGACTTGATGCATCAGCCGCGCCCGACAGCGGGGCTGAACTGACAGGCAGGAAAGCAATGACAGAGACACTTCCGGCCCCCTGGCAGCGTGCGGCCACCGGAGCCAACCTCCTGGCGGCCGACGGAACCCTGGGCGTCACGATCTTCGAAGAGATGACCACGCTGGCCGTCCGCACCGGCGCCATCAATCTCGGCCAGGGGTTCCCGGACGAGGACGGTCCGGCGGAAATCAAGGCAGCGGCCCAGGCCGCCATAGCCCAGGGTTCAAACCAGTACGCCCCGGGCAAGGGGATCCCGGAATTGCGCAAGGCCATCTCCGCGCACCAGAACCGGTTCTACGGCCTCGAGCCGGATCCCGACACGGAAATCATCGTCACCACAGGCGCCACCGAAGGGATCGCCGCCTCCCTGATGGCTTTCGTCGGCCCCGGTGACGAAGTCCTGACCTTTGAGCCGTTCTACGACTCGTACGGCGCAATTATCGGGCTTTCCGGGGCCACCCACGTCACCGCGCCGCTGCTGGCCCCCGATTTCCTTCCCGATCCGGTAGCTCTCGAGGCCGCCTTCAGCGCGCGCACCAAGGTGGTGCTGCTGAACAATCCGCACAACCCCACCGGTGCCGTGTTTCCCCGCGAAGTCCTCCAGCGCGTCGTCGACCTGGCGCAAAAGCATGACGCGCTCATCATCACCGACGAAGTCTACGAGCACCTCACCTTCGGCGTGAGCCACATCCCGGTGGCCACCCTGCCGGGAGCGGCGGACCGGACCATCACCATCTCCTCGGCCGGCAAGACGTTCTCGTTCACCGGCTGGAAGGTCGGCTGGCTGAGCGGGCCGGAGCAGCTGGTATCCGCCGTCCGGACCGTGAAGCAGTTCCTCACCTACAGTTCCGGCACTCCCTTCCAGAGTGCAATCGCGACCGGGCTCGCACTGCCCGATGCCTTCTATGACGGTATCTCCGCCACATTGGAGAAGAAGCGGGACATCCTCAGCGACGGCCTCCGGGCCGCCGGGCTGGACGTGTTCACGCCGAAGGGCACGTACTTCGTGAACGTCGACACTTCGCCGCTGGGGATCCTGGATTCCGTGGAGCTCGCCCGGCGCCTGCCCGACCTGGTGGGCGTGGCTGCCATCCCCGTTCCGGTTTTCTGCCACCCCGAGGGCGCGGAAAGGACGCGGAGCCTGCTGCGGTTTGCCTTCTGCAAGAGGACCGAGGTCCTGGAAGAGGCAGCCTCCCGGCTGGCGACGCTCCGGGAGCGGCTCTGACGGTGGCGGAGGGCTCCTCGCCGGCATCCCGGTTCCTGCGGACCACCGGCCAGCACGCGGTCATAGAACCGGACACGTACACCGAGGGCGGCTTCGTGCTCAGCATCGGCGGGGCGGAACAGTCACACGTCGATCTGGCCGACCCCTCCGACATCTTCTACGAGTACCTTCGCCGGATCGGCCACATGGTGGACCTGGCCGCCCCCTGGGGTGAGCCGGTCACCGCCCTGCACCTTGGGGCGGGTGCCCTGACCTTGGCCCGGTACATCCAGGCAACCCGCCCGGGTTCGCTGCAGTACGCCGTGGAGCTGGAGCGTGAGCTGCTGGACTTTGTGCTGGAGCAGCTGCCGCTGCCCGAGGGAACCCGGCTGGAAACGATCATCGGCGACGCCCGCGGCGCGCTGGCCGAGCTGCCCGCGGAGCTCCGTTTCGACGTCGTCATCCTCGATATCTTCTCCGGGCCGGAGGCTCCGGAGCACCTTGCCTGCACCGAGTTCTACGAGGAAGCCGCGGCCCTGCTGACGGAACGGGGCGTGCTGATCGTGAACGTGGGTGACGAACCGGGCCTGACACTCGTGCGCAGCCAGGTGGCTGCCCTGCGCCGCGCCATGACGGACGTCGCGGCCTTCGCCGAAGCGGGCATGTTCACGGGCCGGTACCCGGGGAACATCATCCTGACCGGCACCCGCAAACCGTGGCCGGCCGAATGGACCGCGGCACTGACGGCACGCGGACCGCACCCGGCCAAGGTGCTGGCGGGGGTCGACCTGGATCAGCTGTCGGCCTGACGCCTCAGGACGGGCACGTCATGTGGACGCGCTCAGTCCTCCGGCACGGGTCCGACGTCGACCTGCTGCCCGCTGGCCGGTTCGGCGAACCACAGCCTGGTCTCGCCGTACTTCTTGTCCGCAAACCGTTCCAGGCCGGCGGGCCACTCCGGTTCATGTGACCGCGAGGACCGCTCCACCACAACCACGGCACCGGCCGCGAGGTGCCCGGCCAGCTTGGCCAGGACCGCGGCAAGTGCCGGCTGGTCCAGGGGGTAGGGCGGGTCCAGGAACACCACGTCCCAAAGGGTTTCGTCGGCCGTCCGCTCCAGGAAGGACTCAACGCGCGAACGGTGCACCGTGACGGCCTTCTGCCCCAGCACGCCGTTGATCAGGTCCGCGTTGCGCTGGCAGACGGCGCTGGCTTTGGCATCGAACTCCACGAGGTCGACGGCGGCGGCGCCCCTGCTGGCGCTCTCCACGCCGAGCGACCCGGAACCCGCGTAGAGGTCCAGCACGCGCGATCCGGCGAGGACGTCGAACGCGTCCAGCCTGGAAAACAGGGCCTCTTTGACGCGGTCGGTCGTGGGCCGCGTCAGGGACCCGGGCACGCTGACGAGCGGCGTCCCCCCGGCAACACCGGACACGATCCTGCTCATGCTCTGGACTGCTTTGGGGCGTGATTCGCCGGGAGGTCCATGGTGCTAGCCGCGTTCAAGGAACGCCTCCTTCTCGGGGTTCAGGTAGTCATCGATGGCCTCGGCGAGGGCCTGGTGGTCCAACAGCGACGGGTCGCCGGCCACGATCTCCTGGGCGTCGTGCCGGGCGCGGGCAATGATGTCCTCATGCTCCAGGACCCGGAGCAGCTTCAGGGTGGACCGGCCGCCCGACTGCGAGGCGCCGAGGATGTCGCCTTCGCGGCGCAGCTTCAGGTCCTCCTGGGACAGCTCGAAGCCGTCGGTGGTGGCGGCGACGGCGTCCAGCCTGCGGCGGCTCGGGTGGCCGGGCTCGAGCGTCGTTACCAGCAGGCACGTGCCCGGCAGGCCGCCGCGGCCCACGCGGCCGCGGAGCTGATGGAGCTGCGAGATGCCGAACCGGTCCGCGTCCAGGATGACCATCAGCGTGGCGTTGTGCACGTCCACGCCCACTTCGATCACGGTGGTGGAGACCAGCAGCTTGGTCTTGTTGGCCGTGAAGGATGCCATGGTCTCGGATTTCAGCACGGGATCCTGGCGCCCGTGGAGCGGGGCCAGCGGAATCCCGCCCAGCGAAGGTTCCTCCCTGAGGTGTTCGACGACGGCGGTCACCGACGCCAGTTCGCGCGCCGCTCCGTCCCCCTCCAGTTCGCCGGGGGCGGGTTCCGCTTCGCCGGGACTGAAATCGCCGTCGTCGTCCGTTCCGATCTTCGGGCACACGACGTAGACCTGGTGCCCGGCGTCGATCTCTTCCCGTGACCGGGACCAGATCCGGCCGGCCCAGGCAGGGTTTTCCGCGAGGCCCACGACGTGGGTGGTGATGGGTGCCCTGCCGGCCGGAAGTTCGTCCAGCACGGAGGTTTCGAGGTCGCCGAAAACGGTCATGGCCACGGTCCTGGGGATGGGTGTGGCCGTCATGACCAGCAGGTGCGGCGGCTTGCTGGCCTTGGCCCGCAGGGCATCGCGCTGCTCCACGCCGAAGCGGTGCTGTTCGTCCACCACAATCAGGCCGAGGTCATAAAAGGACACGTTGTCGCTGAGCAGGGCATGCGTGCCGATGACGATCCCGGCTGTGCCTGACGCGGCGTCCAGCAGTGCCTGCTTGCGTGCCGCCGTCGGCATGGACCCGGTGAGCAGGCTGACCTGGACGGTGTGGTCGCCGAAGCCGCCCAGCAGTCCGTCCCGGGCGAGCGTGCCGAGTGTCCGCCGGATGGAGTCGTAGTGCTGCGCGGCGAGGACTTCCGTGGGCGCCAGCAGGGCCGCCTGGCCCCCGGCGTCGACAACCTGCAGCATGGCGCGGAGGGCCACGATGGTCTTCCCCGAGCCCACCTCGCCCTGCAGCAGCCGGTTCATGGGCCCGTCCTGGGACAGTTCGTCGGACAGCGTTTTGCCCACTGCGGCCTGTCCCGCGGTCAGCGTGAACGGCAGCTGGCGGTCGAAGGCGGCCAGGAGTCCGTCGGGAACGGGGCGCCGGGCGGTTGCTTCCTCCGCGGCCAGCTGGGCACGGCGGCGCGCCAGGGCGGCTTGCAGGACCAGCGCCTCCTGGTAACGGAACCGGTCCCTGGCCTTGCGCCAGTCCTCGGGCGTCTGGGGCGCGTGGATCAGCCGGTAGGCCTGCGGCATCGGCAGGAACTTCTCGCGGGCCGAGATGGCCGCCGGCAGGGGGTCCTGCAGGGCGTCGAGGTCCACGGTGTCCAGGAGGGTGGAAATGACCTTTTGGATGGACCAGCTGGTGAGTTTGGCGGTTGCCGGATAGACGGGGATGGGCATGGCCGCGAGCTTTTCCGGGTCCATGCCGGGGGTGTCCGGGTCCTCGTCCAGCAGCAGGAAATCAGGGTTGGTCAGGCCCAGCGATCCCGCGAAGCGCGTGACTTTGCCGGAAAACATGGCCCGGCGGCCAGGCTGGAGCTCCGCCTTGGCCCGGAAGCCGTTGAAGAAACTGACCTTGAGGGTCCCCGGCAGGGCCGAGCCCGGCCGCCGCGGACCGCCGGAGTGGGCGCCGGCGTCGTCGGAAATCACGACGTCGGTGATGGAACCGCGCCGGGCGCGCATCTGCCGGGTGCTGTTCGAAACGACGCGGGCAATGAGCGTCACTTCCTCGTCCAGCGGGACCTCGCTGATGGGCGTGAGCTCGCCCCGGCTCAGGTAGCGGCGCGGAAAGTAGTTGAGCAGGCCGCCAACGGTGGTGATGCCCAGGTGTTTTTCAACGACGGCCGCGGAGCGCTTGCCGATCCGGCGCTCCAGGCCGAGTTCCAGCTCGGTGTTCATCGTCCCTCGCGGCTCCCGGCATCAGCCTCCACCGGATTGGGGTCCCGCGGAAGCGCCAGTTCGCTGACCGACACGTCCGCCGGTTCCCCCAGTGAACTGATGGTCTCCAGCGCCGGCCCCGAATCGAGGACGTGGACGTGGACGCGCCAGCGGTACCGGCCGTCCGTGTCCGGGGCCGGGCCCACCTGGCTCATGATCACGGAGTCGCCGAGCTCGTCCAGGCGCTGCCTGAGGGTGGCGGCGTCCAGCGGCGACAGGCTGATGGTGCACATGACCTCCACGCCGTCGTCGTCCGGCATGTCCGCGTGGATGTGCGGATCCTGCAGGTCGTACCCGTGCAGTCCGTCCAGGAGTTCGCTCTGGAGTTCCACGCCCAGCACGGCGGAGCGCAGGCAGTCGAGGATCAGCAGCATGCCCACGCCGCCGGCGTCCACGACGTGTGCGGCCTGCAGGGCATCCAGCTGCGCTTCGGTCCGGACCACGGCCTCAAGCGCCGCTTCAACCGCCGCGTCCAGGGCCAGGCCCAGGGCGTAGTTGCTGTCATTGCCGTTCTGGCCGGCGTCGACGGCGGCGGCGGCCCGCGCGGCGGCCTCCATCACCGAGAGCATGGTGCCGGGAACCGGATCGCTCAGCGCCGACCAGGCCCGGATCTGCGCCCGGTTGAGCGCGGCGGCGAGCGTGGTCGCCGTGAGCCGGGTGTGCCCGGCCAGCGGTTCGGCGGCCGCACACAGGAACACGGAGAACAGCGTTCCCGAGTTCCCCCTGGCCTGTTCCATGGCGGCCTGTCCGGCTTTCGCCAGGACGGCGCCGACGTCATTCAGTACCGCATCCGGGGCCTGGCGCGGGTCCGGTGACTGGCGCGGGTCCGGAGACTGGCGCGGGTCCGGAGACTGGCGCGAGTCCCGTGTGCGGGCGGCGCCCTGCATCCGGGCCGGGTCCTGTGCCAGGGCGGGGACCGGCGCGGCGTCCTGGAGGGAACGTGCGGCCGCCCTGACCGTGAGGTAGAGGTTGGTGCCGGTATCGCCGTCGGCGACCGGGAAGATGTTGATCGCATTGAGGCGGTCGCTGTGGTTGCCCAGGGCGGTCTCGGCCTTGCCCAACCACCGCTTCATCGCTTGCGCGTTCGCGGCAATCTTAATCTGCAAAGTGATCCCATCCCACGGAGTCAGCGGGTCGGCCCGCGATTGTCACGCCTGCCAAGTCATTCGAACCGCAGGCCTGTACTGAGCCTATCCCAGCGAACCCCGGAGGCAGCTGAACGCCGGCGGGGAAAGTGGCGAGCAGGCCATGGTCCTCACCGCCGCCAAGCACCCACGCCATCGGGTCTGTGTCCAGGATTCCGGCAGCCGGCTCCAGCGCCGCCGCCAAAAGTTTCAGTGCTGCGGGGTCAAGGTCCAGCACGGCGTTGCTGGCCAGGGCGAGCCTGGTGCCGTCCCGCACCAGACCGTCGGAGATGTCCATCATGGCGGTGGCACCGGACGTCCGGGCCAGGGGGCCCGCATCCAGCGGCGGTTCGGGACGGCACTGAAGGTCCAGGAGCGAGCGCAGTTCCGGCGCCAGGGTGCCCACCGGATGCTCCGACTCCAGCAGGGCCAGGCCGGCAGCTGCCGAGCCCGCCCGGCCGGCGATGGCCAGCGTGTCCCCCGGCCGCGCCCCGGACCTCAGCACCGGCTGCCCGCCGCCGAGCGTGCCCAGAACCGCGACGGTGACGGACAGTTCGCGGCCGCGGCCAAGGTCGCCTCCGGCCACGGAACATGCCCCTGCACCGAGCTTGCCGATGGCGGCCGCGAGTCCGTCCGCCAGGTCCTCGACCCAGTCCACGGGGGTGCCGGCGGGCATGGTCAGGCTGACCACCAGGGAGGTTGCGGACCCGCCCATGGCGTTGATGTCGCTGAGGTTCTGGGCCGCCGCCTTCCACCCCACGTCATAGCCGGTGGTGCGGTAGCCGTTGTTCCACTGAAGCCGGAAGTCCTGGTCCTGCACCTGGGTGTCGATGCTGATGAGTGTCCGGCCGTCGGGCACGGCAACCATGGCGGCGTCATCGCCCGGCCCAAGGAGCACGGCGGCGCTGTGCAGGGCGTTCAGTTCCAGGCGCGGGAAGATCCGGGCCAGAAGCTCGGCTTCGGAGAGTTCGGCGACAGTCAGTGGTGTTTGGGGCACGCCACTACGCTACCGCCACGGACCGACATTGTTTCCCGGATGGCGCTTCACGTGTGGCGCCGGGGTGGCATTTTAGCCCGGTCAGATGCCCGGCCGTCGGAACGATAGGCTTAATGTATGCACCGCCTCCGCACCCCCGCCCCTGTCCGCCGGCTGAAGGTAGCGGCCGCAGTGGCCCTCACGGGACTGGCGCTGGGCGGCTGCTCCCCCGCCGTCGACGTTCCCCCTGCCGCGGATGCTGCGAACCCCGCGTGCGCCCCTATGATGGTGGCGCTTCCGGACACGATCGGCGATGCCGGCCTGCGCAAGACGAACAGCCAGGCGACCGCCGCATGGGGCGATCCCTCCAAGGTGATCCTGCGCTGCGGCGTCAACGTTCCCGGGCCCACGACGGACCGGTGCGTCAGCGTCAACGATGTGGACTGGGTCATCAAGGAGGGCAATCCCGTGTGGACGCTGACCACGTTTGGCCGGGAGCCCGCCACCGAGATCCTGATGGATCCGGACAAGATCAGCTCGGCCACGGTGCTGGCCGATCTGTCCGCGGCGGCCGCCAAGATCAAGGCAAGCCGCAACTGCGTGGGCCAGGAAGACCTCCAGGACCTGCCAACGAGCAAGTAGGTCTCGACAGGCTCGTCCGGCGGGACCAGGTCAGGCCCCGCCAGCGGAACTTCTAGCGGAGGCCGGTCTTGCGGTTCAGGGCAAGGTGGATCAGTTCGTCGATCAGTTCCGCGTAGCTCAGCCCTGACGCCGCCCACATCTGCGGGTACATGCTCTTCGGGGTGAACCCGGGCATGGTGTTGATCTCATTGATGATGAGCGCGCCGTCGGCCGTATAGAAGAAGTCCACCCGGCTCAGGCCCTCCGCCCCGACGGCGTCGAACGCCACGGCGGCAAGCTCGCGGACCCTGGCAATCGCCTCGTCCGGCATGTCCGCGGGGCAGCTGAGCGCTGCTGCGTCATCCACGTACTTGGCGTTGAAATCGTAGAATTCGTGCTCGCCGCCGGCCACGGAGATCTCGCCCGGCAGCGAGGTCCGCGGAGCCTCAGATCCGCGGCCCTCCAGGACCGCGCACTCGATCTCGCGGCCCACGATGCCGGCCTCGATCACGAGCTTGGGGTCGTGCTCCCGGGCGGCTTCGATGGCGGCGTCGAGGTCCTCGAGGGAGTCCACCTTGGAGATGCCCATGGACGATCCCGCACGCGCAGGCTTGACGAACACCGGGAAGCCGAGCAGATCCACGCGCTTGCGGACGGACTCGGGATCGTTGCGCCACTGCCGGTCCGTGACCGCGATGTACGGCCCCACCCGCAGTCCCGCAGCCTCGAAGACGACCTTCATGAAGTGCTTGTCCATGCCCACGGCCGACGCCAGGACTCCGGCGCCCACGTAGCGGGTATCGGACAGTTCCAGGAGGCCCTGGATGGTCCCGTCCTCGCCGAACGGGCCGTGCAGCAGCGGGAAGACGACGTCAACGGTGCCCAGCTCCTGGGGCACCTCGTTCGGGGACGCCACGATCAGCTGGTGTTCTCCGCCGATCTGCGCCAGGGTCACCGTCTGGGGCGACGGCGCAACTTCCGGCAGCAAGGACGAGGACAGCGACCATTGGCCGGTGTCCCCGGCCGCGAGGACCCACTGGCCGGACTTGGCGATCCCGATGGGAATCACGTCGTATTTGTTCCGGTCAATGGCGCCCAGCACGCCGGCCGCGGTGACGCAGCTGACGGCGTGCTCGCTCGAACGTCCGCCGAAGAGGACGGCGACCCGGGGCTTGCCCCGGTTTGGGCTCTGGGCTGACTCGTCCGCTGCGGTCAAGTTTTGTTCCGACACTGTTAGTAATCGCCTTCGGATTTAAGTTCCCGGGCCAGCAGCAGCGGCCCCAGTTGGTCAACGGACAATTTTCCGGCCAACACGGCGACGACGGCCGCCGTGATGGGCATCTCGACGCCGAGCTTACCGGCAAGTTCGTGCACTGCCTGCCCTGACTTGATGCCTTCGGCGGTCTGGGTCATTTTTTCGGCCACTTCGTCCAGGGTGAGGCCCTGGCCGAGGAGGCGGCCGGCGGTGTGGTTCCGGGACAATGGCGACGAGCATGTGGCCACGAGGTCCCCCAGCCCGGCAAGGCCAGCCATGGTGTGGGCTGAGCCGCCCAGGGCGAGGGCCAGGCGCGAGGTCTCGGCGAGTCCCCTGGTGATCACCGAGGCTTTGGTGTTGTCACCCATCTGCTTTCCTTCGCAGATTCCGACGGCCAGGGCTATGACGTTCTTGACGATCCCGCCGATTTCCACGCCCACGATGTCGGTGGTGGTGTAGGGCCGGAAATACGGGGCGGTGCAGCTCCGGGCGATCCAGCCGGCCACCGCCGAATCAGGACAGGCCACAACCGACGCGGTGGGCTCTTCCCGTGCGATTTCCATGGCCAGGTTGGGCCCCGACACCACGGCGATGCGGCCGGCGGGGATGTCCAGTTCCTCGCAGATCACCTCGCTCATCCGGGCGTCGGTGTTGAGCTCGAGGCCCTTCATGAGGGACACCACCAGGGCGTCTGGCTCCAGGAGGTGTTTCCATCCCCGCAGCTGCAGGCGCAGCGACTGGGCCGGAACTGCGAGGACCACCAGGTCTGCTCCGGCCAGCACCTCTGCGACGTCGGTGGACGCGGTGATGCTCGGCGGAAGTTCGACGTCGGCCAGGTACTGGGGGTTGCGGTGGTGCAGGTTGATTTGCTCCACCACTTCGGCCCGCCGGCCCCAGAGCCTGATGCGGCGTTCGACGCCCGAGGCCGTGGCGGCGTCGGCCAGGATCTTGGCGAAAGTCGTTCCCCATGAACCGGCGCCGAGCACCGCCACGGACACTGCAGAGCCCGACCGGCCCTGCACTGGCGTCACTTTCCGCCCCGCTCGACGTCGCGGCCGTGCTTCTTCTGGTTGTGCGCCGCCGGGTCCCAGCGCTGGGCCGGCGGCTGCTCGCCGCGGAGTTCGGCCAGCAGTGCGGTGACGGCGTCCATGATCACGTCGGTGGCCTCCATGAGGGTGGCCTTGTCCCGGGGACGGCCCTCGAAACGGGACAGGTCCACGGGATCGCCGATCAGGACCCGGGACGTCTTCCTCGGAAACAGGTGGAAGCTCTTGGCATACCGGGGGAACACCTCGTGGGCGCCCCAATGAGCCATGGGAACCACCGGGATCCCGCCTTCCAGCGCCAGCCGGGCGGCGCCGGTGTGGCCCTTCATGGGCCAGAGGTCCGGATCCCGCGTCAGTGTGCCCTCCGGGTAGATGACGATGGCGCCGCCCTCGGCCACGATCTCCTTGGCGAGCTGCAGCGAGCGGTTCGCACCCGCCGTCGAGCGTTCCACCGGAATCTGCTTGACGGCGTGCAGCAGTTTGCCCAGCACGGGCACCCTGAAGAGGCCGGCCTTCGCCAGGAAATGCGGGGCACGCTTCTGGTTGTACAGCATGTGTCCGACCACCAGGGGATCAATCTCGGTGCAGTGGTTCGGCGCGGCGATGAATCCGCCGGCGGGAAGTTTCTCGGTGCCTTCCCACTTCTTGTTCATCATGAGGTTCAGCAGGGGCCGGGCAATCCCGGCAATGATCACGAATGTGATGTGGCTCTTGGCCGATTCCTTCACAGGGGCACCGCTACTTCGCCGACGTGATGTCGAAGTCGGCGCCGAGCCCTGCCAGCTTTTCGGTGAACCGCTCATAGCCGCGGTTGATGATGTCGATCCCCGTCACCCGCGACGTGCCGGTGGCCGCGAGGGCGGCAATGAGGTGGCTGAAGCCGCCGCGCAGGTCGGGAACATCAATGTCCGTTCCCTTGAGCTGCGTCGGGCCGGAAATGACCGCCGAGTGCAGGAAGTTCCGCTGCCCGAAGCGGCAAGGCACGCTGCCGAGGCACTCCCGGTGGACCTGGATGCTGGCGCCCATCCGGATGAGGGCGTCTGTGAAGCCGAAGCGGTTCTCGTACACGGTCTCGTGAACGATCGAAACGCCCTCGGCCTGCGTCAGTGCGACGACCAGCGGCTGCTGCCAGTCGGTCATGAAGCCGGGGTGGACGTCCGTTTCAAGCACCAGCGGCGAAAGCTTGCCGCCGCGGTGGTAGAACCGGATGCCGTCGTCGCCGATGTCCATGCCGCCGCCCACCTTGCGGAAGGTGTTCAGGAAGGTCATCATGTCGCGCTGGGAAGCGCCTTCGACGAAGATGTCGCCGCGGGTCACCAGGGCGGCGGAAGCCCACGACGCCGATTCGTTGCGGTCCGAGAGCGCCCGGTGGTTGTAACCGCCGAGGTCGCGGACGCCCTCGATGCGGATGGTGCGGTCCGTCTGGACGCTGATGATGGCGCCCATTTTCTGCAGCACGGCGATGAGGTCGACGATCTCGGGTTCGGTGGCCGCTCCCGAGAGCTCCGTGATGCCCTCCGCGCGGGTTGCGCTGAGCAGGACCTGTTCCGTGGCACCCACCGACGGGTAGGGAAGGGAGATTTTCGCACCGTGCAGGCCGCGTGGGGCCGAGATGTGGATGCCGCCCGGCCGCTTTTCGACGACGGCGCCGAACTGGCGCAGCACATTCAGGTGGTAGTCGATGGGACGGTCGCCGATTTTGCAGCCGCCGAGATCCGGAATGAAGGCTTCGCCGATGGCGTGGATCAGGGGTCCGCACAGCAGGATCGGGATGCGGGAGTCGCCGGCGTGGGCATCAATCGCCGTGCTCGGCGCCGTCTTGGCGTCCTTCGGGTCCAGGGTGAGATCGCCGCTGACGGGATCCTTCACCACGGTCACGCCGTGGAGCTGAAGCAGGCTGGTGACAACCTCGACGTCCTTGATTTCCGGAACATTCCGGAGCACCGAGGGCTCGTTGCCCAGCAGCGCGGCCACCATGGCCTTGGGCACAAGGTTCTTGGCACCGCGGACGCTGACACGGCCAGTTAGCGGGACGCCTCCGCGGATTGTCAGAACACTACTCATTTACCGGTTTCCTCACGACTACTCGCCCCCAAATCCTTACAAAGGCTCCAGCTAAGCATATGAGCTTGCGTTACCGAACCGAAATACGGGAAGCACCGGGCGCGGCCCGGCGCGAGGCCGGCGCGGATTTCGGTGCAGCAAAAAGGCCCGCCGCACTAGCTGCGGCGGGCCCACTGCATGGAACTCCGGCGGTCAGGACAGCCGGGCCGGCAGTGTTTTGGGCTTGAACGACGGCCGGGTGGCTTCGTACGCGGTGATGTCTTCCTCATGCTGGAGGGTCAGGCCGATGTCGTCGAGGCCCTCGAGCAGACGCCAGCGCGTGTAATCGTCAATCTCAAACGGAGCAACAACGTTGCCGCAGATCACGGTCTTGGACACAAGGTCCACCGTCACCTCGGTGCCGGGCGCGTTTTCCAGCGTCTTCCAGATGAGCTCAATGTCGTCCTGGGCCAGTTCTGCGGCCAGGAGCCCCTGCTTCCCCGAGTTGCCGCGGAAAATGTCCGCGAACCGGGACGAAAGCACCGTCTTGAAACCGTAGTCCTTGAGCGCCCAGACGGCGTGCTCGCGCGAGGAGCCCGTGCCGAAGTCCGGGCCGGCCACCAGAACGGAGCCGGCGTTGAACGGTTCCTGGTTCAGGATGAAGGACGGGTCCTTCCGCCAGGCCGAGAACAGTGCGTCTTCAAAGCCGGTGCGGGTGATGCGCTTGAGGTACACGGCGGGGATGATCTGGTCCGTGTCGACGTTGCTCTGGCGCAGCGGGACGCCAATTCCGGTGTGCGTGGTGAACTTTTCCATGGAGTCTTCCTAGGCTGCGTCGGTCGTCTGGAGGGCTGCGGATTCCGGGGCCGGATCAAGGTCCGACGGCGAGCTCAGCGTTCCGCGCACGGCTGTGGCGGCGGCCACCACCGGCGACACCAGGTGCGTGCGCCCGCCCTTGCCCTGGCGCCCTTCGAAGTTTCGGTTGGACGTGGAGGCGCAGCGCTCCCCCGGCTCCAGCTGGTCCGGGTTCATGCCCAGGCACATGGAGCACCCGGCGAACCGCCACTCAGCGCCAAAGTCCTTGAACACGCGGTCCAGGCCCTCGGCCTCTGCTTCCAGGCGGACACGGGCCGAGCCCGGCACCACCAGCATGCGGATGTTGGGATCCTTCTCGCGGCCGCGGATGATGTCCGCCGCCGCCCGCAGGTCCTCGATGCGGGAGTTCGTGCACGAGCCCAGGAAGACGGTGTCCACCCTGATTTCCTTCATGGGGGTACCGGCTTCCAGGCCCATGTACTGCAGGGCGCGTTCGGCGGCGGCCTTGGCGTTCTCATCGCCGAAGTCGTTGGGCGAGGGCACCTTGCCGGAGAGCGAGATGCCCTGGCCCGGGTTGGTGCCCCACGTGACGAACGGCTCCAGCGTGTTGGCGTCGAGATCCACCTGGGCGTCAAATACGGCGTCGTCGTCGCTGCGGAGGGTGTTCCAGTACTCGACGGCGGCATCCCAGTCGGCACCCTCCGGCGCGTGCGGACGGCCCTTCATGTAGGCATAGGTGGTCTCGTCCGGCGCTACCAGGCCTGCGCGGGCGCCGGCCTCGATGGACATGTTGCAGATGGTCATCCGGGCTTCCATCGACAGGGCGCGGATGGCCGAGCCGCGGTACTCCAGGACATAGCCCTGGCCCCCGCCGGTGCCGATCTTGGCGATGACGGCCAGGATGATGTCCTTGGCCGTGACGCCGGGGCGGAGGGTGCCTTCAACGTTGATGGCCATGGTCTTGAACGGCTTGAGGGACAGCGTCTGGGTGGCCATGACGTGCTCCACCTCGGAGGTGCCGATGCCCATGGCCAGCGCGCCGAAAGCGCCGTGCGTGGAGGTGTGTGAGTCGCCGCAGACCACGGTCATGCCCGGCTGGGTGAGTCCGAGCTGCGGGCCCACCACATGCACGATGCCCTGTTCGGCGTCGCCCAGGGAGTGCAAGCGGACCCCGAACTCCTCACAGTTGTTGCGCAGCGTCTGGATCTGCGTCCGGCTGGTGAGATCGGCGATAGGCTTGTCGATGTCCAGCGTCGGAGTGTTGTGGTCCTCGGTGGCGATGGTCAGGTCCGGGCGGCGCAGTTTGCGGCCGGCCAGACGGAGTCCCTCGAAGGCCTGGGGCGACGTTACCTCGTGGACGAGGTGGAGGTCGATGTAGAGAAGGTCCGGCTGGGCGTTGGCGCCGTCGCCGTCGCCTTTGCGCACCACGTGCGCGTCCCAGACTTTCTCGGCCAATGTGTTCGCCATGGCCATCTCCCTTCACTGCTGTTGACTGTTACTTCCACTGAAACAGCAGAGCCGTGTAATACGCCAGCCAAATGATTTGCATCTCAGATATTGAGACGGCAATATCATTACATGGACAATTCTAGTGGCGTCGGTGTCATTGATAAAGCAGCCCAGGTGCTGGACGCACTCGAGGCCGGGCCCACCACCCTGGCGCAGCTCGTGGCTGCCACCGGACTGGCACGGCCCACGGTGCACAGGCTTGCCCTGGCCCTTGTTCACCACCGGCTCGTGAGCCGTGACATCCAGGGCAGGTTTGTCCTGGGCAGCCGGCTGGTCGAACTCGCCTCGGCCGCGGGCGAGGACAGGCTCATTGCCTCGGCCGGTCCCGTGCTCATGCAGCTCCGGGACGCCACCGGCGAAAGCGCCCAGATCTTCCGCCGCCAGGGCGACTGGCGCGTCTGCGTCGCCTCGGCGGAACGGCCCATCGGCCTCCGCGACACCATCCCGGTGGGGACGCAGCTGTCCATGAAGGCCGGTTCCGCCGCGCAGGTGCTGCTCGCGTGGGAAGACCACGACCGCCTGCTGGAGGGGCTGCAGTCCGCCCGCTTCACGCCCACTGTGCTGGCCGGAGTACGACGGCGGGGCTGGGGCCAGAGCCTTGGGGAACGTGAGCCGGGGGTCGCCTCAGTCTCTGCACCGGTGCGCGGACCGTCGGGAAGGGTGATCGCCGCCGTGTCCATCTCCGGCCCCATTGAGCGCCTCACCCGGCAGCCCGGCCGGCTGCACGCCGAAGTTGTCTGCAACGCCGCCCGCGTCCTCACGGAAGCACTCCGCAAGAACAACGACTGACGCTCCCCGGCCCCTGCCGCCTTCCCTGCCGGCGGTTTCCGCCGGCAGTAGTCTGGTCGGATGACGAGCTACGCAGTGTTCCTCCGCGGCATCAACGTGGGCGGCATCAACATCAAGATGGCGGACCTCAGGGAGGCCCTGAAGTCCCGGCCGTTCGCCAGCGTGAAGACGCTGCTGGCCAGCGGCAACGTGGTGCTGGCCAGCGAGCTGAAACCGGCAGCGGTCAAGAAGGAGTTCGAGGCGTGCCTGCGCGAGGCCTTCGGCTACGACGCCTGGGTGGTGGTGCTGACCGCACCCCGCGTGGCGGAGCTGGTGGAGGCGTGCCGCTACCCGGCGGATGACAAGACCACGCACACCTACATCACCCTGGCCTCGGACACCGCCGCGCTTGATGAGCTGTTCACCGCCGGCGAGTCGCTGGGCGGGGTGGAGCAGACCCGGCTGGGTCCGGAGGCGTCGGCCTGGCTTGCCCCGGCAGGCGGGACGCTGGATAGCCCCTTCAGCAAACTCTCGGCCAAGCCGAAGTACAAGGCCTCGACCACAACGCGTAACCTCCGGACCATGGTCAAGGTCCGGGACGCCGCGGCGGCCATCGAGCCCGGCTGACGGCCGGCCGGAATCCTTAGGGTTTCTCCAAGATCGGCCGCCCCGGCCGCCCGGGGCCGTTCAAGTATGCGACCAGCCTCCCGTTCCTTCTACGTTTCGAGTGGAGCAGGAGCCTCCATGCCAGCGAACGGCTCCAGTCGCCTCCTGAACTCCTCCCGGTCTGCCTCGCGCAGGAGCCCGTTCGCCCCGTAGCCGATCCTGAGGGTGTTCGGTTGCCAGTCGGACCCGTCCGGTGGCCGAAGACGCTCTTCGAAGCGACCCTCAGTGTCCTTCGACAGATCCTGGAACGTGAACATCAGCCATTGTCCGGCCGGTCCGTGGACCGACCCGGAGAGAATCACCTGTGTCTCCGGCGTGGCGCCGCCCAGATCGCTGATGCGCTGCTCCTCTGACCAGAGGTCGTAACTGTCAAGCGTGGGCGGGGAGTATCCATGCCGTGCCGTGACCGCGCCGATGATTTTGATCGCCCGCTGCTTGTCCGTCCACGCCCGCGGCACGCTCGTACTGTGTGAGGCAGGCGCGTTGACAGCGGTGAGGAGCGATTCTCCGCCAAAGTAGTTCTGGGTCCTGTCCGTAAAGGATTCAGCGTTGTTCTGCCCTGAGGGTGCGGGTGCCCATTTCAGCTGGAGTTCCTTGGTGAGTGCTTTCCGGATCTCAGCGACCATATTCTGCCCGGCGGCGTACCCCTCCTCCGGAGTGGGGCCCTCCAGGACCTCTTGGGGATCGAGCCCTGCGGTGCCGGGATATTCGCGCCAGTACACGGTCCGTTCCGAACCATCGGCATTCTCCACCACAGTCGTCCGCCCGACGGCCTGGCCGATCATGAAGTGAGCGGCAATCCCCACGGGCACGGCGACAACCGCTCCGACAACCAGAAGCACGCCAACAAGCCACAACCGCCTGCGAGCGGCCATGATGCTCGTGTGGAACCGCCCCCAACCCTGTGATCCGATCATGTGCTGCCCCCTCAGGCCCGTAATTCCAAATAACGCCACACGTCCTAGGCCGCTGCGGCCGCCTTCACCGCGGCGTTGAAGGATTTCAGGCGGCTGATTTCCACCTCCACAGGCTCCACCACAAGCTTCCCGGCGACGTCGGCGACCGCGGACCTGAGCCGTTTCCGCGCCGCCGCTGCGCGCATGCGCGCAGCGGCGGCTGTGATGAACTTTGCGGTGATCGCGAGGAAAATGCCCAGCACCGCTCCCCCGGCAATCATGAGTGTCGGAACCGGCCAGCCCTCTACCCTGGGCACGTCAGGGACAGGAAGCTGGAGGTACCCGAGGACGGCCAGCACGCCGAGCCATCCCAGCCCGCCCACGGCGGTGAGCAGCGCGAGCCACTGGACCACATTGAAAACCGCCCACCACCACGATTTCTGCCCGGCCTTCAGGTCTGCCCCGGCAATGGCCTGATCCAAAGCGTCCGGCAGGCGCTCCCTGCCCTCACGGGCCGCCCCGCGGATGGACGCCCGCCAAGGGCCGGGGGCGCCGTCGCTCGCGGCATCGGCGAAGTCCCGGACCGCAGCATCAGTCCGGGCCCGCTCCGGCGCGCCGGCGGGAGGCAGCGAGGTCCGGCTGACTTCGGCGGTGGAACTGCTGCGCAGATTGAGCCGGCGGAGCGGATCCGGCCGGAAGCGAACCAGCCATCGGGTGACGGGCCAGCCGGTGCGCCGAGTGGACTCCTGCTGGTACGACCGCGCCACGGCGTCAACCACCAGCGGCACGTTAGCCGCACGGGAGAGTTCTTCCGCGAGCCGCGCCCCTGTTCCGCCTTGGACACCAGCGGGCTCGCCGTGCCCAGAGGCGTCCATCAGCTGCCCGGCAGCCTGGGACACGTCGGCCGATAGCCGCAGCGCCAGGGCTTCGCGCCCGGCAACCACCTGGCGGATGGCTGCCCGGACCTTGTCCACCCCGGCTCCGGTCAGCGCCGAGGCCGCCAAAACCTGCACCTTGCCGAGTCCGTCCCGGGCCAGGATTCCCTTGAGCGACTCCATGACAGGCTTCACGTCGGCTTCGGGGAGCCGGTCGACCTGGTTTAGCACCACCAGGGTCACAGCACCATGGGAAGCCAGCGGCGCCAGGAAGTCGTTATGGACGGCGGCGTCCGCATACTTCTGCGGATCCAGCACCCACACCAGGACGTCCACCATGCCCACCAGGCGCTCCACGGTTTGGCGGTTGGCAGCCCGGGTCGAATCAAAGTCGGGCAGGTCCAGCAGGATGAGGCCGCTGGATTCGTCGGCGAATCCCTCCACGGCGCCGGCATGATGGCGCTGGCGCACGTCCAGCCAGTCCAGCAGCGCTTCGCTGCCGTCCGCTCCCCAGACGCTCGCCAAAGGTTCCGACGTGGTGGGCCGGCGGGCGGCCGCCGTCGCGATTTCAGCTCCGTTGACCGCATTGAACAGCGTGGATTTGCCGCTTCCGGTGGCACCGAAAAAGCCCACCACTGTGTGGTCCGCGGACAGGGAACGCCGCGAACTGGCGCGCTCGAGCACGTGGAGGACCTCGTCCAGGGTGGCGTCCGGCAGCACGCCTTCGGCCAGCTCCCGGGCGTCATTTAGCGCCTCGAGGCGGCGCTGCAGGCGGGACGCTTCCCTGGCGCCGCCGTGGCGGCTCATGCGGCACCCGCCAGCCGCTTCAGCGCCTCCGCATGCCCCGCGAGGACGTCGGCCCCGGCACCCGTGTCCGGGTCCAGCCGGTCCAGGAAGCGCCGCTGCTCGGCCTGCAGCAGCTCCTTGCAGCGGGTGTGCAGGTCCTCCCGGGCCGTCCGCGCAAGGCGCCGCACGGCGTCTTCGCCGAAAACCGCCTCCAGGAGTTTTTGGCCGACGACGGCGGTGCCGCCTGCGACTCCGATCTCCAGTCCCGTCAGCCCGGCAGTCATGGAGAACACCACGATCATGAGCGCGGCCCCGAGGCCGTTCACGCCGAAGGACAGCCACCGGGCCTGCGTCCGCCTGCCCTGCCCCTCTGTCCGGATGAGCTCCATCAGGCTCCCCTGCCAGGCGCGGATCTCCGCGGCCACGGCCTCGGCAAACCCCGGGCTGGTGCCTGAAAGGTCATCCGTGCCCAGGAGGTGGCGGCCCGCGGGATCCGAGCGCCAGCGCTGGTCCGCGTCCTCCGCCGCGTTGGCGGCTTCATCGACGATGACTGCCTGCAGTCCCGTTTCAATGGCGGTTTCCACCCTGATGACCGGCGCCGGTTCGCCGCGGAAGAAGGCGCCGGCGCGGTCCCGAAAGCGGCCGATGTTCTGCTCCAGGCTCCGGAAGAATTCCCCGGTGCCGACGAAATCCTGCCAGCGGGCCAGAACCTCACCGCGCAGCAGGGCACCGTCCTTGGTGGCATCGAGGATCCTGGCGACCGCGTCCCGGTAAGCGGCCCGGGCGTCCTCACCCAGGATCCCGGCGGCCCGCCGCTGTTCCGCCGATTCCTCGGCCACAAGGTGCACCCGCTGACTCAGCGCCCTGACTGTCCCGTTGAGCGTCCGCCGGGCGATGTCCGCCCGCCCCGCGGCGTCGGCGGCAAGGGTGCGCAGCCACGTTCCAAGGGCTTCGGTGGCGTCATCCGGCAGCATGCCAAGCCGGTCGAGGGCCACCTCCGGAACGATGAAGAGGCCGGCGTCGCCAAGTCCCTCCCTTGCCAGCATGGCCCGGAGGTCCTCACTCACCTCAGCTTCGGCGGCGGGCGGGACCCGGTCGAGCACCACCGCGACCATGATGTCCCTCGAGGCAGCGTCGAGCAGCAGCTTCCAGGGAACGGCGTCCGCATAGCGGTTGGCGGTGGTGACAAAGACCCAGAGGTCGGCGGCCGCGAGGAGTTGCCCGGCAAGCTTGCGGTTGTCGTCGGAGATGGAGTCGACGTCCGGCGCATCAAGCAGGGCGATCCCTTCCGGCACGGCCGGATCGCCCACCAGCACCAGGGACGAGACCGGCGCCGCATCGGGGGCAGGGCCCGCGTGGCTGGCCGGCACTGGGGCGGCAACCACGGTTCCCCGGATCCGGCTGAGGCTTGGCAGGACGCGCTGGTCCTCGAACCACGCGGCATCCGCGGGATGGTGCAGGAGGATGGGCTGGCGGGTAGTGGGCCGGATGGCTCCCGCCCGGGTCACCGGATGACCCACGAGCGCGTTCACGAGTGTCGACTTGCCGGCACCGGTGGAACCGCCGACGACGGCCAGCAGCGGAGCGTCCAGGCTGCGGTAGCGCGGAAGGATGTAGTCGTCCAGTTGGGCCGTGCAGTTGCGGATGTCCAGCCGGGCCCGCTCGACACCGGGAAGCTCCAGCGGCAGCAATGCCGAGGACAGATCCCGGCGAACGGCTTCCAGGAGGGCGACGGCGGCAGCGGACTGCGCTTCCTTCGACTTGCCATTGGCCGTGGGGCGCTCGTTGGAGGAGGTCACAGCATCATCATGCCAGTTCAGGATCTGCTGAGGCTCAGGCAGGCCGTGGCGGCCGGACAAAGAAAAACCGGCCCCGGGCAGATGCCCGGAGCCGGTTCCTTGGTGACCCCAGCGGGATTCGAACCCGCGTTACCGCCGTGAGAGGGCGGCGTACTAGGCCGCTATACGATGGGGCCGCGTACTCTCCAACCGGCAATTCAGCCGGTCAAGCTAAGTGATTGTTTCACACACTCAGCACGTGTTTCAAATCGACAAACCTGATTTGAAACTCCCGATAATCTGCGGAATTCCGCGGATTTTCAGAGCTGGGATACCAGGACTCGAACCTAGAATGACGGTACCAGAAACCGTAGTGTTGCCAATTACACCATATCCCAATGGAACTTTAGGGCCGGTCGAAATGGCCTAAACCTTCGCTCCGAGCGCCTCAGCACGAGTAATTACTTTACCCGAGAGTTTTGCCTCGCACAAATCGGCCGCGGCACCCCCGCAGAATCCCGGCGGCGGGCCGCATTTGGCCGCCCGCACTCCCCCGAAGCCGGGAAAAACCTTGCAAATCCGGCATCGACAAGTTTACGCTCGGTAAGTTACCAGCGAGTAACCACCTACTTCCCACTGTCATAGCGGGCCAACCTGCGAGCATTCGCTGTTGTTAGCTGCATCACAGTTACGGGATATGGCCGGCGGCAATGCCGCCGCTGGCAGGACCGTCGAGAGGAACCACCTGTGTCGGAACAATCTGTGCCCCGGACCCGACAAGTCGCCATCGCGATTCTTGCTTTGCTGCTCGTGGCGCTGCTGGCGTTCTATACGCTCGTGACCGGACGTGTCACGGACGGTTCGGCCAGACTGAGGGACGGGGCCGGACTGGCCTCCACGGGCGCCGAAAAGTTGAAGACAGGCGCCGGCCAGCTGGCCGGCGGTGCCAGCCAGGCGGATGCCGGGGCAGTAAAGCTCGCGGAAGGGGCGGACAAGATCCGCTCCGGGATCAGCGGCAAACTCGCTCCGGGGGCTGACAAGCTTGAGGACGGCGCCGCCCGGCTGGCCGCAGGCGCCGTAAAAATCGAAAACGATGTCAACAGCAAACTCGCCCCGGGCGTCTACAAGGTCGACGACGGCGCCCACAAACTCGCGTCCGGAGCCGTCCGGTTATCCGCCGCGCTGACACCAACCGCGGCAGGCAACGCCCCGAACAATCTGGCGGACGGCGCCACCCAGCTCGACGCCGGAGCAGCCCGGCTGGCGGCCGGAACCGCTGAACTGGCCGCAGGCACGAGCCGGCTGGCGGCCGGCACAGTCCAGATCAAGGGTTACCGCGGCGCGAACAGCGACCCGGCTACAGGCACCGGGACGGCTGCCGTCGCACAGGCGCTGGAACTGTTGGAGGCAGCTGCCTCGGATCCCGTGCAGGGCCTGGTTCCCTTGTCCGCGGTCAAGGACAAGATCGCAAAGATCAGGGCGGGTGCGCAAAGGCTGGACGCCGGCGCCTCCCAGCTGCAGTCCGGCGCGGCACGGCTCAACGCGGGCGCGGCACGGCTGGACGCGGGTGCCGGGCAGCTCCATGCAGGAACCGGAAGGCTGACGGCGGGATTCGCCACCCTGGCTGGCAAGCTCAACAGCCGGGACCCGCAGAGCCCCGGCGTTGTGATGGGCACCGAGCTCCTTGCCGAGGGAACGTCCAAACTCCGGGTGGGCATGGACGGCGTGCCCGGGAATCCCGCGCGCCCCGGTCTGCTCAAGGCCACGGCCGGGATGACCGAGGGCAGCCAGCGCCTGGCGGACGGCACCGCGTCGCTGAACACGGGCATCAAGGGAGATCCGGCTAATCCGGGCAGCCCCGGCCTGCTCAGCGGTTCCCAGGCCCTCGCGGCCGGTGCCTCCAAGCTGTCAGACGGCACCACCAGGCTTGCCGCCGGTTCCACGCAGCTTGCCACCGGCGCGGAGAGGCTCGCTGACGGGAACGCGCGGATCGCCGAGGGCACCGGCACCCTGTATTCGGCGGCCGCCGCGGTGTCACCTGCGAGCATGGTCCGGCAGTCCGATGCCGCGATGGCCCTGGGCCTGGTGGGCGTGCTGGGCCTCGGTTCGGTCGGCGCGTTCCTGGCAATGCGGTCAAGGCGTCCGTTCCGGAAAATCCCCTAGGGCGCGTGCCTTATTCCGGAAGTTCCAGCCACCCCAGCAGCTCCAGCAGGGAGCCGATCTCGTGTCCCTGGAACACCGGGTCCGGCTCCCCGCTGCGGTTCAGCCAGACCCCCAGGAGGCCCGCCGCCGTCGAGCCTTCAGCGTCGAGCAGCCGGTTGTCCCCCACGTAGAGGGTTGTGTCCGCGGAGCTGCCAAGAAGCCGGACACCCTCCAGGTAGATGGCGGGGTCGGGTTTGGGCACGCCCACGGTGTCCGTCCCGACCAGGACGCCGATCCGCTCCAGTCCGGCGCTGTCCAGCTTGACGCGCTGGTAGTCGTGGACGTTGTTGCTCACCGCACCGTAGGGAATGCCGGCCGAGTCCAGTGCGTCCAGGAGCGGGACAACGTCCTCGAACGCCCTCACGTAACTGGGCTGGAGGCGCGAATACGAACTGAGCCAGTGCCGGGACTCCTCACCCTCGCCCAGTTCGACGCCGAAGTGGCCCAACGCCGCCCGGCCGCGGAGCAGCCGCTGCTCGTTGAACGTCAGTTCGCCGGCGAGGTAGCGGTCGTAGTAGTGAGTGGTTTCGTGGGTGAAGATCCTGCCGAACTTCTCCCACCCCGCCTGGTCCAGGCGGGGCAGCAGGTGTTCGCTGACATCGCGCAGCGCCGTGGTCATGGCGTACGCAAGGTCCACCAGGGTGTCGTCGATGTCGAACAGGACACCGCTGACGGCACCGGGCGGCCGGCGGTGGAGGGCGCCGGCGGTTTCCGCGGCCGGGCTGGTCATCAGCCGCGGAAGGCGCGCAGGCGCGCCAGGGACGATTCCTTGCCCAGGATCACCATGGATTCGAACAGCGGCGGCGAGATCCGGCGCCCGGAGATTGCGGTGCGGACGGGTCCGAAGGCGAGGCGCGGCTTGATGCCAAGATCCTCCACGAGCGCCTGCTTCAGCGCCGCCTGGATGTTCTCCGCGTTCCAGTCCCCGACGGGCTCGAGGGCGGACAGGGCCGCGTCCAGCACCTCAGCCAGGTTTGCCGGCAGGCCCTTGCGAGCGTCATCCGCGATGTCGATGGCGTCGTCGCTCTTGAACAGGAACGCGAGCATCTCAGGCGCCTCGCCCAGCAGGGAGATGCGCTCCTGGATCAGCGGCGCTGCCTCGGCGAGGATCTCCTCCTGGCGGGCGGTGAGGCTCTCGCCCACGAATCCGGCGGCACGCAGGTACGGGACGAGGCGTGACCGGAAGTCCTCCGGCTCAAGCATGCGGATGTGCGTGCCGTTGATGGCTTCGGCCTTCTTGATGTCGAAACGGGCCGGGTTGGCGAGGACGTCATTGACGTCGAAGTGCTCGATGAGCTGCTCCACCGTGAAGATGTCCTCATCGGCGGACAGGCTCCAGCCAAGCAGGGAGAGGTAGTTCAGCAGGCCTTCGGGAATGAAGCCGCGGTCCCGGAGCAGGAACAGGTTGGACTGCGGGTCGCGCTTGGAGAGCTTCTTGTTCCCCTCGCCCATGACGTACGGCAGGTGCCCGAAGACGGGCATGTAGCTGGCCACACCGATTTCCATGAGGGCGCGGATCAGCACCACCTGGCGGGGCGTGGAGGAGAGCAGGTCCTCGCCGCGGAGGACGTGCGTGATGCCCATGAGGGCATCGTCCACCGGGTTGACCAGGGTGTACAGCGGGGAACCGTCGGCACGGACAATGACGTAGTCCGGAATGCTGCCGGCCTTGAACGTGATGTCGCCGCGGACCATGTCGGTGAACGTGACGTCGGTGTCGGGCATCCGCACGCGGAGCACGGGCTCGCGGCCTTCGGCCTTGAATGTGGCAATCTGTTCGGCCGTGAGGTCCCGGTCGAAGTTGTCATAGCCCAGTTTGGGGTCCCGGCCGGCGGCGCGGTGGCGTGCCTCGACCTCCTCGGGCGTGGAGTACGCCTCGTACGCGTAGCCGGCGTCGATCAGCTTGGCGACCACGTCTTTGTAGAGGTCCAGGCGCCGCGACTGGCGGTACGGTTCGTGCGGTCCGCCGACCTCCACGCCCTCTTCCCACGTGATTCCGAGCCACTTCAGCGCCTCCAGCAACTGCTGGTAGCTCTCCTCCGAGTCGCGGGCAGCGTCCGTGTCCTCGATGCGGAACACGAAGGTGCCGTTGGTGTGCCGGGCGTGGGCCCAGTTGAACAGGGCCGTGCGGATCAGGCCGACGTGCGGGGTGCCGGTCGGCGAGGGGCAAAACCGGACGCGCACCGGGGTTTCGGCGGTGACTTCGCGGCTCATTTCACTGGGGGCGGAGCTGGAGACGGGGTTGGGCGCAGAGGGAGTAGTCATAGTGACACCAACTTTACCGCGTGCGCCATGCCGGACCGGCGGCCTGGCCCCGCTGCGAAACAGGACAGCCGCACCGTGGATCCACGGTGCGGCTGTCCGAAATCGGCGCGAAAAGCGGTCAGCGGCGGACCACCGGGTTGGACAGGCGGCCGATGCCCTCGATCTCGACGTCGTAGCGGTCTCCGGCCTGCACCAGGTCCACGCCGGCCGGCGTTCCCGTCATGATGACGTCGCCGGGCAGGAGCGTGAAGGCACTCGAAACGATGGAGACGAGTTCCCGGACGCCGCGGATCATCTGGTTGGTGCTGCCGTCCTGGCGGAGCTCCCCGTTGAGCCAGCCCTTGATGGACAGGTCCTCGGGATCCAGTTCGGTTTCGATCCACGGGCCCAGCGGGGCCGAGGTGTCGAAGCCCTTGGCACGCGCCCACTGCAGGTCGGTCTTCTGGACGTCGCGGGCGGTGAGGTCGTTGCCGCAGGTGTAGCCGAAAATGACGTCGTCCACGCGTTCTTCGGGAACGTCCTTGCAGATGCGGCCGATCACGACGCAGAGCTCAGCCTCGTAGGAGACCTCGTCGGAGAACTCGGGCAGCACGATGGGATCGTTGGGGCCCACCACCGAGGTGTTCGGCTTCAGGAACAGGAGCGGCTGCTGCGGCACCTCGTTGCCGAGTTCGCGGGCGTGTTCGACGAAGTTCCGCCCGACCCCGATGACTTTGCTGCGTGGAATGATCGGCGCCAGCAGGCGGACATCCTCCAGCTTGTGGCGGACGTGCGTGCGTTCCACGCCGTTGAAGAAGGGGTCGCCGTTGATGACAGTGACTTCCTCACTGCCGGGCCGGCCTTCAACAATGCCGTAGAGGGGATCAGAATCGACTACAAACCGGGCAATACGCATGGTTCCAAGCCTACAGTCTCGGCCCGGCTCCCCCGCCGCACCGGCTCAGGTCCGGTCACGCAGGGAGCGCAGGTATTCAAGCTGGGCCGCAACGGAATTCTCGGCTGCGCGCCGGACTGAGGGATCGACGTCGGAATAGACAACGTTGGTGACGTCAGTGACGCCGGCGTCCCCGCCGAGGTCCGAGAGTGCGGCCCTGATCTGGGAAAGCCGGTCCAGCCGGTGGTCACGGTAAGCCCGGACAACCGCGTCCAGGGCCGGCAGGACCGGCCCGTGGGCCGGCAGGACGGTGGCCGGGCCGAGCAGTTCCAGCCGGTCCAGCGACGACAGGTAGTCCCGCAGCGTGCCGTCCGGGTGGTCCAGCATGGTGGTTCCGCGGCCCAGGATGGTGTCGCCGGTGAGCACGGAGCCGGACGGGCCGTCGAAGGGAAGATGGAAGCAGACGGAATCGGAGGTGTGTCCGGGGGTGGCCACCACGCGGATTTCGGTTCCCCCGGCCGCGATGGTCTCCCCAGGGAGCAGCGGGGCTCCCGCGTGGCAGTGCGCCGGATCGGCGGCGCGGACGGGAGCTCCGGTGAGTTCGTGCAGCCGGGCCGCCCCCGCCGTGTGGTCCGCGTGCCGGTGCGTGATCAGGATCAGCTCCACGGAACCGCCGGCGGCCAGTTCCCGGAGGTGCCGCTCGTCGGCCGGCCCCGGGTCCACTACGACGGCAGCCGCATGACCGGCCTGCGCAATGACGTAGGAGTTGGTGCCGTCCAGGCTCATCGGCCCCGGGTTGGGAGCCAGGCGGTACCTGGTCAGCGGGCTGCTGACGGCCAAGGCGGGCGTGGTGTCCGGATTCACAGACCCATTCTCGCATTTCCGGGAAACGCCGACGGCGGGCGGCCGGTTCGGTGCCGCAACGGCACCACCCGGCCACCCGCCGTCGTACGTAAAAGCGTCAGGCCAGCCGGGTCAGCCAGCCGTGCGTGTCCGCGATCTTGCCGGTCTGGATTCCCAGCAGCTGCTCACGGATGGCCATGGTGGTTTCGCCCGCCGTGGCGTCCTCCGAGCCGATGAACTCGGTGGCGTCCTTCAGCACGCCGATGGGCGTGATGACGGCTGCGGTGCCGCAGGCGAAGACCTCGGCGATGTCGCCGGACGCAACGCCGTCACGCCACTCATCCAGCGTGATCTTGCGTTCGGTAACCTCGCGGCCCATGTCCTTCGCCACCTGCATGACCGAGGAGCGGGTGACGCCTTCCAGGATGGTTCCGGTCAGTGCCGGGGTGACGAGTGAGCCGTCCTTCATCACGAAGAAGACGTTCATGCCGCCGAGTTCCTCAACAGCGTTGTCGTTGAACTGGTCCAGGAACAGCACCTGCTTGCAGCCGTGCGATTCGGCTTCCTGCTGGGCGATCAGGGACGCCGCGTAGTTGCCGCCGCACTTGGCAGCACCTGTCCCGCCGCGGCCTGCCCGGGCGTACTCGCGGGAGATCCAGATGGAGACCGGCTTCAGCTCGCCGCCGAAGTAGTTTCCCGCAGGCGACGCGATCACCCGGAAGGAAACCTCACGGGCCGCGCGAACGCCCAGGAACGCCTCAGTGGCAATCATGAACGGACGCAGGTACAGGGCTTCGCCGTCGCCGGACGGGACCCATTCCTTGTCCGCGGTCACGAGTTCGCGGATGGCTCCGAGGAAGTACTC